>Ga0209611_10006950_pt1 | contig 18304 bp, 20 predicted proteins | sample S1TSphgellanicum_3_FD_187693 | JGI IMG/M metagenome (GOLD analysis project Ga0209611, IMG submission 187693) | Host-associated microbial communities from peat moss isolated from Minnesota, USA - S1T2_Fc - Sphagnum magellanicum MG (SPAdes) (version 2) | ecosystem: Host-associated > Plants > Peat... | reverse complement strand
GTAAAACAACTACTAGTGGACCTTAACCATCTCTACTTTATATTAATTTTGATGTTATCATCATCATTAAAATTTAATTATTAAAATAAATTTCATTACTTTTTTTGTATATATATATATATATATATCATCATATTTATTTTTCATGTAAAATGATTAAAAGTATTGTAATAAAATTTCTACCAATGCAGACATTTAAGAACAAAAATTTATATTTTTTATTTTTTTAATTTATTAACAATATGTAAATAATAGGCATAAATAATGAAAGTAATAACTAATGCACGTGGCATCATAATATTTGGATATTTTGAAGAAATTATGAGTCATACTTTATTATAGAAGTTTTGAATTGACATTATATAACTTGGATTAATATATAATTTTTTCCCTTGCCACATGGTTATAGTATAAAAATGTATAAAAAGATCATTTAACTATTTTCATATTTTAATTAATAATTATTTATTGTGGATTTCATATTCTTACATTCTCATATATTTAGGAATATAATTCTAGAAACTTAAAAAAGTGTAGAATCAATTTATAATTATGTATTTCACATTTGAAATTACATATTTACACATTATAATTAAAAAATTAACTTAAATTTTGGAAATATTTTTGGGACCAATGGAATTTTTTAATTTTTTGATTAAATTTTTTTTAGAAATTTATTAAAATTTATGGAAATAAAGACACATAACTTTTAATTATATAATTTTTACAATTGAAATTCACTTCATTATGATAGTTTAAAGAAAATTATAAGTTAATATAATATCATGTCTTCCATGAATTAGCACAATTTTTGTTTTGATTCTATACTAACAACCTAAACATTCAACAATCTTCCCACTTTAGATGCAATAAGAAGTTTGATACAATCCACATAAATCTAACACTAATTCAATCAATCATTTAAATTTAACTAAACATGGATGTAATTAAAGATATAACAACATGTAGTTCAAAATGAATCACTTACACCTCACATTCAACTACCTATTACATTATAACATCTTGGCAATTATTTGTAGACTTTACAATACACTCACAATCCCATACATTAGCTTATTTCAATTGTTCATGCACACATGTGGTATACCCATGCACATTTGCACATAAACCTTCAAGAGTTTGAAAGGTAATTGTGTGATTATTAACATTTGTATTAAAATAATATCGCTAAACTACCACCTATATATACAACCAAACATTCTATGTTAACAACCCCAAATCAATAACTAAACAAATTCCCTTGTGTGTCATTCAATTAAATGTTGTAACTTTTCAAGGATTGCATTAAAAAGTTTAAAATTTGAATGCACATATGTTTGTGTTCATCATTTGAAAACAAACAATGAATTCACACAAAAAGCTTCCCTCAATAAAACTTTAACAATCACTATATGGTATGTTTCAACACTTATATTTTGACATATGTCCATAAGAGATATGTACAACAATCATTTGTTCGGCCCTTAAAAGGCTTTAATAACTTAATTATTCTAAAATTTAGTTAATGATTTATAATTAGTTATTAACATATCATTAACTAAGTTGTTAGAGTTGTTACATAAGTACTAGGTACAATTTAACATTGGAAATGGCTATGTTTATTGTTACATTTCATTTGAACTTTGTTGGTTTACTTTTGTGTCATACTATTTATCAACAATTATAATTAATTGTTCAAAACTTTTGTTATCAATGCACATTTTGATTAAAAGAAAGTTTACATTCAAATTTGACCTTAGATGTCATATGTGAAAGTATTTGATAGGTTTGTTACTTCACTTGACTTCTTTAAATTTTCTACTAACACTAACATATTAGCCATCTATTTTGGCATTAATGCATTAAAATGATTAAACATTGAGAAAAATGATTTAGTACGCCAAATTAAACATATTTGAAATCCAATAGTTTTAGCATCAAATTAAATAATTCAATGCTTGCATGCAAATGAATTGACATTTCAAAGGATCAAAACATGGAAGTTGAAATGTTTCATAAAGCCAACGGATTCATATTTCCAAGTTTTTGATATATAACGAAAGGGTAAGTTTGTACATTATTACATCATTTTAAATATTTAATAGACATCAACCCATGTTGTTTAAGTGTTGTAATTTGAAAATTCAACTAGCCCCAAAATCCGCCCCAAAATCCACCCCAGAATATTATTTTACTTGCTAGTAATCATCAACTATTTTTAGCTGAAATTTTTTAATTCAAAAGGGTTCAATTTTAATGTTATTTTATGATTTTTTAAACAATTTAAGGTTAATTTAAAATTATAGTATATTATTTATAGGATGTAACCAAAGGTAAAAGTTTTTTATACTTGCCCTTTCTTGAAAGGTTACAAGTTTAATCATTTGACTTGTGATAAAATATATATTCAAATGTTGTGTTGAATCGTGCATTGATTTACATTGTTACAAAAGATTGTGTTATTATAATATTATTAACTTGGGAAATTACAATCATTTCTTTTTTTTGGAAATCAAATTCTTTATGTCATCTTATACTTCATGTGAACAACATTGTTTGTTACAAAAGAATGTTTTTGATACTAGAAATGTTTGACAAGCAAGGGAAATTGAACCATGATAGGGCACCATGGCTTATTGAATATAACCACAACCTCATGCAACATAATTAATAATTATATATGAAGGTGCAAATTTTGTGATTGATAAATTGCATGCACCGATATACATTTCATTATTGTTTACACCTTGATTTATGATCCAAAACAACATCATTGATAACTACCTAATGTTGTTTAAAAATTAACATGAACTTTTCATGCGCAACATAATTGATCATTCTATATGAAGGTGCAAATTATGTGATTATTGAGATGCATGCAACAATCTACAATTCATTATTGTTAACACTTTGATCTATTATTCAAAACAACATCATTCATACTAACTTAATTTCGTTTTTGAAATAACATTCCAATTGTGTGTTAGGTATATAACTAATAATGTTTTATAATACTTGAATGCTAGGGCCCATTACCCGCAACTTTGATGGTGCATCAATCGATAAACCTATTAAAAAAGTACACATTGTTTAAGGCCAAGCCTACCACAAAGTTGTTAATAGTTAAATTATGAATATGCAAATGAAGTGTGTTTACATGCCATATTTACATTGTCATCATTTTCTTTGTGTTTTATTTTTCATTCAATTTTTGTTTCAATGTGATTTATCAAATGTAGGTGTTAATAAATCAGTTTGAAAAACAATTAGATGATGATGATGTTGAGAAATCTAAGGGTTGTTGGGTGAACAAATGTAATATTTGAAAGTATGTTGTACTGAAGCTAAAAAACCTAGCATTGGATGTTCACATGGGAGAACATTCAACTTTGAAGGAAAAAAATGCATGAAAATTATTGAGATTATTATTTAAAAAATATCCTTGTGTTTGATGAAATGATTTTGAAGTGATTTTTTTATCAAAACATAATTTGCGATAAAAACCTTGCCATTTAGGGCCTTTTCCTCCCAACTGAACTGAAATTTATAGTTTTATTAATGCACCATGGGAATGATTGATAGTTGAAAATCAACATGTAATGCTCATGATCACAATATAATTAGAAACAAATTGTAATATAATTGTAGTACAATTGAAAAAACAATTGAATTAAAGTGGACAAGGAATTAAGGCAAAGTCAATTCCTAGTTGCACACATTGATAATGAAGGTTGTTGGTTAGACTAGTAAATAGAAACTTGGTTGTTGGTTAGACAAGTAAATAGAAACTTAGTTGGTAAGAGTTGAAACATATTACAAAAGTTATGTTGGATTGTCACGTTGAAAACAAAATCATGTGATAAATAAATTTCATTTCTTTTTGCATTAAATAATTACAATCATATCCAAATGTTGTTCATACCTTGTTTTTACAAAGAAATGAATTGTGCATATTTCATGATGGAAGAAAATATTTCTTTTGTCTTCTACTATGTAAAGAATCCCACCAGAAAAAATCAATCAAAACACAACAAAACTAATAATAATAATATCAATCAAAACATTAAATATATTATTATTAAATGTGATTTAGTTGCTTACCCAAGTATCATTCACTTCTATTTCCAAAAGCAAAGAAATTATATTTAAAAAAATTAGTAATGCTTAATAGGCATCTTGTCAATATTCATAAATTTCATCTCCATGATAGTTTGACACAAAAATAAAATAAAATTTGTTCACCCAATGTTTCCACAATATCTAATGAATAGAACCATTTGATGATGAAAGTACCATGATTAAATCACAATAGGTTTAAAATACATTAGGTATGATTAATGATTATAATAACATTTATTGTACCTATAAATATTTTGAATGTCAACTCTATTCAATGATTAACACTATATACATATCAATTCAATAAAGGACTCGACACATTCGGTAAGTTTAGTATTCATATGAAAATTTTCAAAATAGATATAATTATATAGTTGAAACAAAAATTGAATACAATATGTAGTTGAAAACTTATTGGTAAGAAAACGCATTTTTCTTTTTTTAATTGAAAGAAGATGGTGCCAAGTGTCCATCATGTGGTGCTTCTAGGGGTCTCAATATGGGTATTGCTTGCAAAATTCATAAAGAGAGTTGACACCCATGTAAATTAACTAAAAGCCAATAGGGAGGCCCTTCATGAGGACAATGGGGGGAGCTATTGAATATCATGGAAATGACATTTTATTATAATTTCAAACACAACATGGAGATTTTATATATATGGAAAAAAAACATTCTTTCAATTTAAGGCTTTTTGGGAAAAACAAATTTGATTGAACTTTAATAGATGACAAATTGGTTTTGAGACTTGATTTGGGACTCGGTTTGGGACTCGGGACCCTCTAAACCTTATTAGGGCTTTGCTCACACAAACCCTAGGGTTTGCTGTAGAGATTGGAGAGAGAGAGAGCGCGAGCGTACCCAAAGAGTTTTTGCGCTTCGTCGTCTGCACCAGCGTACGCCATCGTCTTGCGCCGCCGTCTTGGCTCATGTGCGCGGGGCAACAGAGTAGCTGACGAGGTCGGAGATGGCGGATTCATCTACCCCGGCTATTCGCCAAAGGTTAGTGTGTTCATTAGCGCTACTAGAGCTTTCGAATAGCTCTGCAAATTCTGACAAATAACTGGTCTCATTTGTACACTCCTTGGTGAATCAGTATCCGGAAGAATCGCGTCAATGTTCTTGTTTCGGTACCGGTTTTATTTTTACATCTCTTGCAGCTAGTCAAATTGTGGCTTTGGTTTTGAGAGGCTACTGTTTCGGATGCGTGGGGCAACCGATCCTAAAGTGACGCAATTTTTGCCATCTGCTTTGCAGTGCAGGGATGAAGGAACTATCCCGTTGCGCGATAGAATCCTTGGTTCTTCTTGCCTCTAGAATTTGCAGGACAAAGTATCGCTTCTGCAGGCATGTTACGCATGATGTGTTTAGGGTTTAAGGTTTATAAGAAGATACAGAGAAGCCATGGCATGACCATTTGATGGTACGACAATGTGATGTTACTAAATTGCATGACGTTTCTTTGAGTCTAGTGTCGAGGGTCCTGTTGGGTTTAGGGTTTAGGAAGATCAGTTTAATTTCTGCTACATATCTGAAAGTGCCCGTGACATTAAAGAAAACAAATTTGCTGCAAAATCTCTGTGACAAACTACTGTATATTAAAGGGTACATGCATGATGGCAAAGATTGAACCTGGTGCTGTGTCCTGCAGGAAAAAGAGAAAATGGGACCAGCCTGGAGAGGCTGTTGCTATGGCAGCTTATACAGTCTCAGCAATGCCAGGCATGCTGTTTGGCGGGGCTGGCAATTCAACTGGCTTGGGGATGCCCAATATGTTGGCTTCTTTGGTCGGGGCTTTCCCAACAATGACATTACCCATGCCTCTAGTACCATATTCTGCTCCATGTTCAACAGTGCCAAACAATGCAGCTGTAGCTATTGTGCAAAAGATCAATCAGGTCACTCTTTCTCTTGGATCAGAGTCCTTCAGTACAGTTGGTTGTTTGCTTCCCTCCAGTCTCTTTTTACTGCAGAGAAAGGGACAGATGTATATGTCTGCAATTAGAAATCTCATTTGAAGATTCTTTGAGTGGACTGTGGTGACACAACAGTAAAAGGTGAATTTTGAAATCAACAGTAGGGGAAGTTGGCTGTGCCTGGAAGAGGAACATGTTAGGAACTTGAAGAATCAAACAGTGACAGATTGAAGTAGTGACACATTTTAGGTCTTACAAGGAAGGTGGTTGATGGTTGATGTACAAAGAGAGGATTCCTCTGGTTTTCACAGGGAATGATTCTGCCCACAGTTCCCTCAACCAGGGAAACTCAGTATGTAGGCTATCACCAGCCTATACCCACTGTTGGGAGAGTTCTTTTCATTCTAGTTCTTCCCTCTGTGTTTTTCTTCTCCCCATTTCTTCAGTCCTTATCTAGGAGTTTCTCTTTGACTTAAGAATTTCTTTTCACCTGGTCCTGGTTTCCTTAATCATGAATGTGGAGATTTCTTGATACTCATGAGAGTTATTATATGGTGTGCTGATGTTTGGAAGATCAATGCTGCAGGATCTTGTGACCAAGGGGTTGATACATCCAGTGAAGATTCATGATGAAGTTATTGCTCGTGAGATAATTATCAATGATGCAGATCCAGGAGTACGATATAAATTGACCAAGCGGCAGACACAGGAAGAAGTATGCTTTCTTTTTTGGGCCCTGAGAAGAGCTAACGGATTTTGTGACTTAAATAAACTTGCTGTGTACTTGAACTGCTTTTGCTGTGCAAAGAATTGATCTTGTAAAAATCTATTTGTAGTAGAACTTGGGCACTTGTTCAAAATTCTATGTCTGAAGTGAATCTTGATGATGGAAGTGAGACAAGTTTGTGTCCAGCTTTCATCATCATCGAACTAAGGTTGCTTGCATGTGTTTATGTTGTTTTTGGTTTTATACAAATCTCGCTTCTATTTGAAATTTTTATTTGAAGTTGCCTGAACACTGCAAGTAGTTCTCTTGCAAATATTTGCAGCATCTGTAGATAGAAGAGGAACTGACAGGTTCATAATCTTGCTGCAGATTCAAGCTAAAACAGGTGCTGTAGTCATTACAAGGTTTGTTTCTTGCTGTTGATGAGTTTTCCTGTTAGCAGTATAATAGTTAATCAATTTTTTCCTTCATTGTGGATGGACTGCTGTGCTATCATTCATAGAGATATTTGATTCCATAACCCAATGGGCTTTTGGGGTCACCATATGGCCATGGGTTGTGCCTCATGGGTTCTGATTGTAATGTGGTAGCAGGGGTCGATTTCGTCCACCAAATGAACCTCCAGATTCTGAGAAGCCCCTTTATCTTCATATTTCTGCTGGTGTTCAGGTGAGATGTCCTGCAGAGGGAACTACTCAGAACATCCCTGTTACTAAGTGGCTATTTTAGCAGTACACTTCTGTGCTATTGTGGTTCACTACCATTGTAATGCTTTAAGGCTGTTCATCTCTTGTGCTTGGTTGATCAGGTACATTGACTTTCTTTGATACGACATGAGGAAGGTTTTATATGTCCAGTTTTTCCAATTTTTTTCCCATGTTTAGGATCTGGGTGTGTCTGTTACATGTGCAAATAGGGAGTAGATGCCACAATATGAGAATGTTTTATGGTATGGAGTGCAACATTACAGCTTTCATCTCTGCATGTGTGATTCTCGGCAGTTTGAGGAAGCCAAAAGATGAAATACAGGTGAAGAGGTTTTGCATCTTTAGCTTCTGTTGTTTAAAGGTGCATGGTTTGGTTGCTTGTGGGATTAGTAGATAATGAACTTGAGCTTAGATGTTTTTTTTCACTGAGGTTTTCTTGCAGCTGAAGGACACCACAGAGCGTATCAAGTCAGTGGATGCAGCAGCAGCTCTGGTAGAAGAGATGATGAAGCAGGGTCCACCTTCTGCAGGAACAGTACAAAATGGTGGGGTAAGTATCATAGTCATTCTTAGGAGTCAGGTAATGCATCTACAAATTCAATAGTGTCCAAATTGTGTTCGTATGAAGGGTCTTAGAATATCTTAGGTAAAGCTTTTTCTTGGAGAAGCAGTGTGAAAGCATGACAAACTTTACTATAATGATACTTAGCATTGCAACACACTTCTGGTGCACTATCCAGTTGGTAACCTAACCTAAACAGTCTATCCTTTTTTTGACTCCATTTGCCCAGTTAACTCATGAACATCAACCTTGTGATATTTTTCTTGCAGGGAGGGCCACCATTGAGTTTGGTGGTAAATGTGGGATTTTTTGCTGATCCATCATTTAATCTGGTTGGGCGAATTCGTGGGCCAAATGTAAGCACTGGGGCTCTTTGCTTGATAGTAACCAGGCTCTTGTGGACACTTGTACTTTATTTGGAGAGACTTGTTTTCATAAGTAAAGATTCTTGGTTCTGTTGTCACATGTCTTGTGTATGGCATTCCATTTGCATGTGTTTAAACCCTTTGTCGCTGTGCTCATCTTTTACATCATCTCCTCACCCACTTTGTTTTGGGCTTTTTGAGTCTCTGGTCAAGAGTGTCTACAAGCACTACAATTTCATGCATTGTCAGATTGCATAACTGAGGGGAGGGAATGTAGAGATGGGCTGATGAATTATTGATTGGTGGATGGGACTGTAGAGACCTTGGGAATGGTTCAAACAATGGGGCAGCTAGATTTTGTGTCATAGCAGAATTTTGTGTGATCTGTTTCTTGCAGTTTTGGTAGTTCCCACCTTGACAGCTAATGCACATCCAGTTAGTTGAAGCCAGACCTTGAAGATGTTGGGAGCATGAGCTCCTCACAGCATTGCCTTTTGCCTTTACCTGCCTTTTGAACAGTTGTGGGAACGGATGGAAGTAAAGACAGTAAGGTTTGCTTGTGTAATCCTTATGGACTGTAGTAGGAAAATGAGCAGATGAGAAAGAGGACACACTAGATTTCAGTGCTGTAGCCCTTGTTTAGCATGTTTGTAGGCAGTACTAGACTTTAGAAACACTGTACAACTTGGTAGCATACACAGTCATTTAAACTTTGTTTTTATGCCAGAAAAACTTTGGAGGTGGCATTGTCTTTAAAGTGTCTTTTCTGGAGCTTCTCCCATCTTTGGACACTGACTTAGAGTGACCTTGGTAGGTCTAAGTCTCCAAGAATTCTTTTCAGTCCCAAATCTGTGAACTTTCTTTCACTAGAAGAACTGGGATGGTCTCAAGATTGGGAAACTTTGTTACAGTTGATTTGCCACTTTTTGTTGTGGTGATCCCAAATTTTATAGGAAGAATAGCAGATTGTTGAAAAGTCAGAATTGTACCTAAATTTGAGTTGATGTGTATGTATAGCCTGTGGCTCCATTGTCCACCACTTGGTTGATTTTCTCTTAGGTTGATGTGTTTTGTATTTGTAGGATGGCCAGAACTTGAAATTTTTGTCTGGTCTATACTGAATGATTGTCATGCTTGTCCAGCTTTGAGCAATTTGTTTCATTTCCTTGACCTTACTTTTAAGAGTTCAAATGAAGTAGTCCCTGACATCTCCACTTCTTTGGGAGAGATTGTGTGGTGGTGTTGTTGGCTTTGGTGGGGATTTTGGATTGCAAAATTATGCAGGATCGGTATTTAAAGCACATCATGACTGAGACAGGCACTGAGGTTGCTGTGCATGGGAAAGCTTCTGGCTATCTGGAATCCTTTTCAGGTGAAGGTAAACATCTTCATTTCAGACTAGTGCCTGTGAGTGTGGATTGTGTTTCAGGGACATTCCATGCCATAGGGCTGAAAGTGGACCTTGGAGGCCCTGCTATGAGTTTTATGGCATATTTGCATGAAGTCATTGTAGACAATAACATTGATTTCTCAATTGGAAATGGTTCAGGTTCATCCTTCTTTAGTAGAGTAAGAGTTTGGGGTTTGTATTGAGTGTCTTGAACAATTATGTACTTTTTTCATCAGGCTAGTAGGATGTCAGTTTTGGTTTACCTGCTGAGCTGCTTGGTGTTAGCATTGAACATGCTATTTGAGTCTGAAGTCATGTGGTTGTTTAGCAGAAGCACAACAACCATTACACCTTCTTATCACTGGTGACAACTTCAAGAGTTTGGATGATGCACGGCAGCTAGCTGACAATTTGTTGGAAACCATCCACTCTGATAGCGTTGCTTTCTGGTACACTTCTTTGTCCCTGCAATGTGTATGCTTCTTCTTAGAAATGTGAGAGTGGTGTAATACAACTCAAATAATAGAGAAAAGTGTTTTAAGCCCCTCCAGTATGTGATGCAGGCCATCATATCAAGCAGCAACAGGTGGACCTGCATTGGACCTTGCTCCAGCTCCCTCTCATCTGTTGAGTGTCAGTCAACAACCACACCTTGCATATCAACAACCAAGAGTTCAATATCCAGGGACAATGGGAGCTCAAACACAAGGGGGCTCTTTCTATCCATCAGTGTGTGCCCCAGGCCCTGGACCATGGCCTCCTGTTTCTGCGATGCCAATGGCTGCACCAGCGTTGCAACCTCCTGCAACAGAGAAGATATTTATGGACCCTTACGCTAACATGTAAGTGACTTCAGCAGGTCTCTGAGAGATCATGGATGGATGTTCTTTCCCCCTGTATGACTGATCCACACTCTGTCTTGCTTCGGGGCATTGGTGTTATCAGCTTATGGGCCTTTGTCAACAGCTCAGATTCTTGCAGGCTGTGACCCAATAGCATACTTAATGGGTTCATTTCTTTCTATTTCGTAAGCCATTCGTAAGTCTTAACCGAGCTGCTCTTTGGATTTGTATGCATGGAGGATATTGGAGTAGCTATTCTCTTTGCGAGTTGGGTTCTGCTTTCTCACACATGCATTGCAGGTTACCTCCAACCAAGGTTTATGGTGCAGTTCCACCCCCACAACAACTTGCAGGGGGCAGCACAACAGGTGTGACCACAGAAAGTTCCAGTAGTATCAAAAGTGAGCCAGAATCCAGATCAGCAACAGAGCAAATTCCAATATCTGTCAGCAGCCCATCTGCACCAGCATTTGTGGCAAATACACCTTTGCTGCATCTGCCAAATCTTTGTTCTATCACAGAAGGTAATATATTGGTATCTAACGTTTATCCTGTCCCATTCTACAAGGGAGGTAGAATTGGCATATAGAGCACTGCAGCATGTTATCAGACCTACAAAATTAAACCTAACTACACAAAATATAAGCAGTATGATGTGATGAAGCTGTGAAGATATCATCAATCTTTGGATGCACTGAAGAATAATCTCAAATCACAAGGTTTGACTCAGCGAACTGGCATATGCATCCCTCACCTATTCATGACCACGTCCTTCTTGTTTTTGCAGGACCTCCTCGATCTGATACAAATGCAAACTGCAGGCTGCAGAATTCCAACCCATACAATCAGGGACCTGGGGGACTGCAACATCCTCTTACAAACTACAGTGGCTATGGTGGTGTTTATCCTCAGGTGTCTCCTCTTCAACAAGTTGCACAAGCATTGCAAAGGCCTCCACCTCCTGACTCTGTTAGGTCAGGAAATGGGTTGGCAGTGGGTGGTCTGCAGGGTGCTGATGCTCAAGGAGTCAAACCCTACCATGGACAAAGTGATTGGCAGGTGGAGAAGCGAAGAGATGGACCTTCACAGAAAGAGAGGCGCAAATTTCAGGAGTTTCCAATGTCTGTCAATCAAACAGCAAGAAATGACTCTCAGGTGCATGGGATAGATTTGTTTTGACTTCAAAGCTATGGCTGAGAAAGCTGAGAAAAACTGAGTGGATATAAGTGGTCTTTTCTGGACCTGAATGATTTGGATGTGGTTAGAAGTTTACAATAGTGCTATCAAAGTCTCATTTAATGTCTGTGGCCCAGGTATTGCTTTTTCTTGTAGGACAAACTGATATCAGGCTGCCGTACAGAATGCTGGCCTCCACTTCATATCACCCTCATGGTGTCTGGAGTAGGATCATTGTTTTTTTTTTACTGACATGGCATGGTGCATGTACCAGGTATTTAATGTTTTCCCTGCCACCGATGCTGACTCGTGCTGCGCCATCATTGTGGACTCACATTTCTATGTTTCACAGGAATCTTACAAGGAGTTGGGATATGCTGATGTCCTTATTAAAGAGGAGCACAGTTGCTCTAGCTGCTGCCATGATGCTTGCAATTTTGGCCATTTCACCTCATCTGGAGCTTTTCAGTAGTCTTCTTTTTCTGATTCTTGCATTGCTTTGTTGTGCAGTTGGTATCATCTATGACAAACATCATAGCTAACCATATCTAATAACATTTTGTGCCCATTCTGTTCTTTTGTTCTGCATTTTCCTTTCGCTGCAGGTCCATGAAGGTACTCTTCCCTCAAGGCTGGAAGAACGATCTCTGTCATTGTCTGGTGAAAAAGACAAGAATCTGTCGAAGTTGGTGAAGAAACTTATGCCACCTCCTCCCTCTAGAAGTGTACTGCCTCCACCCCTGAAGACACCAAGCCCATCTTCACCTCAAAAGGAGGGTAAATTCCTAAGTTTGTCTTCAAAATGTGACAGTTCTGTCATCCTGTATTACTGTTGGAATGCTGTTCTGCTGTTCAACAAAAGGAGGGGTTTTACTGTACAATTGTGACCAGCCTCTGGGATACTTTCCTTTGTCCCTCTTTGCTATGGAGCTTTGATTCCAAATGGTGACACTGATAGATTATATTGACTTGTGCTTGTTTGACAGGGCTGAAGCTTGTGGAGTATGCAGAAGAGGAAGATGAAGACTCAAAAGGAGAGCCACCATCAGAGCCCTCCTACTTCGACAGGAAACCCTTTTGGGCTGCCTAACTTAATTCTATTTTGAGGTGACTTCTAGCAAGGAAACAGGGGAGTGAGGTTTGCAACAGCTGAAGTTGCTCAATTTGGATGTTTCACTGTGATTTTTTGGTGAACTGCAAACACAATGGCACTGACGTGCCCTTTGTACACCAACAGCAACAGGACCAGTTTCTCCTATGCTTTTTGTCTGCTGTACAAACAACAAACATCTGGGATCACTGTGTACCTCCTGGTAAACAGCCAAGATAACAGCTGCCACATGTTAGGAGATGGGAGACTAGGAGTTTTACCAAACAGTGTTTATATGTACCAGGCCAGCACCTCAAAGCAGGACAATCTGTGTCTGCTACCCAAGCTCTTGTTTTGGTTTAAATATACCTGTGTCTTATACAGTCAATTTGGTGTGTAGAAGTCCCTGTTTGCATTGCTAGAGTCAACACTGGCTGTCACCTAGGCGATTATGCTTGCACCTCAGGTTTTGTTGGAGAGGATGCAGGGTTGTGCCAAGTTGCGGCAGTAGCAATATAGGTGATTTGAGTGTTATTGAAGGTCTGCGATGCCTTTGGGTGTGTAAGAAAGATGTAGGAGCCTGCCAAAAGCAGTTAGCATCGTTAGAAAAGATCAGTATTAGTATGATCCACCTTGGGTTTTGTGCAAAGCAGCACCCCTAAGGGAATTTGGGTCCATACCATGAGTTTCATATCATCATTTCTGTTTGTTTCATAGTCCATCACATTGCTCAATTATATAAACATATTAGTTTCTTATGCTTGTATAGTTACTCTCAGGAACAGGTGGGTTGTGTTCAAGTGTTGTCTCTGGGTGAGGTTATAGTTTGGAAATTTAGGCAAGATTATTTTATTTTGTATTCAAAGTGCATCCATTTGTCATTTGGTTGGGTGACCAATTGTTGTGAACTCTTGAAGGGTGAAACTGTACTTAGGATCCCTCCCTCTCTTATATCGCTCTTAAGGATTAGGCAGAAGGACCCTGCCCCTTCTATGCCTCTTGATTTATGCATGTTTTGCTTCATGATAACTAGTGTGGCCTGTGCCATTGGCCCAAGTGTTACCATGTCCTCAAGTGATTTTTCCTTCCAAAGCATGATTTTTTGGTATTAATTTGAATTTTCAGCGGCAGATATCACTTAAAAATCAATATTTCTCACATTCTGAATCAAAATCTTACCAAATAAATTCCATTAAATCATGCTCATCAAGATCTTTCCAACAACACCAAATGCAAAATTCCAATTCCTCTGAAATTTTCAGCTACAATTTAATTTAATTTTCAGTGAAGAAATCATTCAATATTCAAGGACTTTTGCACCACAAGTCCAATTGTCATGGAATGAAGTCCAAGCACCCCTCCTAGTCTAGAGCTTTCCAAAGACACCAAGAACACAATGTGAAGCATCCCAGTTTGGTGGATCTCATAACTACAAAACAAAACAAACTACCTTTCCTTGATAGATAGATGTTGCCCTCATGTTTTATGATGGGTAAGGGCCATGGGTGGTGAACATTCCCAAATTGTGGGGCTGGACTAAGCTACTGCCTTTTCTGAGGCCCTTTATTTTGGGAATGCCCCCACCCTGGGGATTTATCATACATATAACTAATGAGCATCACCTTCATTGAATTCTTGTAGTTGTAGATAACATCTTGTATTTGATATGTGAGAAGTTTTATCACTTGACAAGCAATGGACGATATGCCTTGACTTGTGTATGAAGTTTTTGGAATAAGCACACAGGTCCTCTTGAATCTTGGTCAGGAGCATCTGCTTGCATAAATAACATCTTCAATATGCCAATTACCTGCAATTGTATTTTGTGTTTCTTTTTGGGAAACTCTATGGATGAATACTTTGGTCGCATACTGTGGATGAATTTCATGTTGGATTCAATATCTTATTCCTATTTTTTCAATCCTTAGCAAGTTTGAGATCTTATGAGCTCTTCATATAAAAAAATTAACAATAGTTAAGCATTCATCTTTAAAAAATGGTTAAATGAGGGGTTATTCCTTGTTCTGAGCTTGAAACTATTAAACAAATTGGACCGTTTGCTGGCCAATTTTCAAAGACAAAAGATTGTCCTCTAAGTTTCACAGTACATGGACAATTATGTTTAATATTGCAAATAAATATTGTTATAGAGAAGAACCTTGCAATGATGGACTATTGAAACTTTGGGAAACCTTCCCATATTTGGTTTTGAATCGAACTCAATAAATACATCTTGTACTAATCCTTGTTTTTTAAGCACTAGTGTTTAAGTGTAGAAGAAGGGTCTATGGGCAGACCTTTCTTCTACGTAAAATGTTGCTCAGACATTGTAGGGGACAATGTTGCAGTGAGAGAGGGAGCGAGGAAGGATATGTCGACAGGCAACTTTTATTTAGTGAAAGATACTCTAACAAGCTGGAGAATACCTTTTGAATTGTGTAAGTTATTATTCTTACAACATTGTTGCAATGTTAGCAAACAAAATTTCTTCAACCTAGTGAGACTAAAATAAACAAATGAAAAAATACAACAATGCTTTACAAAAATAATATTCATGTCATTTTTGTTTATGACCAAGCACAAGACCCGATAAAAAGTTCATTAGTTCTCATTTCATAATTATCTCCCTTTCTCATATTTTTGGGATCTTCTATAGAGTTGAAGTTGTCAAATTACTCAGTATTTTGAAAAAGGAATTATCTTGAGAGATGCCAAGTAGCAAAGGGTTGAAAGGTCGACTTCATTAAATCCACAAGCCTTCCTGAAGGTCAACTTGCACACATTCAAAGTTCAAACCAATGTTGGTTGGATTTGGTTCAAGTCTAATTTTTTAGATTGTCAATTCCTTGGTCGGGTCAATAGTTCTGAGGCCTGTCCATTCTTTGTTCAAGGTTGGGTCAAATTTAGACTTTTTTTTTGGCATTCGAGAACACTCAAAAGGAAGGCCCCTCTCTCATGTGAAAGTAAATGGTCAACTTTGCAAAGAAAAAAATCTTGGAATTTGTGGAGAGCTTAAAAAGCATGAGTCCATGATGTATGAGGCATGAAATATTTATTTATTGTGAGAGGAGCACAAAGTGACAAGACATGAATTGGCTCACCTCCCAACTAATCTTGTGACTCTAAATTGAAACATAAACCCTACCTATATAATCTATATACCATAGCTAAGACCTGGCCAATGCAAAAAGACCTCAAGACAAGCCTGGGCCTGGACTTACTGTGGGGGTGCACCCACAGTAAAAGTTGTAGTTTTTTTTTCCTTTTCTTTCCCAGAAAGAAAAGAACCATTTAATTGGGCCATCACCAATAGTTTTGGAACATGGGGCAGCCCCCAATATAGAAGCCTGAATATGCTTCCCTCCCCAAAATAGAAGCATGCATTGTCATCCCCCCACCCAATACTATCCTATTACATTTTCTACTCTTACAATTTATATACATGAAAATTGAACCATGACCAAACAATATGGAATAAAAAAATGAAGTTTATTGGGAACGTCTTAGGGAATACCTTAGGAACTTGGGAACAGGAAAAAAACAAAAAAACCACCCATCCTCCCCCCAACACCCCAAAACTCAAAAGAAAAAAACTAAGTCCCCCAAGCCTTCACATTGACTGCATGAAATTTTTATTTCCAAAGTGATTTGTCACCATTTTCAACCTGGACTGATACCTCCATTATAAACTGGGGTTACTTACTGGAATGCCTGCTGCACCCAGGGCCTCCCTAGTTTGAGGGTCACAGCCCCAAAAGTTAGTGAAGGTTTTTTAGCTGGAATGGCAGAACTCTTTGATGAACACATCTTCTGTGCATGTAGGTAGTTTCAAATATAAAGAAAAAGCTTTCTAATACTTTATGGTAAACATAAATTAGAATCAATTTCCTCAATGAATGGGTGTACGCAAATATATTAGGAAAACAGTCTAATTACATAAGCACATGTTCTATATTCCCATGCTCCATCAGAATTTTTTTTTTACTAGTGAAATTTTGCAAAATGATGAAATTAAAAATGAAAAACCTAATTCATCTAATATTCACACAAGTTGCATATGAGTTGCAGACACAAATCCTTGCAAAATCATACACTAGCCTTCAAATGCCTAGACTGAATGAACTTCACCAGTAGTTGTGAACTCATGGACAACTAGTTAATGTGTCGTGAAGGTTTGGGTATTGGCCCTAGTTTAGATGCACATCTCAGGTTTCAAACCATGGAAATATTCACAGCAACAAAATTAGGTTGAAGACACCTGTATCAAACCCAATCTCATTTCCTGTTATGCAATCTCTGAACAGCTCAGGACAGGGAGGTATAACCAAAGATACCACAAGACCTTAGAGGAGGGGGTCAAGAAGAAAAAGAATTAAAGGGAATTTAGGAATAAGAAAAGGTGGAGGTTTTTCTAGCACCAAAAGAAGAGATATCCAAGATATCTAGACATTGAACCACAAACTGAATTAGTGGGGCCGGGATCAGAAATGTAGAACAAAACATGTATATAAAACCATTAGTTTTTGTGTAGATTAGGATTATAGTATTGTGGCAGGGGAAACAAATGTTTACAAGGATATAGAATATTATCATTTCATTTCTATTATTTTAGAAGGATTTCACAGACATAATCAAAAGTACAGAAGGGGTAATGTTAATGGGGTAAGCTGAGTATGTGATTCGAAATGAACAAGGCCATTAGGATAAAGATTAATTAGGGAATTTTTGTTAGTTTGAATTTTGAATTCTTGTTGTTTTGGATCATAATGATGTGACTTGGGATGATTCAAAAGAGGCAAAGTTTTGGAAAACAAAAGGAGGAGAAGAAGATGAGTTGGAGTTTTTTTAGAGAAAAGAATAGGAAGAGTTAGAGGTACTTGTGGTAGAAAACCACAAACTCTATTTTGATGTAGCACATATTTTAAGTGTTGTTTTGGGATTTTCTTCAACAAAACATGGGATTACATGTAATCTAGATTCATGTTTTCAATAATACAAAGAAGCAAAGACTTTTATAGTGAAGTATATGTTCATCTATTGTGTGAATTTCCTATAGTGTCAGATTATTATGAAATTAATTGTAATCTTGTTTTTGGAGTTTTATATAATGTATTTTGAAATGTAGATTATGGTTACATGCAATAACCATGAATATGATGTTGGAATGAATGGTATTATTAAGTTTGTTGATATTTAAAATATATTAATTAGTGAACATAGGCATGTGAAATGCAAATACGTTGTTATAGTAATGTGAAATGTTATGTAGGAATTTAAATTTCACTTCTACCAATAACCCTACTAACCTTTTTGTCCTCACCGTTAGCATTTTTACCCACCATTTGGTGCCCAATATTGCACCACTATGTCATCTCAATAGTAAACAACTATGTTGGACATACCTTCAACA
>Ga0209611_10006947_pt1 | contig 18311 bp, 16 predicted proteins | sample S1TSphgellanicum_3_FD_187693 | JGI IMG/M metagenome (GOLD analysis project Ga0209611, IMG submission 187693) | Host-associated microbial communities from peat moss isolated from Minnesota, USA - S1T2_Fc - Sphagnum magellanicum MG (SPAdes) (version 2) | ecosystem: Host-associated > Plants > Peat... | reverse complement strand
ATCACAAATCAATAGATCAAATGGGGTGCCATATATGAGTTCTTGGGTAGAAATTATAATTTAGTTAGTTCTATAATAAGGTTATGTCTATTTTGAAAATAATTTATAATTAATATATGGTATACAGTAATCTTGGTATATATATATATATCACATATGTATTAAAGGAGGTTAAATATTAATTGTTAGTAGGTTAGTAAGTGAACTAGTTCCACTTACACATCATTTACGCAAAAAAATTGATTGTAAGAAGTGCAAGGATGACCTACTTTCAAGAAAATAAATCATATGTTCATCATTTGTTTTATACTTTTGTTTGTTAAGTGAATGATTGATGGTCCAAAACATCATATATGTATGCTATTTGTTTGGCATGAAATATAATTTATCTATTCAAGGGAGCACATGGTTTTACTATGTTTTATTACATATTTCAAACCTTTAAAAAAGGAGCCATCATGTGCTCCTTCTTTTTATGAAGTAGTAAAATTAAAATTTTAAACAAATGAAAGGTATCAAAAGTTGGTGCTATATATATATAATTAAATTTACAATGCCATAAATATGTTCATATTAGCTATTGGTGGTTCTTAGCAAAAAATGATATTCACCCAATGTTGATTTGAACAAAAGTAACTCACACATGATTTTGCAGATCAATCAATATCTAAATTATCAACCATATTCTCACCTTTTAAATGGCCTTCAAAATATTTATTCATTGTTGTTTGTCAAGCATGCCAACATTAAAAGTTCACTATGGCATTGAAACGTTGGTTCATGAAGCTCTCAAGGCCTATTTGCCACAACCAATTCGAACGCCAAAACTTATGCATCCTTCAAATTCAAAAAGAAAATTTGCATCCTATATTAACCATCATATGTGATGAGTTACAAGTTTGTTTGACATTAGAAGAATTGGAAGGATCGGGGGGAAAAAAAAAAGCATTTACCTATGAAATTGTTGGACACCTCATCAAAACATAAGGTAATGGGTTATAGCTTGTTCGCAATAGTAAAATTATGGTAGTAATTATGTCCTAGAGTTGCTTCCATTAGACAAATTGGACCCTCTAAATTGAAAGGAAGATGGAAAAGAAGGTAGTAGGTTCATATGGGGAAACGAGGTATGCATGTCTAGCCATGTGTTTTTTCATATTCAAACAAGTGTCAAGAGCGGTAGCTTTGTACCAAGGTTTGAAGTTGTCAAACATAACTATAAGACTATGAACATGATAGCCCAAGAAATAACACTTGGAGAAGGTGTTGCTTAGAAAAACTTTTAAAAATTACAAGAAAAAGGTTAGTCTTCAATGACTAGCCTTGGGGAAAATAATCTTACCTTCCAACATAACATCAACAAATTACAATGGAAGACAAAAAATAAACTAAGATTCTCAATTATCCATATAGTAGGTAGGAAGGTAGCTACCTTCTAGCACACATATATGAGTATCTATGAAAGTTGATGGTCAAACATTCCCTAGCACCTTGTTGCTTGCTTGTAATGATGTTGTTACCTTCCATCAAATTGCCTACATATTGGCCTATCATCATGCAATAGTTACCCTCCAACAAGCCTCCATATTTGAGAAAGTTATTTTAGGTGTAACCCAAGTAATAATATATTAATTTCAGAATCATAATATTTTACATCAAATTATACTAAATTTTAATCATACTCTAAAAGGGAAAGTAAGGCAAGAGGGCAAACCCATCGGGTGGTATTACTAGGAACCACCTCAAGGAATTCATTAAGCAACCAAAAATGGCCAAGTCATTTTCCTTGGCCCTTTCCTTCAAACATTTTCACAACTATAAATTGTTTTTTCCTCATGTTTATCCATGTTTCAAGCATTAATATATGCCTTGAAATTTATTTTGGAATTTTAAAAATGAAATTTTTTAACATTTTTATTCTTAATAAAAATGGCCCCTTTAGAAATCAATAACCTTAACTTTGGAAATTTATAAATAAATTATACTTATTCAATTAATTGCTTGATAAAAAAATAAAAATAAAATGACTTCAAAATTACTTTAGGAAAAAAAACCCAAAAACATTTTCAAATGATGTTCCAATTTGTGTTCTTATCAAAAAATTCAAAGAAAGTAACAAGCATTACATTCTTAAATTTTTTTCTAAATGCAATGATTAAGAACATCAAAGTACATAGTATTCTTAATATTGTTGAAATTTCAAAATCTATGGAACCTAACAAATGTATTCATTAAAAAAAATGAAAATATTTATGTAAGCGTTCCTATGATTTGTTTAAAATTCAATGGGTCCATAAAAATCAAGGTGTGACGGTCCTAGTGGTACCACCCAAAGATGGGTTTGCCTAAAAATTATAAAAAACAAAAAACAAAAATGCCACCACATGAAACACATGTTCTACAACCTCTACACACATTTGCATTTCATACCACATTTTCTCCTGCATTTCTTCAAAGTTCCATACAAAAATCATAGGCCAAATCCATCTCTCAATTCCCTCTTTCACAATGTCCCACCTTCATAGTTTTTTTCATTTTTTTTTCAAAAATTGTTTTACATTTATAGTTTGGATTTACCTTGTAAACTTTGTTCAAGCATCATCTTAAGCACATCAATGTGATCCCCAACACTTTGGTGTGCTTTTCAACATGGCATTATAATTTTCGCATTGTTTTCAACATGTGGGTGTTCTTTTTGTTTTTAACCCCCAATGTTCCTAACATCTTATTTAGTGAGGTAAGCCCCAATGCTTTCGACACTCCAATGTGTTACCTAAATTTTTCAACATGTTGTTTGATTTTTCTAAATGTTATCCAATGTTTTTTAGTATTCCAAAAATGCATGGCTCCTTTAAAGTTTCGATTCCCAAAGTGAGTGAATCTATTTTAGTCCCACACATTGCATTTCATGTGAGAATGTTTTTTCACCCTCTTTAACTCACTTATTAATTAATGTTTGATTCGTTTTTGACCATATCCTTCTTGTCTTGTCACAACCTAGGTCATAAACCCAAGGCTAGGGTTGTGACAATGTGTGATTATGTTTTTAATATATGCACATTTGACTACATGTTTTCATAATCCATTCATAGATGTCATGTCTATGAATATGTCATTCACAATTATACCCACATGGATGGCAATTTCACAGCTACATTCTTTTAAAATTTTGCATTTTAACATTCATTATCCATCACACTTTCAATTTGTGACAAATAATCTCAACACATAATTATAAACATGCCCTTCTCAAATTTATGAAATGTTCAAATTTTGACACATGATTTTTTTCTTGTATATTGTTTAAATGAAATGAACTTTGAACAATTTGTAGAGAGATTTCAAATATCTATGCTATAAATTAAACATAATTTACATGATTAATATTTTCATACTAACATTTTCATTTTGACTTAGGCCATGAATCCAAATGTACATGTCTTTGATTTCAAAGGTAATGTAATTGCAAGCAAGACAATTAAATAGACCATAAATTTACCTTGATAATGTACTTATTGAGCCAACAAAAAATAGCATTAAAAAATATTATAAAATAATAATACTTTCATTTTTTTATACTTGAATGATAAAATAAAAAATATTTCTTAATTATTGTGGATTAATTTTCTAGTTTTTCATTGTAAAAGTAATTTGAAAATAGTTTTTTTAAATGCAATTTTAAATTTATGTTTTACAAAATAACATTTGTTTCAAGTATGTTTTAACATGGAAAAAAATGTACAAGTTTTTTTAATTCATTATTTGAATATAATATGATATTTATCCTATATATACATATAAAGATTTCTAATGAAAAAATATTTTTGAATGCCATATTGACAAGTCAATTTCAAAAGTATTTGTTCCCTAGTTTTATTATATAAAGTTCTTCAAATTTTGTAATCAACTTATTATAAATTCAATAGAATGTGCAATGGTTTTGTAATGAAATGTAATTAAATTTTGAATCTACTTTCTTATACTTATGTCAAAAATAGGTTCATTTTTAAACTATCCTTTAATTCATCAATTGTTTTTGGTATATGTTACCATGCTTTCATATAGATTGTTTATTTCACAATGAAACTATTTCACATATATTTTATTTATAAATTTTAATTTTATTTCCATGAATTTAATGTCAATAGTAAATAAACTACATTATTTTCAAATGTTATCAAATTTAATTATGAAAATAAAAAAAAGTTAAATCACATAAATTAATTAAAATAATGTAATGTCATAATCAAGCTCATTTCACATTTGAGATCACATTATCAATTCAATTATTTTGTTTCACAAGTATTTAATTTCAGAACTTAATTTGACTTTTAATTTTTATAATTTCAATGTAATCTTATTGTGGCCCAAGTGGAATTAAAATAGAAATTCATGAATTCATTACATATATCATTTTCATTTTTTACTTTTGTCCTTCATATGTATATTATAATTATTTTTTCAGCTTTTCTTTGCTATATTTTTTATTGTTTTAAATTTTTTTGCCAATAGACAATATCATTAATTGTATGTCATATTTCCCTTCAAATTATGTACCAAAATTTATTACATAACATGAAACTTATGTTCAATGTCAATTGCACTAAGGAACCTATTAGTAATGGGCCAAAATAGGGCACTTGAAAGCAATTGAACAAATGAAAACTTTGATTTAAGTAACAAATAAATTGCTCAATATTAATTGACCCTTGTGTAAAAATGACCTAAATACCAAAATTAAAACCTAGGAATCATTCAAACAAGTCAACATGGCATGTCATCAAGTTGATAAAATAATGTACCCTTGTCATGTACTCCTAATAACAAAGGAGGTAGTTGATCGTGCACAAGTGGATGGGGCACATGATTATGCCCGATAAATTTGGGACATAGTTGCAAATATCCTAAACATGGATGGGTTTTGATGTAATACATTACTCAAGCCTCCATGATTCCAAGTTGTTTCATCATCTTGAAGTAAAATTCAATCACAAGTTATAGGTCCCATTACACTGTAATGTTAGTAAAACAATGTTTAGATTTTCAAAAAAAAAATTAGGATCAATATAGGACAAGGATTGCAAAGGAATAAAAATAGGCCATCCATTCTATGACTTACCATTGAACTAAACTTTGCTAATTATGATGGCATTAGAATTCTTTTCACAAATTATATACATAACACAAGTAAATTGTTGGCTAGAATAATACCATTAGAACTCAAGGGTCCATAAACTTAGATGCAAATTAAACAAATATAACATTCACAAATATTTTTTGGTTCACACATTTGTGGAACAAAAAGAAATTAATGAGAATATGAACGATTTAACATGACTATGATATGAAATGTTAAATGTTTGAATTGCCAAGTTTGAACCAACATTATGTCACAAGCACAACCATAAATTGAAACAATTTTTTAAAACATGATGTTAACAACAAAATGCTAGCCATTTATTACCATTTCACTAATCATGACACATTAAATTTAACACCATAGAATGGGCTTGTGTGAACTTTTTTTTAAAGAAAATTGAGGCACCATATAGTGTGTTTATGTTGTGGCTATAGGTCCCACAATTCAAAGTACATATGTGTATTTGGTTAAACATACTCCCCACCTTAATTGTTCATCTGAATGATTTATCATTTATATATTTCAATTGGTAAACGAGGTTTTGCAACTACAATTAAAGGTTCAACCAATGGAGAAGTTACTCCCACATCTTCCATCATATTCATGTCTTCAAGCTTAACATTAGGCTTTAAAGACCAGTCAAATGCATGAAGAATTGTTGCAAGACCACATTGCACCATGAGTTGTGCCAAATCCAAACCAGGGCATCGTCGACGACCTGATCCAAATGACAATAAGTTGTAATTTGATCCTCCAATATTGATATCCAAACCAAAAACTCGATCAGGATCAAACTTTAGAGGCCTTTTCCATACCTTAGGATCATGGCCAATAGCCCATACGTTCACTAATACAATTGTATTTACAGGAATCTTATAGTTCAAAACTTGAGTGTCTTTACTAGTAAGGTGAGGGACTGCCAATGGAACTACAGGGTGTAAATGGAAATTTTCATTGATAATGGCTTGCAAATAAGGTAAATTAGGAAGATCTGACTCAAACACTCGCCTATTCTTACCCACAACTCTATCAAGTTCTTCTTGTGCCCTTTTCATAATTTCAGGATGGAGGATGAGTTCAAGTAATGCCCATTCCAAGGTGAATGCACTTGAATTTGTTCCTCCTTCAAGCATATCTTGTCATATGAAAACAACAAACATTCAATGAATTCATAAAATACATGATAGAATGTTAATGAACATAAGGAACATAATTTCAAATCTACATACATTTTGTTAAAATGAATAGAATGTAATGTTATGAACATACCGACAAAACTCCCATCATGGATTTGTCATCAAGTTTTTTGTCAAGATTTAGCAAAATTTCAACAAAATTTGCCATAGTGGATTCAACAATTGTTTTGTTGCCCTTTCGGTATTCTTTCAAAATGTTTGAAAGACTATTGTCAATTCGAGTTTTTAGGCACTTCATGTGTCTTTCAAGACCTTGCAAGTCAAATGGTTTTAAAATTGGTATGAGTTTACTAAAATTGAATTTTCCAACGACCGTCATCATTTCTGAATAAGATTTGAAATAATCATCAAAATCATTTCCAAGGATGTCATTTGATTTCAGAGGGCGTTCTCCAAATAACATTCGACAAATGTTATTCCTAGTTAGTTGAAGAAAAATAGGCCTCATTTCCACAAATTTCCCTCCTTGGCTACATTTGGCAATGTTCTCCACCATACATGCCATCTCATGTTGGCGCCCAGGTTGAAAACTGTTGAGCCTTGCTTGTGTGAAAAGTTCTGTAGCACATATTTTATGTAATAGGCGCCAATGATCCCCATATTCTGAAAACCCAATGCTAGACCAATCAAAACCTGCATATTTGCCTGCAAGCATACGAGGCCTAGATGCAAAGTCTCCATCATGGATCTTTAACACCTCCATGGCCATATCAGCATTTGAAACTATGATGTAATCCATACATCCCAAGCGCAAATACATAATTGGTCCGTATTTTTTTGCAAGATTTTCCATGGAACGACGTGGGATTTTACCCAAATAGAATAAAGATCCAACAATGGGCCAACATGGTGGTCCAAGGGGTCGAGATGTCACCTTTGGAACAAGCCATCTAAGATAGAATAACAAATTGATTGCAACAAGAATTAAAATTCCGAACCAAGAATTGAACACAAATTCCATGTTTAAACTAGAAGGATACAAAAGATTGCCTTGAAGATTGTTTGACAATGATAGGTAAAAATAATGGTTGTTCAACAATGATGTCCTTCTACACTCTTCAATCGTGAAGGTCAAAATCATGAATTGTTCCAACAAGGCTAATTGCTATATGACATACATGGTGTTCATCTTGGTGTTGATGCACAATTGTATTCTATTGAGTTGAACATGAATACACTCTGTAACAACCTAAAGAACATTCAAACATGACAACCAAAAAACGAATGTTGAAAATTAATTTGTAGCTTGAAGAGAAACCTTTGGATCAAGGCAAGATTGATGTTGAGTGGCAATCACCCAATGCAAAGCACTATTTATTCAACTAGATTGGATAATTGAAACTTCAAGGGATTCTATATAACCATTGCTCAACTTGACACTTCTAGTAGATTGAAAAAGGTCAAAATAGTTACTCAATGAAAAGCAAAAAGAATCAAATATTTAATGAGAATTTTTTTTAAAGGATAAGAAGTGCAACCAAAACAAACAAACAAAAATTCATAAAGCAAGGGTATTTTAACATCGTGTTTTGTTGTGATTGGACAATTGCCAAAGAGTGGGAATCACTAATCACCCAAATTTAGCCAAGGCTTATCCAACGAGCACTTTGTAGGACTCATTGTCCACCACGCAAACAGGACCTCCGAAAGTAAGGCTTTTTGCACATCAAAACAATAAAATAATCAAACTTGGATACATTTAACAAGGATGGGAACATTTTCTAGTCAAAAGAAAAACACTTGTTCACACTTAAAAGGAAAGATATTTGCCTACAAATATGTTCAAGATATTGCTTCTTTCAATTTCTTCGTGGTGACTCATATAGACCATTACTATATTTAATGCTTTACAGGTCCATGCCATCAAAAGTGGAAATAGTCAATCACCCAATATACAAGGTATGGTTTGCAAAAAAGTTGTAATTCAAACAAATGAAACTTTCTGGTACTCGTGTTCAATGTGACCAAAAAAGACAAGAAAGTATGATACATCGAGTTTTAGTACACACTAATGTGGGCCTGTGCCATTGGCCAAAGTGTTACCATGTCCTCAACTGATTTTTTCCTTCAAAACCTGGTTTTTTGGAATTTATTTGAATTTTCAGTGGCAGAAATCACAATATCTCCCACATTCTGAATTCAAATCCATTAAATCGTGCTCATCAAGATCTTTCCAATCACACCAAAGGCACAATCCAATTCCTTGGAAATTTTCAGCTACGATTTAATTTAATTTTCAGTGAAGAAATCATTCAATATTCAAGAACTTTTGTACCGCAAGTCCAAACTTCATGAAACCAATCCCATGCACTACTCCTCGTCCAGAGCTTTCCAAAGACACCAAGAACGAGATCTGAAGCATCCTGGTGCAGTGGATCTCATAAGTACAAACAAAACAAACAAACTACCTTCCTTCATACATAGATTAAAACACAATATAGCATAATAATTTTTTTAGAATAGAAAACAATCAAAGATTTTAACAGAATTTCTTTGTCCAAAAGGAAGGATGGAAACTTTATTCAACAATAAATAAATAAATAAATAAAATTCTATGCACTTGGAAAAGACATATCCTCCTACACACTCTTTATGCCACAACCAATTGATTTTTCCTTTAAAAAATGGTGCCATGAAACCAATGAGAAGACGGCGTCATGGAGTGAAAGGGCCTCCCTTTTTGATTTTATTGGGCCATCAATAAAATCACACGGAACAGATTTGAACCATGCAATTTTTTTAATTTTTTTTTTTTCACTTGGGTGTTGCTGGCAACCCCAGAGGCCACATGGCCCAAAGGCACCGAAGACGGACCTCCTCGGAACTTTTTCTTTTTTTTAAGGACCCAGACATGGGCCCATCTCCAATCTCTCTAGAGCATTGGGCATTAAGAGGCCACATGGCCCAAACGCACGCCACTGATCGAAGGAGGGCCAAGGATTTTTTTTTCTTTTGTTTTTAATTTTAAGGAGCCACACAAGGGCCCATCACCGACCTCTCCCGCCCAATACAAGCACACCCCGTTGGCACCCACTCCCAAAAATGGATGGATGGATGGATAGGCATGCTCCCCTTTTGGGTATTAGTATGGCTTTTGTCGTTGACTCAAGTGTGAATAGGATTATCGCTCAAGTGTGAGTTGACCCAAGTGTGAATAGGATTATTGCTCGAAGTGTGAATGGCATTTTGATGGCAAAGCTTGATTGTCAAAATACCATTTAAAATTTAAAATTAATTTCCAATAAAATAAATCCCTACTCAAAATCCAATATTTTCCACACCTTAGGTCTAAAAAAATTCAAAATTGCTTTCATTAAATCCTACTCATTGACTTGGCTTTCCAACAATATCACTTGGACCCCACTCAAAATCCTCAATAGCTTTTAGTTTTGGGTTAAATGATTTTTCAATGAAAAAATTTGCTCAATCTTCAATTACTTCTCCACTGCAAGTGGAAACATTATGAACCCAACTTGATGCACCCCTATTACTCATCGAAGGCAGGCTTTCCAACAATACCAAGAGTGCAACAAGAGGCACCATGGTTTGGAAGATTTCAATGTGACAAACAAACTACCTTCCTTCCTTCCTTCATAGAAGGATTTTTTGCTAGCAACTACCAGCACCATATCTATTAATGTGGAAGAAATCTACACATGGTGGAAGATGGTGATGAGAGAGAAATTGGATTTGGGTTGATTCTAGATCATACTTTGCCATTGGTGACAAATGCCCTATGCCATGCCATGTGGATGAAGTTTTTTTGCCATCCATACATGGCCTTCATCCCCTTCGTGTTATTCCTTCCTTCCTTCCTTCCTTATTTAGCATATATTCTTAATAACATAAATATTTTTTTTATAGAAAATGACACACTAAATAACTTAAATCTTAAATTACATTTCATAAACCCCAAATTATACCAAAACATGTGTGCTTATGCTCTTTTTACTCTTGCTTTTGCAATGTGAAAAAAGAGTAAAACAGAGAATAAAAGTGTAATTAATGTTCTCAACCTTTTCTTGGGTAGTATTTTTGTATTTAAAAAAAGACATAAGTACCAAAAGGAAGACATGTATGGATTGTTCTTGCTATGTTACCCTTTCTCCATCTACAAGGAAAAGAGAAGGGAAAAAATGAAGAAGATCCAAGGAAGAAGGAAAAATAAAGGGAAAGCAATTGTATCAATGTAAGCATGATTTTCAAACTCTCTTTTCTTTGTCTTCATTTTGTGTATTTTGTTAATATTCAAAGAAAACTTAAGAAGGAAAAAACCCCAAGAATAACAAATGCATGTACTTAATGATCTGAGTGCATGTAACACTTGATCCATCTACATGGGGAACCAAAGGAGACGGCAAAATAATGTAATGAATGCTCTTTTTTTTTAAAATTCTTTGAATTCTTTTTTCTTTTTGGTAATTTCCAATGTTTCAATTTTTAAAAAATGGATGCCAAAAAAAAATAAAAATCAAAAGGTGAGTTTATGCTCTTCATCTCCTATTCTATTGCATTATTTTGTAAATTTTACTAATACTTTAAAAAAAGGGGTGGGGGGGGGGGAGAGAGAAGGAAAGACATGCACTGAACATGCTCTTGATCCAAGTAAAGATCCACCAAAAATTTCCTATTAAATTAGGAAAATGAAGCATCTTTTCGAATATTCAATTTTTTGAAATGGAATCTTCATAATTAATTAATTAATTAATTAATTACTTGGGTGACATGTGGCCAAAGCTACCAAGGGTTTTAGGGCTTTGGGGTTTCGGGTTTTTACATGAACCCTTAAACCCCCTAAACCCATGGCGAGTTTTGTTCTTCCTCAAAGTTCATTTCCAAGAAATATTTGGGAGCTCTAGCAATCATGGTGGCGGATACCAATCGCTTTGAGGAAAATAGTGTTTGTTCTTGCATGGGAGTCTCTTGTCCCTTTGTCATTGTCTCTTCTATATTGGTCTTAGCTGCAGGTGTGCCACCGTGATGGCAAAGACTGGCTGAGCTTTTTGCGAGCACCATGTTTTTTGCATAGTTCAAGATTTGGAATACATCTGAACCAATATTGATCTACCTTTGAATGCAAAAATTATGGGGAAAAAGGTTTCCTTTTCGCAGCGTCAAATTGTTTGTCCAAGGTCTTCCAGGTGCTGGACATGATTCTGAGGTTAAGCTGACATTTGCGAGATGATTGTAGGCTTGTGGTAGCTATTCCTTGAGATCATTTGTCCTGTGCTTTTATTGGAAGCAATAACCTCTTGCAATTTTCTTTTTGTGAAAAATCATCTGGTTACTTAACTCCCATATATGATATGATGATCCATCATATATACTAGGCTATTTGCCTGTCACATAGAGCACCATTGATCTATCTTTGTGCGAACAAGAGCAGAGGAGTACACTTACTTGAACCATGTTGCACAAAAGGCTGCTCTTGAAGCCTTCAAATATCTTTGCTGGAGGAAGAAGCTGACAAGATTTGATGTCTACTAGATGTAATAATTCTTTTTCTTCTTGCTCTAAACTTGTCATCTCCCCTGTAACAACCACATCTGCAGATCACATTTGAGACTAGGGTGAACCCAATGTCTCTCAAGGATAGGTGGTTGGCAAAAGATATTCCAAAGAAAATTGTGTGACATATTTCCTTGGAGCCTGGTGTCCCGCTGGCCACCATTCCAAGCTTTTGTATTGCAGCAATTATTCTGAAGCCAAAGGTTTTCCTCTAAGCAATGATCTGAAAGTGTCAAGGCATTAGCCTTCAGGGAGAGGATTTAAAATGCAACTGTGCAAGATGAGCCTGTTGTGCAGCCAGACAGACCTTCAGGAATCCCTGGTTTTCAAGAGGGCCAGGAATTACTAGCGGGCCCTCCAGATATACTAGAATTTTCTGGTGGTGCTTGATGTGTCCTTATTTCTTGAGATCTAGTTGCCATCCTCTTTTGGATTTGGCTCTTGGGTTTGCTCTTGGAATGAGTTTATCTCTAGACATGAGTGTGGATTTATCTACACACCTACATCCTTGCAGAACTAGTGTGTCCTCTGATTTCTACTTCTCGAGTTAGATCTGAGAATGGAATGGAGATATGGGTTCTAAGCAATTGATTTGGAAACCTACATGTAGGCTTAAGAAAGAAATTATGGCAATAAAAGTTGCACTGGTTCCTCAACATACACTTTCTCTCAACCTAAACATACATAGATCACAAGTAGGAGGGGAAGAGTTCTCATGCCAAGTCCTTTAAGAGTCGAAGGCATCCTCCACCTAACAGATTGATTAAAGATTCATAGTTCAAATTTGGTTTATAGCAAAATTTGGCTAAATCTTCCTAGGGATGATAGGCATTTTTTCTACATCTTCCTATGGATGATCCTAAAGACTCCTTAAAAAAACACTAGTCAAGATTCTCTACACTATGCATGGTAGTGGGTGATTCCCTCTTTGTGCATCATGCAAGTGTCAAAGCATGGCAAAATGATGATCCAAATTAAACATGCACTAACTATGTAGGAAGGTATCCCTTTCAATTGAATTGGAAACCAATTTACAATTGACAGCTAGTGACTAGGCGATGTTCTAAAGGTTTTTTTTCTTTTTTCTTTGTCAAACTTGGGCTCTAAGTTACTTCACATTGCGATTACCAATCAAATGATAAGAAAAAAAAATGTCTATCCAAAACGAAATCATTTTTCATCAATGAGACCATTGACATCATTATGATCAAGTTAAAAAACAAGTCAACAATAGTTGTATTTCCATTGTCATCTAATTATATAGTTGTTTTAGCAAGATGTGTTACATATTTACACATCTTTTGAGAATGGAAAGATGTATCTATTATTTGTGGAGTTTTTTAAATGTGCTCGCATTTGTGGTAAAACATAATGAGATTGTTTTGGGGTCAAATCCAAATGCAATATCTATTGCATATGCTATTGTGAAAACATCATATGATGAATCATATGCAATAATATAATTGTACAATGCAAATAAGGAATGGACATGTGTCTTTTTACTAAAAGGTTTTACAATACAATGATTACATGTGTTTCTTTTATTTACCTGCATATGTTGTTCATATCATAACGTTTGTAAATTTCAACATACAATATTTACATAGTATTTTTTAGATGTTGGTTGTAAATAGCCATTTGTTCATGTCAAGAAGGAAATTTTCTTCTATTTTAATTAATTGGAGATCTTCATACCAATAATCAATGGTATTATATTCACCAAACTCATTATATGAGGTAATAGATATTTAAATCTTTTTGTTGATTTTGATGTGAGGTAACTTAGTTTGACTTTTGTTATATTAGATGGGTGTATCATGTTTATTGGCATTTTGTTTGAAAGGGGTTGGTCATTTCTAATGATTCTTTTTTTAATTTAGTTTTACATATTTGTTGGATAGAAATATCCCTTAAAATTATGAGTCCATCTAAGAAATATGATTACATTACATCTGTTGTGCATTTAATACATACATCGTTGAGTGGTTGCTTCAAAATTATGATCAAGCGGTCAAATGTTTGTTTTTAAGTTTTGAAGTCCATGAGATAAAAAGTAGAGGCAAGTAGTAATTGATATTTATTGATGTTAAATGTTTTGGAGATCTTTGATTCTAGTAATGATGATATCAAAAGGTTCTTGATATGAGTATTATTGATGTGAGTTTTTTTGGATAGACCTTGTAATGTTATGTCTTGTAAGGTGTTGTGTTTTTGAATGAATTTGTTTAAATCAACAAAAACATTTGTAGTTGGGTGCATCAAATGATCTTAGTGAATCCATTGGGATTTTTTTATTGAAATATTTTGAATATAACCAACAATTTTATTGACACTTCTTAATTTAAAATTTAGATTTTTGATGATTATAACTTTCTTTTTTTTGTATATTCTTTTAAAAAATGGTAAATTTGGAGTTTCACTAGTCGAAATAATTTGTTTTATGAAGTATTGGATGTCATTACATATCAAAAAAAATTTAGGAAATATCAGTGTCCATATATATATATATATATATGGTTAATGTGTATCATATGATTATTAATTACATTTTGTAATTCATTTCAAAGGTTTTGTAAAAGAGTTGCATATTATTGGATGTCATTGTTTTGTTGCATTTGTTCTATTAAGATGATGTTACTTCAGTGAATGTAATTTTCTTGTATTTTTATTTATGATTTTTTTTTTAGTCAAATTTATATGATTGTTAAAGTTGGTTGAATATTTATTGAAATAATGGTGTATTGGTGACGAATGGAAATTATAAAAGATCTCTCATGAACATTATGTTAAGTCTTTCAAATGACACATTGACCCCCACAAAGGCAAGATAGAATATTTATGAGTACTCTTCACTTTAAGAATGTGAATTGTAACAATTTAATATTGTAAGGAGAGAGATGTAAAATTGTAGAAGCACATAGCAAGGGTGCAAAAAATTTAAAAACTGGTTGTAGCAACATTATTTCCTATTGAAAAATGTTAGTTGTGGTAATCATTATTGTGTGGGTATTAGAATTGACTATAGATACTCATCAGTTATCAACCCGAAAATGTGCTCATATAATTGACAAGGGTAGAAAATATCAAAAAATCGATGAATCTAGGAAATTTTGCATAATTTGTAGTATGATTATTCTTGGACAATTGATTTTGCATAATTTTTGGTATGGTCATCCCTGAACAAATCCAAAAATAATTCTAAAAATGATTGTCTTATTTTCAAGTGTAACTATTTCACCTTTTTCTAGTAATTATTTCCTTTCCTACTAACTTTCTTAATAATTATCTCTCTCGTTTTCCCTACCCACCAACATGGATATGAAAAAGACAAATTAACATGTCCATAATATTTTATGTTAATTCAAATTAGATTTGACATTGACATAAACAATGATGAATATTGATAATCATATTAGAACATAAGAAGAGAGGGAAAAAAAAAAGGTTGATCATCTCACTCCATTTAATGCAGAGCAAGTTGAAGCCCAAGTAATATAATTTTTGGTGGGTCCAGGAATGAAGATGAACACTAAAGCCGCTTTACCAAATGTGCAAGGGCATGCATGCACTCTTGCTGACCCCCTTGGGAAACCAGCTTTCCTCTTGGGTTCAGATCTTCCAAATTCTGTGGCAAACAGAAATTGACTACACCCCATCAAATAGTTAGTTACAAAGAAAGTCTTTGGGAAAAAAATGCTTACAATTGCCAATCATCATAAAACCTCTCTTACTTTGACACCAAAGTATTGCAAGTGATCCATGTTGTCTAACTTCTTGGGGCTCAACCCAACCCCATTGAAACATTGTAATTCTCTTGGCAATGGAAATATAAGGACTGGTTCACTGGACCTGCAAACAGCAAAGGAAAATACACAAGTCTTTCTGCTCTAGACTCAAAATCATACTGACCCACTGTTTTAGTTGCAGAAAAACCTTACTTGGACCTGTCGGTACTGAAGGAGTTTTGATGGAAGAACTCACCCAGAATTCCATGCAAATTGCTCATCACCCATAAAACCTTCTTGTTCCTAACAGTGGGTGTAGATGAGTGTACATCAGAATGTCCTCATGAATGACAAAGAGCAAAATAATATACAAAAATTTGCATCCTAGCAGTGTCTGTCACATTCCTAGACACAGGGAAGTCTAAGTCTTTGATGTTGGCTAAAATAAAAGTCAGTAGTATTCTCATTCAACTACTGCAACAAGCCAAGCTTGTGACAGTTACTAAAGTATTTCATTCTAGCTTTCCCCTGTGTGAGAAACATGTTAATCAAAGGAATGGAGAGCTAAAGAATGGGGCCTCCTGTAAACAGAAAATATTCTTCACCACTGGTTATAACGCAGATGTAGGTACATTTTAGGTCACAAATGTTGAGCTCATTGATATATCAGAAAGCCTGTATGAACCTCACATGTATGGTAGTTTGTGTTTTTGTGCTATTTCTAGAGACTGAATACTGTTGCTACAAACTGACCAATTTTCAGCTCCTCGATTGAAGGCCAGGTAAAGGCAAGATCCAGCAAAAGAAATCAAAAGAGCAACACACTGCTTGTTGCACAAGTTTTTACAGTGTCCATGTTGCATCAAATGGAATGAACTTGATATCATGCCCAAATTCAATAGGATCATCCCCCTCTTTCACAATTGCAATGCAGACAACTGCCACATTTGCACCCAATTGAAAGGTCTGTCAACTGCAAAAGATCATACCTTTGTGACTGTTCCAAACCATGTTTTCATTCCAATATCTGGACTGGAATTGTCCGTACGCTTCAACCAAGTAAAGCAATGAATTAAAAGGTTGAGGTAACTTCTCTGTACATATTCACATCTGCTCCTCAACTAGTGTAGCCTAAAATACACAAGCATCCAACAATGTCAAGCAGATCAATGAATGACATCTTCATCTCAATGGAGACTTCAGCTGTGTTCCTTTTCAATTTAGTTTCGAAAGATCCAAAGCTTGGTTCCATTTTCAATATCTTCAAACATATTTTCCACTCAAGTTCACACGCAGAAAGCTTGGCTCCCAGTGTTCTCCACAGACCACAGAGGCTTAGATTAATTTTTTACACTAACTTCATTCAGAGATTTGATGAAGACAGAAACTTTGGTAATGCAGAAATGTAGGCAGGAGATGAGCAGATTCAGAGCATTCAGATCACATACTGTTTTGTGCCCCCTGCTGGCCAGTCCCCAAAAATGTCATTGTAGAACATGTCAGCTGACCACAAACTCTGGGTTCAACACATGTTCAGCTTTGCAAACAGATCAGAAGGGGACCGGTGGCATCTATGACTTAGTGACAAGGAGCAACCGCATCACCAGAAAATGGGTATGGCCAAGCAATGTTCTATTGACATGCAAACATAATACACCACATCTCTCTCCAACAACACAATCTTGGAACACAATCTTGGAGCTTCATGGATACAAAAGAAATTTCTTTAATATGAGAACATTGAGTACCCCAACTAATAAATAAGTGAACGCATTGGAAAACACAGACTATTTATTGAGCCTCTTGTTTGAATACTCAGTAGTCTCTGCAACATTGGGGAGCGTCACAGTTGGAACATGGACAAACAAAAATCGCTCTTCTCAGCTCGGAAGTTTTATACACTCATGAATCATCATGTAAAGGACAGACTATGGTAGTACCTTTACGATTCCTGCATCTTCTTGCCGAATATTTATTTATATTGCAGAATGGTAAAGCCACTCATGAGCCTTTACACAATGTGGCCTTTTTGAACCCATGATCAAGGACAAAGTCATTATGCAATAAGTTGCCACAAAGGATTCTGGTGAAAAAAAATGTGCCAAAGTCACCATATTTATACAACAGATTCCAGCAGGTTGCCAAAATACAGCAGGATTCTTAAACTTTTCTACTTTCCTTCTGACCTGTGGCCAAACTAGGCTAATTCCCCTCGTGGAGATTGCCAGTGCTGTAGATAGGCCAATGAGTGAACGCTTAGGAAGTCGAAGGAGGTCACATCCTCACAGATTGTTCCTCTCCTGAAGCTGAAAGAACATTTTTAGCCCTCTACCTAGCTCTTCCAACGCCAAAAATTGGTCAATTCTGTGAAGGGATGGGGAAGATAGTGCATGTTTGGTGTAACGGGGTTCAATGTTTGGTGATGGGTCAATTAAACAGATTAGGATTTCAAGCTTAAAATCTTTGATCATTGCATCTTTGCCTATGAAATACAAAGAAGTTTTGTAAAGCCTTAGTTGGTGCACCCATCAAGTTTTAAATCACTCAAAATGGACTAAATGTGAGGAAAATATGAGGCTAAAAGTATGAGGATAATTACCAACAACAAGTAGTTGAATTCAGCATCACACTTGTGAGCCTCCCAAGCTTCAATTGCTCATCAATCACAGTTTTGAACCTGAAACTCAAGAAAGAATTGAGGCTGTAATCCAGGGCACTTTGAACTTTTGTTTCTGAAACCAG
>Ga0209611_10006944_pt1 | contig 18313 bp, 16 predicted proteins | sample S1TSphgellanicum_3_FD_187693 | JGI IMG/M metagenome (GOLD analysis project Ga0209611, IMG submission 187693) | Host-associated microbial communities from peat moss isolated from Minnesota, USA - S1T2_Fc - Sphagnum magellanicum MG (SPAdes) (version 2) | ecosystem: Host-associated > Plants > Peat... | reverse complement strand
CTAAATAATCAAAGCATTATATTTATGAAAAGAAAAAAGAACGCATATGAAAGGTCGATGCAACTTTGGAGAAAGTGAAGTTGAAACCGACCAAGGTACTATACACACATTAAACATTGTGCATTTAGAGCAACATTGAAAAAAAAAAAGAAAAAAAAAGCCATAAAGGGTGTCTTACAACAAACAAAAGAGATAACACATTTCAAATCTAAATAAAACATAACAAAAATCAAGAACTTGCCTAGATGAAAATTTCAAGCATGTAAATTATTAAATTTTGACAAATCAAACATTTACCCATGAAAGATCTTGCAAGTTCTTCGATAAGTTCTTTAAATGATTTTCATCAAATTAAGAATTGACAAACCAATTATTAATAACTTTATTGATACCCTTATATTTCAATAATTTAACCAACGCTCTTACATATCAATTTGTTTGATGAACCTAATTAAATTATGATTGGTGATCATCATAATAATACAAGGGACAACTTCAAGTTAAAGTTTTTTGAATAATTAATTAAATTTAAAGATTCCATTTCAGAATATTCTTCATTTTTCCCTTTTTTGATGAATTATTTGAGAAAAATAAAGTTTGAATATTTTTGGATTTTTAAAAATAATGTGATTTGTGAGAAAGTCGTCGAGACCAAGAGGTACTACAATATTTTGAATTTCCATAATTAGGCTATCATTTTGATTTTTTTATTTTTATAAATTGACTTTGAGGACTTTTCTGTGAGGAATTGGACTTGTAAAATGAGGGTGTGTCATAATGAGGAGCAGATTATAAAATGTAATGTTTTGAATATAAGCTAATTTATGAAAATAATCTGCTGTGAGAGAGAGAGAGTTATACAGGCATGTTGTGTCTTCACAAGGCAGCCTTTTTTTTTTACTGGCTATGTATCGCCAATTTTTTTAAATGCCAAAATTAACTTTTTTTCCAGTTTTTCAATAACCACAATTCGAAAAAAGTTTGAGAAAAATCGCCAGATTTCTAAAAATGGTTGAAGTGGGTAGCAAAAATATCGATTAGTATACTTTTAAAACATTCTTTCATTTTTTGCTTGTAGCCAGATCTGGCTAAATCTTTCTATGGATGATCGCCGTTTTGGCTACATCACAAAATTGACACAAGAAATATTGTCACAATGAAGATCGAGGTAAATTTTCCGTGTTGTAATTTGTCGAAAGAAATGGCAGAATTGTCGTTGGCTCTTTAGAGCGAGCTATTCGCGCCTTCTTAACCCTAACCCTAATTCTGAAGCTTAACGATTTTCTCTCTGTCTCTGTCTCTGTCTCTCTTTCGGAAGTTCGTTCGTGCCTGTCGAGGATTTCAAAAGCTCGTGGCGATCGAGCCTGTTGGGTGTCTATAAAGAAGTTCTATGGACATTGGGTTGTCATTGCTTTTGCAAATTCAGCTGGGATTTGTGTTCGGGTAGTGTTTTTTTTTGCTAAGGTGCTGAATTGTGGGAGAGAGTTTTGCTTGCTTGCTTGATTGTGCAGCAGTTGCGAGCGGGCTCGTTCGTTCGTGTTTGTTGCAAGTACCGAGCATAATGGCAGCAGTAAGAGTCTCTTCTTCGAGCCTGAGTAGGCTGTTACAACTTTCTTCTTCATCTAAATCCTTACCCACACCAGAGAAGAGAGCTTGTGATCTGAAGTTAGGCTTTCCAGTACTGAGGAATGCCGGAATTCGGTCAGAGGTACGTGCTCGCAAAGGAAAGAGCGTTCGCGTAATTGCAGAGGGGCAATCGAGCAGCAGCACAGGTCTCACATATAAGGACGCCGGTGTGGATATCGACGCCGGGACAGAACTGGTGAGAAGGATTGCAGCCATGGCCCCTGGAATTGGTGGATTTGGAGGTCTGTATCCTTTTGGGGACTCGTACCTTGTTGCAGGCACAGATGGAGTAGGGTCGAAGCTGAAGCTTGCATTCGAGATGGGAATCCACGACACTATAGGCATCGACTTAGTGGCCATGAGCGTCAATGACATCATAACGAGCGGTGCAAAGCCCATGTTCTTCTTAGACTACTTTGCGACCAGCCACTTGGATGTCGATGTGGCGGAGCAAGTCATCAAAGGGATTGTGGAAGGCTGCAGGCAATCAGACTGCGCACTCCTTGGAGGAGAAACTGCAGAGATGCCAGGGTTTTATGCTGAAGGAGAATATGATCTGAGTGGCTTTGCTGTCGGGAGTGTAAAGAAGGAGGATCTCATAGATGGGAGCACCATAACTGCGGGTGATGTTCTTGTCGGGCTGCCTTCCAGTGGTGTTCACTCCAATGGATTCTCTCTTGTCCGCAAAGTGATTGCCAAATGCGGTGCTTCGCTCAATGACAAATTGCCTGCTTCGGACATCTCTGTTGGAGAAGCTCTTTTGACTCCCACTACTATCTATGTAAAGCAGGTGAGTAGTTAGTGTTCTTCTCTCAAGTTCCATCCCATGATTCCAATGCAATGTCCTTGTTCTTGTTGCAAGGAATTCTCTGGAATGGTGGAAATAAAATCTCACTCAATGAAGAAATTTCTCTCCCATGGCTTGAAATCTCTGGATTCAGGGGACAAGTAAGGTTTAGGGTTTAGGGTTTAGTCAACAGTACAGTAATAGTGAATTGTCATTCTCCAGTGTGTTACTCTTCTTCACCAATCTTTCTTGCTTTGAAATTGCTGTGTCAAAATGACTCCTTTAGTATTGCTTGCTCTTGAAAGTGTTGGATTCATGAATGAGGGCAGTTTGGGGCATAGTTGACAGGAATGCCTGTTTTCTCATTGTGTAGTGTTATTCTCTTATTCACTAATTTCTGTTTGCATTTGGAAATTGCTGTGTTTCATGGACTCCCCCCCTGTACTTTATGGTGAGCACAGGATGTAGATTTTGCATGCTGCATATCTTGGATGTGTTTGCTCCTCTGCCATGCACCAAATTGTTGTTGTTGCTGCTGTTGTAGGTTTTGGAGCTTTTGAGCAAAGGAGGCATCAAGGGCATTGCACACATAACAGGGGGGGGTTTCACAGATAACATCCCCCGAATCTTTCCACAAGGTCTTGGTGTCACTGTGAATACAGGTAACCGATGTGGGGATTGAATTTATGTTGATGTGTAATGTAACTTTAATGTGGTTCTGATACTGCAGGTTCTTACTCATTTAGCACCCTGTCTGCCACTGAAAACAGCACTAGGATGCCTCCCATTACACCAATTTGATATCATTTCATGTGGGTGGTTGATCATAGATTGTAGTGTGATTTTTGAAGTACATTGATTTGAAGCAAGTTTTCTGGGTTTTTTTTTACATAATGAATTGACTCACTTTTTAGATGATTTATGATTGTTCCTGAACTGTCTTTCTTGACACTTTTTGTTTGCATCTACCCAAAATTGAAGGTTCATGGGAAGTGCCTCCAATCTTCAAGTGGTTGCAAGAGAAGGGAGCTGTAGAAGATGCAGAAATGAGGAGAACCTTTAACATGGGAATTGGAATGGTGCTCATTGTTGCCAAGGATGTGGCTGAGTCGATCGTATCAGGTGAACGAGGGAGTGGCAAGTACTATGTCTTGGGTCACATCACGAAAGGTGAAGGTGTTACATATCAATAGCAAATAGGGTTTTCATTTTTTTTTTGGCCTAAGTATTGTTGGGCTCAGGAGATTTCAATCTGCAGCTGGACTAGAAGCAATTCTGGTGACTGAAAAAAATTCTCTGCAACATAAAAATCACATCAACAAGATACCAGGGTTTCTTGAGTGGAGACTCGAACTGTTATGTGCTGACAAATGCTAAAGTTCAGAGTTGCAGTTTTTGTAGCATAGTTTATGCAACCTTTTTAAGCACATGATTTAAAACCACATTTTGTGTTGTTGAGCTTGCTGAAGAGGTTCACATGGTATTACTGAGCAGCAGGCATAATTCACAAAATTCAAGCTTTTGATTGTCCCTTCTATTGTGGGATTGTGTGCAATTATGAACTGCAGAATCTCACCTGGTCTAAAAACTGTTTCAGTGTCTGAAATTTCCCACCAAACTGGCTGGCCTACCTTGATCAGCAGGGCACTACACTATATATTTACATACACCGATGACTGCGTAAGTAGGTAAGGCCTTCGGTGGCTACTACTGAGGACTGGGCTGTTGCCAAAATAAGGGCCTGCTTGAGGCCCTTATTTCAAGGCAGAGCGCCACTGAGGAGTGCTTATTTCAGGAATGCCCTGCTTGTTCTGAGGGCATTACTTGACAGAGGTTGAGACACTGTATTTTCCTCGAATGGAAACCAATGTGGAAGAGATTTAAGAGCTGCAAGGTAAAGAGAGAAATACAATGTACTTATTTACAGTGCAAGAGGTGAGCTGACCTTACTGTAGTACTACACTGATTGATTGTTTGGCAATTGCAATTCATAATGCAAAGATCACTTTCGAACACAGGAAATATATCTGTTTTGCCCCTGTGTGCTTTGTGTTGGCAGCACTGCATGAAGAGGATGTGTTTAGATTACGTTGAAAAAATTCCAGCTGTTGATGATTGATTAGGTAGGTGTTCAAAGCTTTTGTTTGAATGGGTTTGAGTTTCTCCAGCAAGTCTATCTTGTAAGCTCATTGTAGAGAATGCAAATCTCTTACAAGGGCTCAGGAATCGTAGCATAACCAATTGGCTATATGGCACAAGCGAACGTGATCAGGAACCTACTGGATGATGATCATCTGAGCACACGTGACTTCAGCATTGTCAGAAAATGTCTCAAGGTCCCCATAGTAGACATTTGGATGATCTAATCAATTGGAGAGATCTGGTTAGGTCCTTGGACTAAGGCAACACACTTGGACAGATCCAGTTTGAAGGAGCAAAATTAGGTGTAATGGTGAGATACAATGCAGGTGTTTTCTTCACTTTGGTTGCTTGCTATTTTCTGTGCTGGAAACCTGTCCAAGGTGCAAAATCATTCAATTTATTATGTTATGCACATCATCGGGTAACAATGCCAATCTTGGTTGAACCTTGATCGTGAGATTCACTATTCAACAAAAGCAATTGTGAGTGAGAGAGAGAGCTAAACCAATGAGAATTCTTATTGGGTCATAGTCATGGTATTGTCCTTACAAATCCATCCAATCAAGTGGGACTTTGTAAGTATCCGTCCATCATAAGATCACTTGGGACCAACAAAGTACTTTAGCATGGATAGATGGAGAGAAGAAGGATGATTGCTCACAACTCCCAATCTAACTCTCAATTCATGCAAGCCATGAGTAATTTCCCCTTAGATAACAAAACCGTAGACTGTACACTACCATTACCCATCACTCATGTTTGGCAAATTCCTTGTCGAAGATTTATTTATTTATTTATTTATTTTTGGGAAAAACAAAGGCAATTTCCAATTTTAATTTTTCTAGAATTTCAATAGTTAAAAAAGAAATAGGTATGCAAATAGGTAAACCTCGTGTTGTGTATTTGTAATAGTAACCCGATGGAGTTTGATTTCCAACAATTTCGAAAAATCATAAAATATTATTATTATTATTATTATTATTATTGGCTAAACCTTTTGCAAATTATGTTGTGCCAAAAACACATTAGTCATAGGTAGTAGGGTATGTAGTAGTCCACTTTGGCTGAAGACCTTTGAGGGAGAGTGATGGTGAATGGCCATTATTATTATTATTATTATTATTATTATGGCTATAGAGTAGTCCCATGAATTTTCATGGTTAGTACTTAGCAACCCATTGGCAAGCACTAAATAAGTGCAATGAATTAAATGTGGCACTAGGCTTAACATAGTTGTGAGACAATGCCCAACATGAAAAAAAAATTTTATTTTTATTTTATTGTTCTCAAACAATAATTAATACTTTAAATATTTTTCTTGCATTATTTTATATATGTATACAAGGGGATGCAATAGTTAGAATCCCCTTTAACCCTAAAGGTCTAGGGTTCAATTTTGTTCTCAAATTCTCCCCTTTTTTTTTTCCATAGACAAGATGGATGAAAAAAAAAAATGTAATCCTTGGACAACTTCTTCAAGCTACTTACAATGGGAACAACTTCCTTTGGAAAAGGGACAAAGTGGTAACCCCAATCAAGTTGTCCAATGGACTTTGACAACTTGATTGCTTAATGAACCATGTTTTGTTTTGGGCCCAAGTTCCTTGGGAACACATGATTGGCGTTCTTGTCCATGGGAAAACCCATCCGAATTGCTTAGGGAACGATGATTTGGGTCTAGGCTCCCTAGGGAACACACGGTTGAGGATGTCATGGTTCAACCTTGGGGAACTTGGGGCCCAAAACATGGTTCTTTGTGCAACTTGGTTGGGGTTGTCACTTAATGCCCTTCTTGGGGAACTTGCTCCCCGTGGGCAACTAACTTGAAGAAGTTTTCTGGGGGTTACATTTTATTTTTTTCATCCATCTCATTTGTGAAAGAGAAAAAAAAAAATTTGAAAAAAATTTAAACCTTGGACCTTTGGGGTTAAAAGAAAAGGAGGATTCTAACCCGGGGGTTAAGTATTGGGTGCTACGGAAATGGGAAATATGTCCTTCCCTTTTTTCCTTTTGCCATTTCCTTCCTCCTCGTTGTTTCACTTTCTTCCAATGAAGTTTGGTAGGTTTAGGGTTTAGGGTTTAGGGTTTGTGACTCTACCGACAAGGAAGTAAATAACTCGGACATAGTCATGTTAGGGGTAGTGGGTTATGGTCTATGATCTTTGGTTAGAGGGTGGTACCCATATTGGGAGTTCTTTTACCCCACCCCCCCCCTTCTTTTTTTACACCTTACCAAATTGCATGTCTTCTTGACCAAGTCATTTGTTATTGAGTCAAAATTGCATGTCTTTTTGACCAAGTCATTTGTTGTTGTTGAGTCAAAATTGCATGTCTTTTTGACCAAGTCATTTATTTTGTTCTTGAGTCAGAAGTCTACTAGGCAAGAGATTAAAACACTAATAAACCATTTAAGTATTTTTATTTCTATTTTTTTCAATTTTGCTAAAGTTTTCACCACCATCAAGGTCAGATGATTTGTAGGCACTCTCACTCTTTGAAATTCCAGTTATTTTGAAGGCCTTTTGCGAAAGCTGAAGAAGAAGGAGTTTATAAAATTATTAGCTCAACTCAGGTGGGGAACTGGAGACTCAAACATGAATCAAATTTTGGGTTTGAAGAAGGTAAGTGATATACCCGGTTCATACCCATCATCCCACCCAAAATGCCCACATTACTCTATTATTCTGATACCCAAAGGGTACCTGACTGATATTTTTTAACCATGGTTAAACACAAGGTGAATGTTATGATGAACCTAAACATATGTAGATCAAGAGTTGGGTAAGGGGTGGGGGGGGGAGAAGGGTTCTTACACTTACTCCTTCAAGGGACAAGGTTTTTTTTAAATTCCACCTCTAAATAGGCATAAGATCCCTACCATGCTTAAGGAGTATATCTAAGCTCCCTCCTCTTTTCTAAGAGGGATATTTGTGGATAGAAGGGCCTTCCAAATACATTAAGGAAATTTTGTCTTGTGCTTTTACAAAGTACTTGTGGTTGAGTTGTTGGGATGGTTGATACATAAGAAGATGATGATCAATGCATCGACTTTGTTGAATACAACCACAAAAATGATGTTGCACTTGCATTGTCACTATGAAGCTCCCAATCACACACCTGCTTCAAAGGATTTTTGGAACTTTTTAGGGGGGAATATTTCATCCACTCACTTTCATAAGATAACCATTCAAGTCATCGAAAGACAATATATATATTTATTAAATGATGGAAACATTTATCTTAAATGGTATAAAATATGCAATTTTTACATTGACATCAAAGGAATGAAAATGACTATCATAAGCTCCCCAAGGCATAAAATAACATGCATAGTAAATTTAACTTTCAAGAAGAAACAAGATGAAGGACTTCATGACCTATAAACTTAAAAATTCGAGGATTTATTTTCTTCAAATTTCCTTATTTGAATCTCTAGAAATTTGTATGTTGGAACTTCCTTTATGTTGGCATTTTCTTGAATCTAATGTTTGGAGTCAATTAACTCATTGCCAAAGCCCAAAGGGTTGAAAGGAAAATGAGTAATACTTGAGCTTTGGCTCCAAACTATATAAATTGCTTGCCAAAGTCAAAACATATGCTAATGAATTGATTTTATTTTAATTTTGTCTCGTCACACAATTCATTTATCAAACTTTATAGTTCTTATTTAAATAAAGGACACAATTCCAAACATCTATTTCTTTTCTAAAGCTTAACAAGTTGTTCATGTACCTTTATTTAGAAGTTTAGAACAAGGTTCATGTAACTAAAGAAATTTGTGATATGTAGTTTTTTTTTAATCTTTCATTTACATTAATATTTAGGTTTTCCAATGAATATTATGAAATCTTATGTCTTTGTGAAACATTTATATGAACTTTCCTTTAATGATTGAAGGTGCATCAAATGGTGAAGATCATGGAGTAGATATTGTTTGCATCTAATTAAAAATTTTGGTGGGTATAGAACAACAATAAGCTATTTGGAATTGTATGGTGTATACACATAATTATTTGATCTTATTCACCAAGTTATATGAAATTTGACCTAAATTTTTAACCACCAACTTTTGGCAACACATCATTGTGAGATGGATGGATCATGCTATGACATTTGATATCTTGTGCAATGGAATAGACAATTGTTCAAACCTTTGAGCATAGATATAAGTTTTGAAATTAATAACATATCAATTTGCAACCTTTAACTCAGACACTTTTTAAAGATTTGCGGATAATTCTAATCATAGTCAAAAGTTCTAATGGCATCACTTAAAGCCTCTATAGCACATTGTCAAAATGAACCCAAAACCTGTCAAATTTTCAATTCATTTTGATTAGGATTATGATTTGCAATGATTTGCCACCAAACTTTCATCCTTTTAACATGACCTTAATAAGCAAACTAATGGCAAATGGGCTATTCAACTCAAATGGGGTATCTTTGTGAACATCGAAGGGTGGGGTTTTACAAAGGAAAAAGGGCAAGATGAAACTCAATTTTCCACCGAAATTGAGGGTCAAACGAGTTTCACCTTGAATAGTTTGTATTGCATTATTTTCTTTTCAACAAGGAACAAAACAACTTTTTTTTTGGCAAATTTTGTTTTAATTTTTAAAATTTTAATTCTACCAAGGAGAAAAAAACAATTGCATTATTTTCTATTCGGTAATGAGCAAAGGGGCTTCTTTTTTCATTGCGCAGTGTTTTCCTTCTTTTTGTCTTTTTTTTGGCAAATTGTAAATGTGTGATTGTTTGTTTTATCTTTGACAAATATATTCATCCTTTCTACATAACTTTTTGTTTGTCAATAAAGTTATTCATAAAATGTTGCACTTATAACAGATGAGATTGCTCATTAGGGGTCAAGAAGGGTCAAAAATGTTGGGTGAACATTAAATTTGTACATTAATTTGCATCAGGTACCATAGTCAATACCAAACTTGCTTATCATTTTCATAAGTGTTAAAATAATTTTGGTAGGTGCTAAAATGAATTTGGTCCTAATTATGGTGCTTGAGGTAAGTCTTGAGGCAAGTAGCCCTCCTTTGCCTACTAGCACATCCTCCACAATCTCGAGAAATGCCACACATAGCAATTTCGTGGCAATTTTTGGTGTTTGATTATTTTTTGGGAAATTTATGGATAATAACAAAATGAAGGTGAAGGGACAAATAAGCTATCAAATAAATGCTAGATTGGGTATGAATTTAAAGATAATTTTAATGTATGTTCTCTTCAACAAGGAGGATAATAAGTGTTTGTTTGCTTTTTCAACGTTCTACTCCTTCTTTTTGCATTACCTTTTGTTCAATAGGGAGCAAAACAACTTATGTATGTTGTGAAAGGTTGTTCATTTTGTCGTTCCTTTCTATTTGGCAATTTGCATTGTTTAGCTTGAACAATAACCAAGTTGGTGCCCTGGTGTTGAGTTCATCCCTTGTTTGAGTTGTTCACCCAAGTGAAAACACAATAAAGTGGAACATTATGGATATTGAAAATTACACAATTTTTTATTTATAAATTTTCAATTATAGTTCATTTTAATATATATGTGCAAATAATGGAATGGGACTCAAATAAACAATGAATTCAATGATAAAAAAAAAGATATATGGTTCATGGCAACATTTCTAAATGACAATTCATAATCAATTTTTGAAATTACACATATGTTGTGATCATCCACAACAATGGATTTTTTTTACAAATGGACTCATTGAATGCATCATAACATGTTATATACAACTAAAAAAATGTGTGTGTTATGATATATGGATGTAAAATATGATTGAGTCATGTATTTTTTTTTCATTATAAAAGGAATTTTTAAAATAAATTCTTTTACCAAAAATAAATAACTAATTTGGATCTCATTTTAAAAAATTTCAATAAATATACAATACCTTAAAAAAGGCTAGATTTTAATGTTCCATATATAGCTATTTTGTTTCAACATTTAAGCAACCCCAAAATATAATGCACCTTTTACACTAGAAAATGGATTTCAATGGACTTCATGAATTGCCCATCTTGTTCCACCTTAGTGTGTTTTTACCCACCTAATGTTGGGTGATTTTAAAGACGACCACAAGCCATGGTGAATTAACACCTACATTGGTATTTTTACCTTTTTCAACAAAGCTTCTTAATGGCCATATTAAACCTAATAGATGTTAGATTTGGATTCTAAAGCCTCTATTTAATTTTATCACGAGATATTTATTTTTAAAAGCACTTTAAATGAATTCTAAGGTTTTTACCATGATACTAGTGTAGGTGCCAATTTGCCCATGCATGACGACAAAATAGGTGTGAAACCAAAAAAAAAGGTATAAACCAATGTTGGGCTAGTATATAGGTCAACCTTTGGTATCCATAATGGTACCAAATACCATACTAATATGATGACAAAAATTCAAATATTCCCATTGATACCATTATACCCCCGTATTGAATACCAAAAGTTTTTTGTTGAATATCATACTAGTTTAATATCATGACTTATTACCAACTTAATATTCCTTCACCAAGTGTTCATGCTCTTTTCCCCCCTAGTATCCATCCTTAATCATCCTTCAATATGTATATTTATGTGTGAAAGATATCAAAGGTTTTTTTTTTGGCTACAAGTTAACAACCATGCTTCTACTTCAATGTGCACCTTTTTATGAGTCAATGTCATATTTCACTTTCAATGATGATGCATTGCAATTGCTACAACAACTTATGTATTGTGTAAGTCTTTCAATTTTTAATCTTCAAGGTTGTTTGTTATTTGTTTGTTGTGTTTTCTATTTCTCCATCCATGTCACATATTATTGAGTTGACATTTGCAACAAGCATATTAAATTATGCAATAATATTTTTGGTTGTTGTTTGGTGGTTGGTCTTATGGTTATGGGTTGGTCTTGTTGCCATCCTGGTAATTGTGATAATGTGCATGAAGTGAAACTTTTGTTGGTAAAGTTTAGGGATTTCAAATTTGTAGGGTTTCAAGCTATGTGATATGGATTTTAGTACAAGGGCACAAGCTTGAACACCCATGATCTTTGTTGTGTTTTGTGCACCATTGCAACTTATTCCACCCTTCAATGGGGCCTATTTTTGTCATGTGATGTCCAAGGCATGTGAATATGCCATAAACATCACGCCAAAAGTTGGCATTTATGATTCCATCCATGATTACAAACCTTTATATGTATTAATGACTAGATGATTACAGAATTGATTTATATTTGTTGTTTATGCCATTTCATATATTTTTATGACTACAATCACAATCTTGGAAAATCATGTAATCATATTTTGTAATATTAAATCAAATAATAGTAATGGAGTATGCATCTAACAATTGATATTTAAATTTTAAATATAGAATATAAAATAATTGTTGTCACATGGTAACTTATTTCAATTATTAATCACTTATGGTTTACCACATGGTAGCTTATACTTAGGATTTAAAAAAAATTGGTCAAATTATGTGATGCCACATGGCAACCAAGGCCCAAGGAGCTTGGAAGATCTAAACAAGTTTAGGCAAGAAGATCTAGCTTAGAAGCATGGACTATGTCACCCTAGATTAAAAAGAAACCTAAAATAAACTTATTTAAGCAAGGAGCCGCCACCACGTGGCAACCAAGGTCCAAGGAGTTTAGGTTAAGAAGTTTGGCAAGCTGACCTAGCTTAGAAACATGGCCTATGCCATCCTATATTAAAAACAAACCTGAAATCAACTTATTTAGGCAAGGAACCTAAATAATCCTAGGTTACTAATGTGAAAATTTAAACCATTGACCTCCACTTTAAGGGTTCAAGTCTTTAACCATTGCACAATTTTTTATTTGTTACATAATTAATCAACACAATTTTAAAAACATTAACATATTTTAAGATAAGTTAACCTAGTTTGACCTAGGCTAAATTAAACCACCTTCGATTGACTTACATTGAATTAGACTAATTTAGGCCATGCATCAAGTCTAACCTATGTTTAGCTAAGTCTCCTAAATTTATTTAAGATAAAATAGATTAAATTTAAAAATTAAATTTTGGCTAAATCTAAAAGCTATGCTTAAAAGTTAAACCTAGATTAAACCTATAGGTTAAATTTAAAGGCTAATACAAACTAAACTTAAAAGCTAAACCTAAGCTAAACCTAAAAACTAAACCTAAATTAAACTCAAAAGGCTAAACTTAGAAGTTAAATTTAGGTTAAACATGTAAACTAAATTAAAAAGCTAAAACTAAGTTAAACATAAAATAAACTTAAAGCCCAAACTTAGGTTAAATTTATGCTTAAAATAATTAAACATGGTTAAAGATAATTAACTTAAATTAAACATAAAAGCTAAACCTAGGCTAAACTTATTCTAAAGTTAAAGGTTAAACTTACAAGTTAAATTTAAAGAATAAACCTAAACTAAACATAAATGTTAAACCTAAGCTAAACTTTTGTTAAATTTATGTTACACCTAAGTTGACTAGGCCAAAATCTAATGTGAATGTATTTTAATATTGATTACCAAAAAAAAGTCAATGGCATGATATTGGATTAAGTTTATTTTTGTGATTCATGTTAAAATCACAATATTTAAAATAATTCACAACAATTAATGATCATAAGTTATTCTAAACAATTAATTTCCTCTTTTTTTCTACCTTTTAAAAACATTTAATTCTAAATAAAATAATTATTTTAAAAATGATAATTATGAACATATTGATCTTAATTACATGCACCTAGCCAACGAATTCTATTCTTTTTAATTTTTAATTTTTTTTAATGCATCCAATATTTTTTTAATTTAATCAAACATGGTTTTGAAATTAAACCACATGTTTAGTCATATAGTTGTGAGCCTCATGACAAAGTTATCTTACATGATTGAAGACATGATTACATAACTAAAATTCAATCATAGTTGCAAAAATGTTCAAGTCATGGATGCCACATTCTAGCGTAGGGAAAGGACAATAAAATTGAGGTTGGGATGAAGGAAGCCATTTTGGTTAAAGTTTAATATGCTCTATTGAAAAAAATTACATTGTCAAAAAAGTCCAACAAGGGCATGTAGGGGTGAGAATTAGCTTGCAAGGAGGTTGACTTGAAGGCATGGAAACTAAAAACACCTATCAAAACCAAGTTTGTTTCTAGTAAGGTTGTTTTGTTTCAAGAGATGTTGAAAGTTTTTACATCCATTAACCTTTGTTACATGGTTAGTATATTTTCAAGTTGCAAGCTCAATGAACCTTAGGCTCCACACAAGGAATTTGCAAAGTTGTTCTTGACATCCAAAACCTTGTCATGAAGTGATGCATTTTGAACTAGACTAAAGGGTATTGGTTTTTATTTAATCTTATATTTGTAGTTTTTCCCATTTGTATCATATTGTGGGTTGAGTATTGAGTTTGTACAACTATGAACCCACCTTTAGTGTGTGGGGAGTTTGACCAAAAGTTAGAAATTTTGTATGCCAAAATGGGTCATCAATGTATTGGATCCTTTTCTAACATTTGCATCACCTTCAACCTTGTTCTTGCACATAAAATGTGTGTTTTCTAACTAGATTTGTGTTTTAAAGGTCTTTATTGTGTCATGAAATATGTAGGTAAAAATATAATAAAGGTTGTTGTAGAAAAATAAATTATTCAAATTAAAAATACGATGAACAAGTTATGGTGCATTTTTTAGTGGCTAAGCATTTGAACTGTATGTGTGCAACAAACCTTATGGTCCTTTTAGCCTTCATCATTGATGACTCCTTGTTGAGAGTTGAAGCTTCAATTAAGGAAACTAATATTTCTTTGGTGAAAATTGATTTATAATGTATTGTAGAATTGATGTCAATGAAAATGATTTGGAATGGCCTTTGCAATGGTGGAAGGATCATGATAAATAGTTCCTTACTATTGCATTTTTTGCTCAACAATTTTTGGGTGTTCCAAGATCTCATATTGAAATTGGAAAGATTTTTAATGTTGCTAACATATTGACAAGTTTGTAGTATGTCAATTGGGAGTGCAAAACTTGAACAAGTTGGTGATGATCTTGAAAAATTGACCAAATCATGCTAGGAGAAGATGCATTCTTGCTTTGAAGGGGATGTAAAAATCTTTTGTTATTAACAACGACTTGATGATTTCAAGGATGAGCTTAAAGAGGTTGGATATTTTGGGGATGATTGTCAAAGCCTTTAGAATACTTAAAACCCTTGGAAATTTTGTGCAAGTTGTAGCTTTGTTTGGATATTCAATAGTTATAGGTGACTATGATCATTCAATTTTTGTCTTAGAATTTTTTGTAATTTAAAAAATTGCTTTGAACACTTGTACTTGCTTTGTTTGTAGTTTGTAGTTTTATTTGGAAATCCAATAGATGTTGTAGGTGGTTACATTAAACATTTAAATGTGTTTTAAAAAAATTGTAATTTTTTTGAATCACCTCGAGCAAGGAGTTTATTTGTTTGCAATTTGCAAATTTATTTGTATATCCAATAGTTGCAAGTGATTACGCGCTACATCGAGCATTTAGATGTATTTTGGAATTTTTTGTAGGATTTTGGAATCACCTTGAGCAATTACCTATTTTGTTTGCATATGTAGTTTACAAGTGAATGAAGGTTATGTGATGGAGCTATGAACATTTCAATTTTCTTTATCATGTCTTGTGTTTTTGAAAGTTTTGAATTGCCTTGAATAGAGCTCAATTTTGTTAGGATTTTGATATGGATGAATTTTGTTTGGATTTTGACATGGAAGGACTAGGGACTTGCAAGTGAATAAATAAACACATGACAATATTTTAGCAACCGATCATGTTTATGATTATGTGAAAAATGCATCATCAATGGCATTATTATTGATACTAGGGTTACTATGTATACCAGTTGATATTAGAGTCCATACTATATATGTTGATACCATTGCATACCCATTCCACATCCTTCAATTAAGTATCACATCACATATACCATATTTAAAAAACATTTTGATACCTTTATCCATATGGTATCAAAAATATGGAGAACTTTAGACATGGGTACCAATATGGTATCACAAAGTGGTGATACCATCCCAACAGCACATGTATAAACACCCACCCAAATAGGGCAAGCTCTTAAGGATAAGTTGATTGTTTAACATTTTGTTACAACTATGAAACTTGTGAAGTCTTTTCCTCAACGTAGAGCGAATAAAAATTCACAAATGAAAAATAAAATAAAAATTATTATTAAATAATTAAAAATAAAGGAAAATAAAATAATAAATTGTGACTCAATAAATAAATAAATAAATAAATAAAATTCACAACTGAGAAACAGTGTGAAAGATAAAGACAACATTTTGGTTCTCATTAGGTCATCTTATATTCTCTCTCAAAGCAGTGCACTAGACCAGTGTTGTTGGGCACTTAATAGAAATGGCACCAAATAATTGACAGTTCTCAAGGTGGTTCTTAAACAGATATATAATTGCAATTCTCCTTTTTTTAATTTAAAAAAAAACCAGTTTTGATATATAACCGTTATTTTTGAAGACATGAGAACCAACCCATCCTGATATGCAATCACAGTTCTCAAAAAATCTAAGCACTGGTCAAATAGCCTTGTAGATGAAACCGCTTCGTTGCTTTGTGAGAACCACCGGTTTTTTGTAGGCTTTTTTTAATATTTGGACAAAAATGGAATTGAAGGTTCTTTGATTCTGAAAATTTTCACAAAAAAAAAAAACTAGAATTAGAGGTTCTTTGATGCCAAATTGGAGGTTTGTTAATTCTCAAAATTTTCAAGATCCAAGAACCACAAAGAAAGGGGGGGGGAGGGGACGAGGGACCTAATATCCACGGGTCTATCCCTCCTTGAAAAGACGGATATCACACCTATTCCTTAAGAATGGGAGGGATCTTATGTGTACTTTACTTGAAGGAATAAGTAAGCTCGGTAGGCATAGGGTGCCTTGCATTCTTAAGAAGTAGGTGTAAAAATGCTCACCCTCCTTCACCTTGTGATCTACCTATATGTTCATTTTCATGATGATGTTCACCTTGTGCTTTAGGATGGGTAAAGCCCATGGGTGGCAACTTGGCCTAAGAACCCTCAACCCCTCACCTCATGATCTACCCATGTTGAGAGGTTCATGATGACCTTCACCTTTGTGCTTTAGAATGGGCAAAGCCCATTGGTGAGAGAAATTCCCAAAATAATGGGCCTCTAACAAGGGGATATATTATAGGGGTTTTATCGTACCCTTCCTCTTTGGTGGTGCATGGACCATGAGAGACACATGAACCCTTGCTAGATTTACCAAATACAACGATGCAAAGGAAATTTTGAAAATCATCCCATGGTTGCAAACAATATACATTAACCACTTGGGAGAATTTTCCTAGTGTATTTGGAGGGCACTGAATATTCATGAATTTTCCTCGTAGAAAAGAGTAGGGATCTTACTCCTAAGACTCCCTAGGAGATAATTGAAACAAATTTAAGCTTATTTGCAAAACAATATACACAAAGAGTCGAAGAAATTTCTTAGTCTATTTGGTAGGCATCTTATATTACTCCTTGCAAAAGAGGAGAAATCTTACACTTACTCCTTAAGAGTGGGACATAAATTATGCCTACATGTAAGTAAGCACAACTTCTTTACTCCTCTTATGGAGCACATGTAAGAACCCTCACCCTTGGAGACCTCATGATCTACCTATATTTGGGTTCATGCTAACATTCATCCCATGCTTTCGGATGGGTAGTATAGCCCATGGGTGAGGGATGTTGCCACATATTTAGGTTCATGATAACATTCATCCCATGCTTTTGGATGGGTATAGCCTATGAGTGAGGAATGTTGCCACATATTTAGGTTCATGATAACATTCATCCCATGCTTTCGGATGGGTAGTATAGCTCATGGGTGAGGAATGTTGCCACATATTTAGGTTCATGATAACATTCATCCCATGATTTCGGATGGGTAGTATAGCTCATGGGTGAGGAATGTTGCCACATATTTAGGTTCATGATAACATTCATCCCATGCTTTTGGATGGGTGTAACCTATGGGTGAGGGATGTTGCCACATATTTCACAATAACATCCATCCCATGCTTTTGGATGGGTGTAACCTATGGGTGAGGGATGTTGCCACATATTTCACAATAACATCCATCCATGCTTTTGGATGGGTATAGCCTATGGATGAGGGACATTGCCACATATTTAGGTTCACAATAACATTCATCCCATGCTTTTGGATGGGTATAGCCTATGGGTGAGGGACATTGCCACATATTTAGGTTCACAATAACATTCATCCCATGCTTTTGGATGGGTATAGCCTATGGGTGAGGGACGTTGCCACATATTTAGGTTCACAATAACATTCATCCCATGCTTTTGTATGGGTATAGCCTATGGGAGAGCGATATTGCCGAAATGCGAGATGCCTAGCTTGGCTACCAAGTCATCCTAGGCCCCGTATTTTGAAAATGCCCTCACCCTTGAGCTTTACCCTACACACAAGTTTAATATTTATTTTCCATTTTCCATGACTCCTAATCTACCTAGAGGACTCACATATTTAGTTCTCAATTAACCACAAGCCTTTGTACCATGTACTTTGGTGAAAGTTCACACATTCACTTATTCCAATAATAATACAATTCACCACAACAACAACAACAACAAAAGCTGGCTTGCCATGTGCATTCTGAAACAAATGTCTTTGGGGGGGGGGAAAGAGGGTGATAGGGGG
>Ga0209611_10006943_pt1 | contig 18314 bp, 13 predicted proteins | sample S1TSphgellanicum_3_FD_187693 | JGI IMG/M metagenome (GOLD analysis project Ga0209611, IMG submission 187693) | Host-associated microbial communities from peat moss isolated from Minnesota, USA - S1T2_Fc - Sphagnum magellanicum MG (SPAdes) (version 2) | ecosystem: Host-associated > Plants > Peat... | reverse complement strand
ATTATTTTTCCCAACTATGTTTGTAACCCATTTTGTTTAAAACCAAAATTTCACTCTTTCATCAACCTATTCTAAATAAGCACTCAAAATGGTACCTTAGCAAAAATAATGTTTTGATTATGTTGGTCATTCATTTTTTCTTAAACCTAATATCAATACTTCATTTTTTGGTCAACATTTGGTGAATAAGTGTTTAATTTGGCACCTTGCTAAAAACTAGTGTCTTGATTATGTTAGTCACATTTTTTTGCCTAAACCGATATAATACAACCCCCCAAAAATCTCTATCCCCTTCTAAAAACAAAAAAACCTTGAGCTTCTTGAACCTAAAACCTAGATTGGCATTAGTTGAAACAACACCTATGCTTGTACCTTGGTAATATTATTGGTTTACACATAATCATTAAGAGATCGCACTCAAGAAGGTGAAAATACTAACAATATAATCATTAAGAATAATCACTCCAAAAAATGAAGGTAGTAGTAGTGTATGTGTTACTTCAAGATGGGCCCTTCAGCTTGGCATCTTTAATGGTGGGTACTTATCGGGGTTAACATTCAATTGTTCCATTTTTCAATTAAATTGGATTGGATTAATAGGAACATGTGAGGGGAAAAAAATGTATAGCAAGTGGTGGGCCTTTCATTCATTATAAATGAACTATGAAAATAATGCAAAAAAAATGTTTAAAAAAAAACCCAAACAATGCCTATTGCTAAACCCCACAATGCTTGTCACTACACCCCTATTGGGGGAGGGGGAGAGGGCATTGCCTCAAGCTTGGCCATTATGATGCCAATGGGGAGGATTATATGCATAATTCAACTACTTAAAACCCTATTCTAAAAATCCTCCCATTTAGTGGACATGAACCTCCAGTTATGCCCTTGTTTAATCGGGGGGATAATGACTATTACTTCAACCATTGTGATCACATTGGAAATATTATATGCATATACCAATTTATTTTATAAATATTCCACCAAATTTAAACCATCTAGGTTTTGACAAGTTAAAACCCCTTTTATTGCATTGGGTTTTAAACGTCAATATTCTATATAATTTCAACCCTTAACATTACATTAAGCTTCAACCTTGAATATTATGCCTAGTTTATATCATCAATATTTACACTAGGTTTAAATCCTCAATATTATATCTAATTCATTCAATATTGTATTGGGTTTAAAATATCATTACAACATTGCATTTTGATCTTTGATATTACATCATGTTTAGACCCTCCATATTGTATCAAGCTTAAACCCTTCCTATTGCACCAAGTTTAAAGCCCCCCTATATTACACATAGTTGAAATCTTAAATATTGCATGGTGGTTTTACATTGTTGATGTTCCAATTGGTTTTGATTGGTGTTGGGTGATTACCTAATTTCACAAATTAAAACTACCAATTCTAGTTTTTGTTAATAAAAACCAAACTCAAACTAGGTGTAATGCACTAAACCAAAGTCAAAGTTAGAAAATTTTAAGAATTATAATTACAACCAAATTCCTAGTTGTATTTGTGTGAAATTGAAATCAACACTATAACTATAATTTTTGAAAATAAGAAAAAATATAACTAGGGGCTAATTGGATGTTAACAACATTTCATTAGTGCTTATGATTGGGGTTATGTCAGACTTAATTGAAACCAAGTTTGATTATCATAACTAGGATCAAAATTTATTTTCCTAAATAATCATACTCTAACTTATACTTGATGTTAGTTTTAATCCTACAAACAAATTGAGTACATTCGATTTTTTACCCCAATATTACAATGAGACCTTTAGCCCCATAAATTTCCTAAGGTTTATCCTCATGATTTGTGTCCTATGTAAACCAACCCCTTATAATAGTAATGTGAACATTATATGTGTATTGTCAAGCATTTCTATACATTTATGAAGGACCTTTAATTCCTATTGTAAAACATATAATAGAACTTTTTAAATTATGCTTCCAATTTTACACATGAATGGAATCAAGAAATTGGTTTTGGGTCTAATTCTTCCAAAAATTTGGTTTTGATTCTAGTTTTTGTGATGGAAATCAAATTCTATTTTTGGTCTACTTCTTACTAACCCAAACTAGAACCAATTTTTCTAACCTGATGTGGTTTTTGTCATTTTTAATGCATTTTTTCCCCAAAAATTTTGTTCTAATTCCCCATTCCAAGTTGAATGGAATTGGCAACCCAATTTGCCTCCACCTTTAAAATAAAAATAATGAATTTAAGTTTCTTGTTTCATGGGTTCCCAAAATTAACGTGATTTTAAATTAGTTCTTTTTAAGTAAATTTTAAATTAGTTCAAAACCCATCCACTAATAGCCATAAAAGATGTGAAACAAATATGTGAAACAAACATGGGTTTTGGCACATGGAAAAATAAAATAAAATAAAATAAAATAAAACTATATATATACCCCAAATTCACCCAATATATGTATCCCATAAATTTGGCAAATAATTTTCCTTTAAAATTATTAAATATTTAGGTCCATACCTTGATTGAACTATTGTCACAAATTTCATGCATGAATAATGGAATGACTATAGACTTTGCTTAGATTTCCTAGATTCTTAGACCCACCCATTTTTTTCCCTTTCACAATGCAAAAATAACACAATTACTAGTCAATAGTCATGAAAAATACTCATACCTTTACATAACATTATAGTTTGATTTATTTTTTTGGCATGGGTATATTTTGCCACTATCAAAATCATGATTTTTTAACCTTATATTTGCAACTTCTATCACCTTGTCTTAGCAATCACTCTCATTACTTTTTGAGAAGTCAACCAAAGTGGCAAGGTAGGTTTTGATCATTATTTTTCTTGCACCACCTTATGCATAAGTTGAAATGTTTGAATGATACTATAATGTTTGATGAAATAATGTTAATGGAGGTGATCAATAAACCAAACATTAACTAAAACACAAGCTAAAAAGATGTCTTTTTACTTAATACATTGGGGGAGAGCATATGTCAATATTCTTCTTGCATTATTCCATAAAATTATTGGTGTCAAAATTTTGTTACTTCATAAAAACAAAGTTTGTGCACATGTTTCCAATCATTTGAATGCGATATGATTATGGCACATTAATGTAAATCCCTTTGTTTATTTTGATGGAAAGGTGAAAAAGGCAATGGACAAATTGGTCATTTTTATAATTGAACAAGGCTACAAATTTGAAAAGGTCACATAATAAATAGGCTAGGGTGTTGATCATTTTTAGTAAATGATCTTTAGCAAAAAAAAATTAGTTTCCACCCGGGGGGGGGGGAACACTAGTAAAAAAAAAGTAGAAAATATGTGAGTAAAAATATAAATTGCAATATATTGGTTGTTGGGTAAAAATTATAAGTTAATTAGTGTTAAAAAGGCACATTTTATTCAAATAATCAGTTTAATTATAATATAGGGTATGTAATATTAAAAAATATTGGATTATAATTCATATAGGGTGGTTTTAATATGTATATATTTTTTAAATAATAATAATGGGGTGATAAAAAGAGGTTGGACAATTATCTAATACCCCCCTTGAAAATGGTCGTTTAGTGCACGGAGATCCTAAACTTAACATTAAGTATCCCCCCGACAGCCCCCCTCCTTGCGAGAGTTTTCACAATTGATTTCATTTTTTATTCACATGTTTGAAAGCAAACATGCTCGTGATGGATGGTGTGTATTATTGTTGGGTGGGTATAAAAAATTAGGTGAAAATTAACCATGTTTTCAAGCTAATTCTCACCATGAAAACTTTTGGGTATCACCAAAGGTGATATTTAGGTTGGTATTTGACATGCTAAATCTCAATGGGGTAAGAATTGGCTTTAAGAATTGATTCGAATTTAGATAACCTTAAAAAATTTGAGACTTTGATAAAATATTATAATGTAGTAAGGTCTTATTCAACTTAACTTCAAGGGTAATCTAGTTTTAATTCTTAGGCTGGGTATTATAAATGTTTTTAAGGTAAGGTTTTCAAAGAAAAAATAACATTTAAAGTAGTGCCACATTAACCATTGCATGAAACCTTCATGTTCGTGTTTATAGCCTTTCATAAAGAAGATAAAAACAAGCCCAACTTTAGTTTACGTCTCAATTTTATTTTATTTTTTAAAATCTTGTTGATTATTGATTTGTGTTTAATTTGTCCTTTGAACATTTAATTTTAAAAGCATTATTTGTTTTATAATTTAAGGATTCTTTTGCTTTGCTTTGCTTTGTGATTTTTTTGTGGCTTACAAATTCTTATAATAAACTTCTTTTTTTTTCCTTTATTTTTTGCTCCATCTCCACTTTTGTTTTTCCTTTTCTCAATTCCCCCCCTATTTTTATTTTATTTTTCCATTTGTGGATTGATTTTTTTTGTCTCCTACCATTTCATTCCTCTAATGGTGGTTGTTTCACGCCTCACATGGTTGTTCAACTCCTCTTGGGATTGTTTAGTTCCTCCCATGTTTGCTCATTTATTCTTATGATTATTTTCATCTCTTCCCATGGCTTTGGTCAATTCTTCCTATGGCTACTTGGCTTTTTTCATATCTTTCTTAGCTCTTTCAATGATTTTGTTCGATTCTTTTCATGGTAGCTTGACTCCTCTCATATCTATTTAACTTTTCCCATTTTTTGTTTGGCTCTTTTTATGGCTTTGTTTGTTTTTCTTGTAGCCTTGTTTAACTCCCCCCATGGTTGTTTAGCTCCTTCAATAACTATTAGGCTCCTTTTGTGTTTGCTTCCAACTTTTTGGCTCTCCTTTTGAATCTACTTTGTCCTCTCTAACGTCCCCTCTAGCTCCTCTTTGATTTTGTGTTTTGTGTTGACTAAATTTAAATACCTTTAAAACTCTAATTCCCATGTCTACTTGGCTCCTATTGTATTTATTTTTTTGACTTTATTCTTGTGAGTTTAATATCCTTCTAGCCTTTTGTTTTGTGCAAATTTGGGAGCACAAAACATAAAACTACTTAATTGGAACTACAAGTGTTGAAGCAACTCTATTCTTTCATGTACAAATTATGCTTATGTTTTTTTTTTTAAATTACGTGTTTTAAATTTTTTTTGTATGTGTGTTTTGTTTGTGTTTATGTTTAATGTTTGTCTTTTGATTTGTTTTGACGAATCATTTATTCATGTTCAAATTCATTATAAGTTTGTTTCCTTGTTTGTTTTCTTTGTTTAATATGGCAACATGCTAACATCAATCAATGTGTTTGTTATTGTTTATGAGATTTGTTAATCATTTGTTTTTTCTCATTGGGTCACATTTGCATTTTGCATATTCACTTTCTTGCATGATGAAACAAGAAGAGTTAAGTGAGTTATTTTGACCTTGCAAATGAGTAATTTTGTGAGCTTCATTTGGTAGGCTTTAGATAACTAAATCAATTTGTAAATGAGAAATTAAAACTACATTTTAGAAAAACAAACTTTTGTTTTGTATTCTCCCTTTTTTGTTGAATAACTATCTAGTGAAAATTTAACAATCAAGTGAAAATGAAAACATAATAACAATTGAAGTTGAAACATGTGAAGTTTTTTTCAACAAAGGCCTTATGGAAAAATTCTTTGAAAATTATTTTAGTTCTCAAACATAAACCAACAAAGGTCCTAAAAATGAAAAAGAAAGAATGAAACTTAACCTTCAAAAGTTGAAAGAATTGAATACAAACTTCAATGTATAAATTATGCACTATGTTTAGTTTTTTTTGTGTTAATGATAACAAAGATGTTGATATTGACAGTCCTAAAATTATGCCTTATATATACATTCTTTGTTACAATAATTTAATCAATGCATTTAATCCCGTAATTAAAGTAAGAAAAGGTTTAATTTCATATTACAAAACAAATGGTATAACAACTTTCAAATGTTTTGAGAAGGAAGTGAATAGTCCATTGAGAAGAATTGTGAAAAAAAAGTAAAAAATGGCCAACTATATTTGGAAGTTAAATTTCAATCTTCTTTGTTACAATTTTGTTTTTTTAAAAAGAATGATGTGCATCAAAAAAGAGTTTTTGTAAGCCTTTTAATGGTAAAAAATCATTTGCTTATGTAATTGTGGAAAGTATTTGGTTCAACCATTTGACATTTATATCCTTGAATGATTTTTCCTTCAAGAAAATAGTTTTTAAAAGAGGTATTGTCTAACTTGATGGAAAAACTAAAACAAGAGTATGTTTTGCCAAAGTTTTGATTTGTGGATGTTCTAGGGAACACATCACAATTTTGCTCTTGTGACAATTTTTTAAGAACTAATTAGTAGCCAAAGCATGGCATTTTAATTTGTTTGAGGTAACAAAAGTTATTGGTCATGCTATGGAAAGAAAATTGATAGAATTGTTAAATGAATATGGGTTGAAAAAAAAATCATTATTTATGTGACGGATGTTTTGACATTTTAGAACCTTTGTTGTTCGTTGTAAATGAATTGTTGAAACTTGGACATAACACTACTTGTGTTAGTAAAGGCGTTTAATGTACAAAAACTTCACCACTTTTGGCATTCTAGATAGGAACAATGGCTAGTGTGTGACATGGATACCTCACAATGTTAATCATGTGCCTGTATTATGAGTAGGTTTTATATGAGAACTATGAATATTTACAAGTAGACATGAATACATATGAGTATTTACAAATGAATATAATATCCAAGCTAGTGGAAGATGAAACACCACATGTTAAACTTCATTTTCATCCATATTTTCTTGACTTCATTTTATTTTCCTTAGAATAGGTATATTTGATTAAACATTGTGAACCTCTTATTATTTGTCTTTCAATCTATAAATTTTAGTTATAATGTTTTGGGTTAATGATGTAGAAATGTATGAGGTTAACCCTTTGGCTCTTATGATCTTGAATCATGTAGATAATTTGTAAAAGTTGATTTTGAAGATGACATTAGTTTGAAATCAACGCTTAATATGGTAGTTTAGTTAAACAAGGATTGTGAAATAATCCTATTGTGAGAACAACACCTAATCTAGGAGTTCAAAGAGGAGAATCCTTTGAGTTTTATATATCTTATTCTTTTGAAAGTTCAAATGATTCAAAAAATAATAAATAGTGATCAAATTTGAAGATCTTGAACTTTTCCATGGTTGAAATCGTGTCAATAGTATGTATCATTTACATTTTTCAATAGTTTAGGTGGTTTATAAAGTTGAAACCATCATCATTATTATTATTATTATTTTGTGTATAAGCCATGGCAACACAAATTGTCTTTTAATATTTTGAAAAACCCATACATGAATTAAAAAACTAATTTGAATGATCAAGTTCGAAACTAGTATGAGCAACATTGCTATAATTAGTGCCTTAGGTTTTACATTATATTTGGAACATTTGACATTCAAACTTTCAAATGTGTGATATTCTCCATGTAATTGTAAAAAATTATTAAGTCTTTGGTTTGATTGTGTCCAATACTGGTTGCATGATTGAGTTTTTGTTTTGTAAATTTTGGTAACAAAGATTTTGTCAATCCAATTTTTGAATCAACCAAAAAAAAAAAAGATTTTGAATATCATGTTGTTCATTTCATTAGTGTTATGTAATGTGTTATCTTTGGTAAGAGAAAAAACCATTGGTGTAAGGTTAATTGAATAATGAAGGGGATGAAGTTCGTCAGTTAAAATTAGTGAAGATTTAGGATTGAAATCATATGAAGAAAATGAAGAATGAAAATCAACCAAGATCATCCACCCAAAAGTGTGAGGAAACATCTAGTTGTGATGAAAAGACATGTCCAACAAAAAAAAAAAAAAAAAAAAAAAACTTAAAAAAAAAAAAAAAAAAAAAAAAAAAACCCCAATTGAAAAAGGCAAATGAAAATCTTCACTCATTAACAATCATTTAAATATTTGTCGTTGGATGAAATGACTACTAAGGATTGGATGAATTTTGTTACAAGATTTCCTTGCAAAAAGTGAGAAGAAATCAATAATGGTTGTTGAACTTAATTATAACCATTCCTATATATATTTTTTACCTTGTTCAACAAACTTACATTTGAAAAGAAGAAATCAACTTTTATAATGAGTTTTCAATAGTCTCCCTTTTGCATGCCGCATTCCATGTTAAATTTTGTCCTTGAATTGTAAATGTATAAGGTGTATACATACAACATATACTATGACAAAAAGGAATTATTTTGGTTGGCATTACATTTATGCTTTTTTTTTTTTTAATGGTTATTAGATCCTCGGCTCATTCAACACAACCATTTCAGAAAATCTTGTGAACATAATTCCTTATTTTCTTGCTTACTTCAAACCTATTCTTACATTATTTTAACATCAAATATATATGCTACTAAGTTGACCCAATATAAATATCATACTATTTGGGCGACTTTGATAGTTGTTTGTTGAATAATTAATTTAATTCATAATTTTTGATTTGATAATTATCCTTTTAATTTTGAAAATTTTGACATATGTGTAATATATTTAATAAAATTCACTAGTCCTTTTAAAATATTTCACTTTGGTCAAGTAAGTCCCTAGTTCAAAATTGGTTGGCAACTTGAATGTGTTTTTGAAAATTTCGAAAACATGAATGTTAATTGAAACTTTGTTTGTTTGTTTTTTCATCATGTTATTTTTTGAAAGAGAATTTCATTCCTTGATGGGATGATATTAGAGGTTTTTATTTTTAATTTTTTTTTCCCAATTTGTGATTTTTTTCTAATTTTTCGAGTTTTAAAAAAAAAACAAGATTAGTCCAATTTACACTAAAAAACCCACATTTTCTACCAAAAAATTCCACTTTCTGTTGTCGAAAAAATGACAAAATTTGTCAGAAAACAATCAGTGGATGATATCCTCCACTTGTCTTTTACTCATCTAATTGTCTTTTATCCAGCGTCCAACCCCGATTGAGTTCGGGTACTGCAGTGAGAACAAACTAAGGTTACTCAACACGACGCCATTCTTACCCGTCTTTTACCTACCGTAAATTTCTTTCTGTACCCAAACCCCTCGACTTTAATTCTACCCTCATTTGAACGACTCAAAATCACCCACGCCCGACGAGCCGCCGATCGTACGGCCCGAAAGCGTCCAAAACCGGCCACATTCTCTAGAAGCAGCAGAAGACGTCATCATCGTCGTCGTCGTCGTTGCACAGCGAAGTCTGCGAACAGATTAGGTCTGCGGAAGAAATCCGCACAGCAATCGAAAATTTATCGTTGTCGAGTGGAAGGCGCATCCAGATAGAGAAGGAAGAGAGCCGTGCGCTTCCAACGAGCCATTTTTTGTTAGCTCTCGTTCTCTTTTGGCATAGTTGTTGTTGTTGTTGTTGTAGTCGTCCTATTGCGTTTTGTTTTTTGCTTCGCAGTTTGCGAAGGGGAAGAAGGGAAGGGTCTCTTGGATTCTCAGTAGAGAGACAGAAGCGATGGCGGTGGCTGCGGTGAATGCGCAGATTTTGGGTGTTTGCTTGGGAGCGAAGAAGGGCTTTACAGGGGATTTGGTAGGAGAAAGTGCAAAGAAGAAAGGAGTGACAGCATTTGGCAACAACTCTTTCTTTGGCGCAGGGTTGAGAAGCGGTTCAGGTTTCAGTGGCTGTAGATTGCGGCTGAACTCGACTTCGTCGCAGAGGTATGTGCGGCGGGGGGGACGCAGGGAGGAGCAGGATGGTAATGGCTCGTTGTTGCGAGTTGTAGCGGAGAAAGTGGTGGGGATTGACCTCGGGACTACCAACTCCGCCGTGGCAGCGATGGAAGGTGGAAAGCCGACTATCGTGACGAATGCGGAGGGGCAGAGAACCACACCGTCCGTAGTCGCGTATTCCAAGAATGGCGACCGGCTTGTTGGACAGATTGCAAAGCGACAGTCTGTTGTAAACCCTGAAAATACTTTCTTCTCCGTGAAGAGGTTCATCGGACGCAAGATGAGCGAAATCGATAACGAGTCCAAGCAAGTCTCTTACCATGTCATCCGCGACAGCAACGGGAATGTGAAGCTGGACTGCCCCGCCATCGGAAAGAGCTTTGCTGCTGAAGAAATTTCTGCCCAGGTGAGAGAGATAGGGTTCCGAAACAATTTTCTTCTCCTTGAGAAGTTTTGTATCCTGTCTATGGTATTTACCTGCCTGCACAGTGCTTACTCCTCCACTGAAGATGGCTTCAACATGATGATTGATGTCAGGGGCATTGCTTTGAACAGCAAAAGACTGATCAGGGTTTTTGTCCTTTTGTTTTGTTTCTGCAGGTGCTACGGAAGCTGGTGGAAGACGCCTCCAAGTTTCTGAATGACAAAGTCAACAAGGCTGTGATTACAGTGCCAGCCTACTTCAATGATTCACAACGCACAGCCACTAAAGATGCAGGTCGAATTGCAGGAGTGGAGGTTTTGCGAATCATCAATGAGCCAACGGCTGCATCCCTTGCATATGGTTTTGAGAAGAAGAGCAATGAAACCATTCTGGTTTTTGATCTTGGTGGCGGTACTTTTGATGTTTCAGGTAAAGTTTTGTTGCAATTCCCTTCTCCCTTCCAAATTGGCATTGTTTACTCTCAGCCTGCAGGATAAAGCTCTTGTTGCGTCAGAGATGGATCTGAGGGTTGTAGGTCAGCTTGCATCATCATGACACTTGTGTAGTGGATTTTGTTGTCATCAGTATTGGAGGTTGGTGACGGTGTATTTGAAGTGCTTTCAACTTCAGGTGATACACATCTTGGTGGAGATGATTTTGATAAGGTATATAGTGCTTCCAGTTCTGGCAATTCTGGTGTGTCCTTTATCTGGCAATAATCACTCTTTTTTAGAGGATCTCTCAAGTGACAGTTTCTCTCCGGGCCTTTTTTTTTCTTCCACAGCGCATTGTGGACTGGCTGGCAAATGATTTCAAGAAGCAAGAGGGTGTTGACCTATTGAAGGATAAGCAAGCATTGCAGAGGTTGACTGAAACTGCAGAGAAGGCAAAGATGGAATTATCCTCACTTACTCAGACCAGTATCAGGTGAGAATCTGTTATCCTGGGAACTGGATGTTTGTCAGAAGTGGATGCTATATGGCAGGTTGAGCTGTATGTTTATTACCATATCATACTTTGGTTTGTTTCTGCTCAGAGAATGTTCGCCAGAAAATCTGAGATGTTTGCTGTAGAGAGCAGGTTTGTTTTTGTGGTTTGAAAAGAAAGTACCCAGAGATTGCTGCTAATAGTTAGGTGTGCATGTGCTGTGTTTCTTTTAGCTTGCCTTTCATCACGGCAACTGCTGATGGGCCCAAGCACATTGATACAAGTTTGACAAGAGCCAAGTTTGAGGAGCTATGTTCTGATCTCCTTGATCGGTAATACTGTCTATACCTCTTATGACATCTTCTGTGCACATGTTTGCCATCCTCATCATATCAAGTTCCTCTGGGATGTGCACTTGATGATTGTTTCATGTGTGAGTAGGAAATGTACATGGTGTGAGTGTGTATGTCGTAGGCCCTGGAGTAGCATTTCCTAAGATGTTCTTCTGTTGGTTGGTCATGTTGCAGTTGTCGGACTCCTGTGGAGAATTCCTTGAGAGACGCAAAACTCACATTCAAGGATATCAATGAGGTCATCCTTGTTGGAGGTTCCACAAGAATACCAGCTGTACAGGAACTCGTCAAGAGGTTGACTGGCAAGGATCCTAATGTCACTGTTAACCCTGATGAAGTTGTTGCTTTGGGAGCAGCAGTACAGGTCTGTATTTTCAGCTGCTACTTGTGCAATTGGGTTTGTTCTTTGGGTTGATGCTTGCTGTGCACTAGAGTTTGTCAGTTGAAAGTTCATGGTGGTGGAAACACAAGAAACTGAATCTGTTTCCAGAAGCAGTGGTGTTTTGACCTTGCAGGACATGAAATGAGAACTTCAGCTCAGTGTAAAGAAATGCAATTCTTGATGCTAGTGTTCATTGGTTGTTGTTACAGGCAGGTGTGCTGGCAGGTGAGGTCAGTGACATTGTGCTTTTGGATGTGACTCCATTGTCGCTTGGTCTGGAAACTCTTGGAGGTGTGATGACAAAAATCATCCCTCGGAACACAACCTTGCCCACCTCCAAATCAGAAGTATTCTCCACAGCTGCTGATGGCCAGACAAGTGTTGAGATCAATGTATTGCAAGGGGAGCGAGAGTTTGTGAGGGACAACAGATCTGTTGGAAGTTTCCGCCTAGATGGAATACCACCAGCACCTCGAGGTGTACCTCAAATTGAAGTCCGGTTTGACATTGATGCCAATGGCATCTTGTCTGTGAGTGCCCAGGACAAGGGCACTGGAAAGAAGCAGGATATCACCATCACTGGTGCCAGCACTTTGCCCAAAGATGAGGTACACGCAGTGCTTTGGAAATGTCATTGATGAGTTTCACCATTTTTTCTTAGTTTTCTGCAGACCTTATTTGCATTTGGTGCCTTGCATGGTAGAATGTTGTTTTGTACAAACAGCATTCTAGATGTTGAAAGATTTTGAGTCTGCACATGTTCCAAACTTCATGTGCTGTGTCTCATCATCTGTTGTGTTTTGATGTTGTGAAGGTTGAGAGAATGGTGAAGGAAGCTGAGAAGTTTGGGCAGGAAGATAAGGAAAAGAGGGAGGCAGTTGATGTCAAGAATCAAGCAGACTCAACTATCTACCAAACTGAAAAGCAATTGAAGGAGTTGGGTGACAAAGTACCAGTTCCAGTAAAGGAGAAAGTGGAAGCAAAGTTGAAGGAGGTGAAAGATGCTGTTGCAGGTGGTTCAACACAAACCATCAAGGATGCATTAGCTGCTCTTAATGAAGAAGTTATGCAAATAGGACAATCTCTTTACAGTCAAGGAGGTGGTGCAGCACCAGGTGGTGGACCAGCAGCACCTGAAGGAGGAGCAGATGGACCTACTGAGGGAGTTAATGGTGGAGCTCCTGGTGGTGGGGATGATGTCATTGATGCTGATTTCACAGATAGCAAGTAGATTACATAGTAGTAGTGTTTTTCATTTTCTAGAACCAAAACCTTAGTGTAGTAGCAACAAGGTTCCATCACCCACCATCCACACATGCATGGATGCAGTCAGGTTGATTCCTTGGACTGCAGTCCACTGGGGTTCACGAAGTCATTTGGACTTCAAACAATCAGAGACTTACAAAAGTCTTCTCTTCAGCTTGTTGTGCACATTTGAAAAGCTCTGAAAAATGAATTCTTGGCAGATGCCAAAAGTGATTGTAAGATTGAGCAAATTGATTAATGTAAGCTTTTTGGAGGGTATTGCCTCCAAAGTGTCAAGCAAGCATGTGCTTGAATGATTAATGATGATAGAAGAACATGATACACAAGAAGAGCATGCTGCAAATTGAATCTAGTGCAAAGGAGTACGATTTTACCTTGCTATGTATATACCTATGTGAAGCTTTTGTGTCACTTCTTTGCTTGTTGCACCTTGCTTGCCACAATGGATTTCTTTGACTTTTGCATGGGATGATAATGACGAACTTGATGAGCAAGCTTTGACCTTTTGTGTTTCAGGAGCAATCTATGCACGAAATACTTGTGTTGTAGATGTCCAAATGGCCCATGTAAGGCCATTTTCGACATTTAAACTTTGATAGCTTTTCAATGATGTAAAGAGAAAGTGAATTAATCAACTTGTTGGTTGGTTTGATGCAAGTTTGAGTAAGTAAGTAAAGCTTGTCATTCTTCTTAGTCTCATCTCGAAGCTTCAGCATGCCCCTCTACCCCTTTTAATGCTGAGAGTTGAGAGTGTGCCCCAAATTCTTCACAATTTCACTGTTGAGTAACTTAAACTTAACTTGGGTCTAATTAAGAACTTGGGAGTGCGTCAAAAGACCCCTTTAGCCATTACAATTAGTAAGTAGGTGTTAGGATTTTTAACATTATCTACCATACCTCTTAATGTGGATGGACCATTATAATTGTGTTCACTTTAATGGTTAGTTATAATGAGAAAAAAGTTTCTTATTGGCTGTCAAAATGGTGCATTGGTGAGTGTTGGTTCACTACAGTTAATGTACACCAATGTTGGGCGGGTATAATGTTAACTGGTTCAAGCCAGTTATCATGCATAAACATAAGGAGTTGACATTTTAAGTGATCATTGGGGGCCTCTGAGAACCATTGGTTCACTTGGATGTGATATTGAACCACTTTAACACCACCCAGGGTATCTACATCCCAATCTTGATACCACCATAGTTGAAAATTATCTGTGCTTGTCTCTTTAACCCATGGGCAAATATAAAATTATATTTTTTCCCTTTCTCAAGAATTGGGTTGATTCTCCTAAAGTATTGTAAGAATCGGGCCTGGTGGGTTTCTGAAAAAGATGAAAACCGCCCAACACAGGTGTACACTACACAAAACCACCTAGAAACTCAAGTCTACATTCTTTCAAGTCCCAAGAAGATGACAATTACGTCAAGATATGATCCCCGGTGCCTTATAAGAATGTAAACAACACAATGGAAGTAGCCTTTTAACACGATGCAACCCATTTGTCTATGTACCATTCATGTAAATTGAAACATACTACCTGAATGGTAGAATTTGTATATTTTTAGACAAATTCTCAAAAGCCTCTCAAACAAACTCAATTGAAAAATACTACTTAAATGGTAGAGTTTGGGAGGCATTTAATTTTGGTAACTTCTGAATTTCATAGCAATGTGTCCCCCAGGTTTGCCAATTCAATCATAAAAATATTCCATCTAGCAGCAGCTTCAGACATCAGCAGTCGAGTCCTCACAAAGAAAAAACAACAATAAACCTTGAAAAATCATCAAAGTTTTACTTTCAGGATACACAGTTCAAATAATGTGGTTAGAAAACCACGCAATCAACAAGATCACAGATGGACAAGATCATGTCTACCCACTTGGGGATCTTTAATGTAGACTGGATTTTACAAAATTTTAGGAGCACCCACCACCTGCCTACTACTAGAGTACCACATGTTACATGTTATAGAATATTTTGTAAAATTGGCACGGTATCTGATTCAATTTTTGCACTAATAAGTAGTTTTTCAAGATTATCAACGGGTCCAAAGACTTTTGTGGTACACAACAAACATCAATGATGATGATGATGATGGTCATGCTCGTGATGATGCTTCTCATGTTTCTCAACTTTGTGCATTTCGTGAGTCTTGTGATGTTCATATAGCGCATACCCACCAAGTCCCAGAGTTGTTGCCTCAGTAGTTTGTGCTTCCATGTGATGTCTCTGAACATGTGTAGGATCCACTTTCTTTTCCTGTTTTACATACTATTGCAAAAAGACAAGAAAAGACCAATATCCTGTCAGAAATTATGGATCAATCGACTAAAAAAAAGACCACACAAAATTCTTGACCTAATTAGCATGTCGTTCCATTAAGCAACTATGATTAGAGTTACACTCCGAATGGAAAATCACTGACATAGGGCCTTGTTTTTTGCTCTAAGGACACACTTATTTCCATTGGAAAGCCGCAAATGCATTAAAACTATTTAATCAATCATGTTAACTAGGAAATTTGAGAACTCATGTCAAACACGAACTCACAAGATTCATCACGGCCCAGACTTGGGAGAAGTCACCACCTTCCCCCTTATAATATACTCTGTGTCTGACCATAGGACCAACACCCAAATGGCATTTTGTCCTTGGACTCGCAAGTGGGAGTCCCAAATTTCCCAAAATTGGGACTTCCGTAACTTTGGAAGCCCATAATTTTGTGTGTAAACCTCCAATTGAAATGAGGCCTACAACCTATTGTAGCCCTTGTCAAGAGTTTTCCAATGTTATGTGGCATGCCACCTGCATGCAAAAAATTCAAGGCGATCTCTCGACTTCTAATGGTCGGGAGTCAAATTGGCAATTTGACTTCTCGCCCTTCTTTTGGCCATAACTTGTGTTTTAATTACCCTGAATGGGTCATGCGAGCCCATTTTAGACATCTATATTCCAAAAGCTTTCCAATGATATGAATTTTTTTTCAATCCAATGGGCTTTGACCCCTGCAATTGATCTTTGAAGATTAAAGAGTCCATCGGAGGAGGGAATGAACCCCCATGCTCCCAAGTGAGCTCCCATTTTGGGAGTTGGACTCCCGGGAGCATGAAATGTGACTCCTAGGCCCACTTTTGGCCCACGCCTTTACAAGCCCTTGTCTTGGTTATGAGCCCAAGGTTAGGGTTACAACGTTGAAGGTTGTACAATATTAATAGAAAACCTTAATTTATTTTTGAATTTATTTTTAATCACAAAAGTTTCAAAACTTGAATCAATATTTGTTTATATATAATGTATATGCACATAATTAATGAAAAAGAAAAAATGGGAAGGCACATACCACATTTTCATTGGTGTTTTTAAAATTTTGGGGTGTAATATTCATCCAAAAGGATGTTTTTTGGTTTGATGTCAAGATGAATAATGGCTAGATTACATTTGTGATGTAAGTATGCCAATCCTTGAGCAACTCCTATAATTATGGACACTCATTTGTTCCAATTCAAAAGCTTGTCACAAGAGAGCCATCAAGAGATTTATTTGACATGTATTCATACACTAACATGTGGTTTAACCCTTGAATACAATAGCTCAAAAGTCGAACCAAATTGATATGTTGGGTTAACCCCAAAGTGCACACTTCTAATGTGAAATTTTTTTTTACACCTTCATTATGGGAGCCACTCCAATTTAAAACTTTAATCGCAATCTTTATGCCTTTCCAATGATTTTCGTACACTTCTCCAAATAATCCTTTCTCAAAAAAATTCCAAAACTTTAATTCATCATGTGCGAAAGGTCGAATACTCGAATTGCATTATAAGGACTCTATCATAGGTTAGTATTCAATCAACATCCATTTCAACCAATTTTGAGTTTGTACTATGAAATGGTTATTTGGTTCAAGAACATTAACCTTTTCCATAGCATCCAATGCGATTTGATAGTTATTCAAACTTCAATTTGTGTAGGCATGAATTATTAAAGTGAATGCATTGTTTGGTTCAAAAAATTAGCGTTGTTAAGGTCCTTTGAGGCTCCTTGGTAGTCCTTCAACTTTTGTTTGACATTTTCACACCATCACAAAGTGATTGCATCATTTGGTTTAAGAACATCAACTTTGTTAAGGTCCTCCAAAGCGCTTTGATAATCTTTCGACATCCTTTTCACATCTCCATGCCATCGCAAAGTGATTTCATTGTTTGGTTCGAAAACATTAGCCTTGTTAAGGTCCTCCAAAGCTCCTTGATAATCTTCTGACATCCTTTTCACATCTCCACACCATCGCAAAATGATTTCATTGTTTGGTTCAAGAACATTAGCCTTGTCAAGGTCCTCCAAAGCTCCTTGATCATCCTCCAACATCCTTTTGACATGTCCACGCCATCACAAAATGAATGCATTGTTTGGTTAAAAAACATCAACCTTGTTAAAGTCCTCCAGCGTTCCTTAATAATCCTCCAACATCCTTTTGACATCTCCACGCCATCACAAAGTGATTGCATTACTTGGTTCAAAAACATAAGCCTTGTCAAGGTCCTCCAATGCTCCTTGAGAATGCTTCAACATCCATTTGACATTTGCATGATTTTGCAAAGTGATTGCATTCCATGGTTCAAGAACATTAGCTTTGTCAAGGTCCTCTAGAGTTCCTTGATAATCCTCCAACACCTTTTTGACATCTCCACGCCATCGCAAAGTGATTGCATTGTTTGGTTCAAGAACATTAACCTTGTTAAGGTCCTCCAAAGCTCCTATGTTAAGACCTACCTAAGCCACACATTTAGTCCATTATGCTTGGGAGCTAGCACTAGGTGCTAGTTATGGCTCCCAGTTTGCCAATGGCTTTTTTCAGTGTGGATGCCTTTTATTTAACCAACCTTAGAATTTTTATCATCAATGAAGGATGATAGCTTGATCAAAATTTCAAAAAGCATGAAAATTTTGAAGTTATCGGTAATTAGTAGTAGAATTGCACTTTGATTGGTGGGCATTTTCCATTTCTCACCCAAATTTCTTTTCTTCTAAAGTTCAAACATTCAACTTCAAGAAATTCCTGACAACTCTCTAACAAGTCAAAATTTCAAAATTCCAACATTTTACATGACTTTGCGGCAGTTATGTGATTGCATGACCAGGGTCCTCCCAGTTGGGAATGTTTTGATCAAACGTCAATTAAAGGGCTAACAAGGGGTGTGTCACACTGTGGCCTTGCCATTTACATAAAAAAGTATCTTAAGGCAAAAGAAGAATTATGGAAACTCAGATATTTCACCACGCAAAAATATAATCTTCAAAAAATCCTATAAAAGAA
>Ga0209611_10006941_pt1 | contig 18319 bp, 13 predicted proteins | sample S1TSphgellanicum_3_FD_187693 | JGI IMG/M metagenome (GOLD analysis project Ga0209611, IMG submission 187693) | Host-associated microbial communities from peat moss isolated from Minnesota, USA - S1T2_Fc - Sphagnum magellanicum MG (SPAdes) (version 2) | ecosystem: Host-associated > Plants > Peat... | reverse complement strand
CATGCATAATAGACATGGCACACCTAGCACTCACATGATTCTTGGACCGCTTAACACAGGATGATTGTAAGTCCAGGTCTATTAAGCCAATTTTCTTCTATAGGTGTTAGGATATGGTGTGCTGCATAGACCAGGCATTTTTGAATGTTCAATCTTCTCTGGTTCTTGGTGATGAATGCTCATTACACTTTTGTTAGAAAGGTACTATTATTGACACAAGTGAGTGGAGGATCATGAATCCCACTTTGAACTTCTCTCCACAATGAAGTCAACACCTCTTCACTCAGATAAGCATCATCAATGGCTGAAATAAACGATAATGTAAGTGGACAAACTGTGAATTGTAAAGAAAATGGCAGATAACGAGCCACGTCCCAGAGCTTGAATAATTAGTGGAATGTGATAGCTCAGAGTGTGGACACCTATTTAGGGAGACCTGTTAAATGCTGAGAACTGCCAGGCTGTTATACAAACCTTTTGACCACCATTGTTTTCAACCACTATGAACTGTATGATCATTATGCCAGATAAGTAGCAAAGTACCTTCTGGACATGCCTTGTGAATGTGGGAGGCATAGAGGATGCTTGCAGGGTGTTCAACAGGACATGAACAATTTATGTGACTGTTGAGAATGGAACCTTTTTGGGACTTTTGGAATGTGGGGTGCAGGGGCAGAAGGCAGTAGCATTCCCTCCACAAACCATCCATACAGACAAGATGGAACTGAGCCTCATCACTTTTCGAGGGGATTTCAACTGTGTGCTGATATGGCAGCACTCATAGGGCCAGGCATGTTGTGTGTTCATACACCACAGGTCATGATTTGCAAATGTCATTGAAGTTCTAGGCATGCATCAACACCTATTTCTGATGTGACAGCCTACAAGAGGCTGCTTGGAGAGTGATAGGATGCTCATTGAAGTGGTTGCTTGGAGTGTCTTGACATCCATACATGTTTACAAAGCCCTATGTGTTGTTACACTTTATGGGTAGAAATTTTGTCAGTCTGGAATGCTAGCCAACCAATCTATAAAGGGTTCTGCACTGGAAGATTGCATGCTAAAGTGACAGGAAGTTTACACTCACAAACTTGTTGCAACATGAATGGGAATGGGAATACTAAGCACATTTTTGTTTATGTGTGTCTCTTGAATGCTAGCTGACACCATGACTGATTTTTCCTGTTGCTTCCAGACATACAACAGAAACTCCGGACACAGATTTTGAGTACATTTGCTGAAATTTGGAACAGATTAAAATGTATGTACCCACACCCACCCTAGGGAGCTGATGAAGTCAGTGGGAGAAGAATGGCAGGTAGTCACTGCCATTCGTGATAAAGTGATGGTCTGATACTTTTTTGGAACACTCATAAGCTCATGGCCACACTCATTCTTATCATGTTTGTTTTGGGTTTGCTGGAATTGACACAATGGTTACCTCAAAATGTTTTTGTGGAGTTTCATTTGCAATCTCATTGATATATGCCAGTTAAACCAAAAGTTCAACCTGTTCTACCAGTGCCACAAGTAATGGGTGCATGCCTAAGATGTAGCCTACACAAACTTCACATCTGTTTTGCTAACAGAAAATTTCCAGACTTGTATGTGAGTTCTTAGAAACAGGGTAACAAGCAACTTAAGATCATGTTCAGTTTTATTGCCAATATTGTGGTGGTTGCAATGTCATTGCTGTTCAGTTCCCATCATGAAGGAGAGCACCATGAAGTATGCCAGGAAGGCATGGACTGAGTTGTATGAAGATGAGGAGTATGATAATTATTTGTTGGAGCTCTATCAGAAATGCCGACTACCCAAGAAAGAGGGCCAGAAGCGTCATGAATGGCAATGCCAATTTTGCTGCAAGTTCTTCAAATGTGTACTTAGGCTTAACTTCCACCGCATCACAGGGTGCCCTGTGGGTGGCGTGTTGAAGATGTATCCAGTGGTGCACAAAGACCAACAAGATGCAGCAGACTATACTCTCCGTCAGAAGGGTTTCATGTACTTTAAAGAGCAACCTGCATTTGAACATTCAAGGCCTAAAAAACAACCCCGACAAATGATTGAGAAGACCTTGAAAACCACTGTTCATAATGATGATTTCCTTCAACATACAACAATGCTGGAATCAACTGCATCCCCTCCAGGACCCTCAAAGGGTGGGATGCAGCAAATAGGGTGCGTGCCTGACATGAATCGACATACAACTCAATGGCAGCACACCATTGACTGCATGCAAACAGAGGAGGGGAAAACTCCCATACCCCAAAAATATGCCAGACATGAAGGGTAATGCTTGACCTGCCATTATGTTTTGTTTTGAACTCCTTCACTTGGATGCTTGAATCCAGAGGGTTAAATGCTAAGCATGAGCTATATGTATGATTGGCAGGTTGAAGATGAAGATGCAGGAATTCTTGTGAGTACCTACCTAGTCACCATTGCTAATTTGATTGTGATCTGCACCTTTTCGCTATTGCTGCAAGTTTATGTTCAATCTTTCATTTGGCATTGATTTATGTGGTGATGGGCATGTCAAGGAATGATGGGCATAATGTTCTCAACACAAAAGTCATCTTTTTCAAGGATACTCCTGTTGAGATTCCTTTGGGGATGTCAGCTTTAACACCTTTGACAACTGAGCATGGCATGGTGAATGATGAATTGATGGACTGGTATTTTGCTTACTACCACACATATGGCCCTCAAAATGCTTTTGAAGAGTGTGTCATTACCAATTCATTCATGTGGCAACACCTCAACTCACATGTCTCAGAACATGGAGTTACTGAGAACTCCTTGAAGGCCTTTGTGGAAACAAGGTTGGCAAAGAGATATACCCAACATAACACACTCATTGTTCCTATCTGTGACTCCCTGCATTGGAGTCTCATGATACTAGAGAGAGGGAAGTACTACCACTTGAACCCCAAGCCACATTATGATCCTCAGAGTAATAATCTGCGAATGAGGATTTTGTTTGCCAAATGTTGGGAAATTATGCAAGGCAACTACAATGGAAATGAAGTGGGTAGTTCAATCCTCAATAAGTGGATGCAGCCAAATGTGCCAACACAAACAGGATCTTGGGAGTGTGGTTGGTTTGTGCTAAAATATTTTGACATGTACATTCAACAGAGGTTTGTGGCCACAGAAATGGAGGAGTTTGAACGGGTGAGCAATACACCATGCACAACTTTCATGTAATTGTATGATTAGGTGTTTGGTTTCAAGTGAAAGGTTATGCTTGAGTTCAATTGTTGACTTTTCTTTTTATTCCTCATGAAGCTTGTACAATGATGGATAGCAGGTGCAATTCACAGAAGATTGGTTTGCATATGATGATGCCGTTGCAATGAGGAGCTGGCTTGAGGAGGCCATTCGGACTGAATTGTTTGGCCCAACTTTTGAGAATTCAGGGCCATGGCAATTAATGAAATCATCAAGAAGGGATTGGATTGCACCACAGGCATCCAGATGTGTATCAGAAGAAAGTGAACAGTCATCAGCCCTCATGTATGACAATCCTCCGAGGATCAGAGGAAGTCCACATAGTAGGCAATCCAATAGTGCAACAGAGCATATCGATACCCACAAGGGTGTTCAAGAAGGGACCATAACTCGTAATACAGATGGCTCTCCTGCAAGGTCCAAGACCGAGAAGCAATTGGAGATGGAGGGTCATAGGGACTTCATACAAGAGTGTGCTATAGAAGATGAGGAGTGGAAATGGTCTCCTGTCTATCTCCTGCTCAGAGATTTTTTCAGCCTTTCTGCATATTTGCCTCGTCCCTGGAAGCATACAGCAGAAGAATGGGGTTTGATTCAGAAGTACATTGAAATATTTTTTCGGTACAAAGGTTCTGTTAATCACATTTATATTGTGGTAGCCTTACAGTGCACATGGAAATTACATTTTTCTGAAAATATAACAGATGTGGATTTGAATACATTGTCACAGCGATTGGAACGTGTGAGCCAAGAAAAGGAGTTTGTTAGTAACCTATCACGAGTCCAAGATCTCATGAGGGGCCAGTGGAATGACCTGTGGCAATGTTCAGTGCGGGACGATGCTTGGCGGCCAGAAATTAATCCATCTATCAGAAACTACCAGATAATTGCAAATGATGTTGCCTTCTTCAAAGCTCCTTCAGAAACTCCTGGGCACCAAGATGTGATGAAGAGGGTATGCAAACACTTAAGTAACATTGCTGGTCATGCCATGGTGAGGGATCCTTATGATCCTGAAAACTTTAAAGATATGTGGATTAGAGGTTGCCCTAAAAACAAACAAGAGATGTTGATTAAAAAATGGAAGAGCACATTACTTGACACTTACCTTGATTTCTATGGAGATGACATTGTAACTCTAAGTTAAGGGTCAAATTATTGATAGGGTGGTTAAGAGTACAAGAATATAGAGTGCCCCATTGATGTATGTTTGATTGCCGCTCTAAATTGGTCTTTACATTAGGATTTTTTGTGTTGGGAACTTTATGCCAGACATGGAAGTTGATAATATTGACGAGTCCATGACAAGACTTGGATTATGTCTGTTGGACTAAAAGGAGCTTGATGTTCTTAATGTGAGCTTGATGTTCTTATATGTGAGCTTAATGTTCTTGTATGTGGCTAGTCTGTCTTTACACTTTGTTGTCCTTGATGTAAGAGTAAGATTTGCAGCCCAGCCTAGTAAAGACACATTGCTTTTCAATTGATTCTTTGTATTTATGTCTAGGTAATTACCATGGGAAAACTTCTAAGGGAGTAAGAAAATTGAGATTATTTATGAAGCACTGTATATATATTATAAATTGGTGACATTTTTGGGGAATGACTCCAGATTCAAAATATTTAGGAAGTTCAAATTCTCATTGAGGATAATTAAAATGTAATCTAAGGCTAAAATACTCACTCCTTTATCTTATTTGTTTCAAAAAATATAGAAAGTGTGACCTCCCTGTGTATGAATGCCAACTTTTTTGGAGCTTTGCATTTAGAGAAAATACTTGAAGTCCCCAATGAATCACTCATGCCGCAAGGAGCCAATGTTTGTGACAAATTCACTCCCAACTTAGTAATTGAGTATTTTACATTTGGTTGCCCGTTATTCATGGGATCTCTGCCATACATGGCATATACATGGAATCCCATAATACATTTAACTTTGTCCAATTTGAAAGTCAAGAGCTGGGAACTATATGAATTGTGTTTCACTCGTATGAATGTGTAATATTACAGTGTCTGGTTATGGGTATTGAGCCTCAATGGCAAGGATAACTAGGTACTGTTGGCAAATACTTCTAGGGTAAAGCCCATTATTGTGTGGATCATCATAGCTGTGGCATTCTTGGCCCTTGACTGCATGAATAATTTAAAAAAACAAAGATTGTTAAAAGAAAAAAAGATTTAAAAAAGGATAATTTTTAAAAAAAAGATTGTTTTGGGGTTTCTTTTTATTTTTTAATTTTTTTAATTGTAGAAGAAGATTTTCTTTTCTTTTCTTTTTTTATTTTTAAAAAAAATTAATTCAAAAAAAAAGAATTCTAGTTTTTGTTTCCTTTTAATTTCTTTGTTTTCTTTTTTCTCTTTTCTTAAGAATAAGAAGATTTTTTTGGTTTTTTTCCTTATTTTTTCAATTTTCTCTATTTTTAAAAATTCTATAATATTTTTCTTTTTTGTTCTAAATATTTTTTTCCCCTTTATTTTTCCATTTTTCTGGTTTTCAAATTTCCAAAAGATGAATTTTTTTTCCATTTTTTTTTTAATGCTTGAAGATTTTTCTTTTCTTTTCTTTGTCCTAAATATTCTTTTCCTCCTATTTTTCAAATTTTTTTTGGTCCTTAAATTTTCAAAAGATTAATTTTTTTTCCATTTTAATCTATTTTTTTAAATGTTAAAAGATCATGTGTTTGATGGAGTCTTTGAATAACTATGAAGTACCAATTTGTAACCAATGTCATTCAATTCCAATTGTATCACTATTAACTTCACACTCATCAACATGCTACTAAAGTGGTTCTTATTGATGTACACATGACATGGTGGCTGATGAAAATAGTTTTAGAAAGGGGTCTTTTGAAGTTAGAGAGTAGCATGTATATCTTACTTAGGTTTCTTTGGCATAAACAATAACATGGAGTTCATGTTTTCCAGTTTTTGGACATTTTAAAAAGTTTTGATAAATGTGATATTTTACATCAATACACACAAGTTTTGTCTTATTGCAATTGTAACCTCATGTTTGTATGTTTGCATGCTTTGAATGTGAACATTGAATTAATAATTTGTAAAAAAAATTCCTAAAAATACAAGTTTGAAATGTATTCCAATCTTGCATCATTTCACTAAAAGAACTTCAAAAACATAAAGTTCAATGTGAAATACTTGCATAAAGGTCACAAAATAAACATTAGTTTTGTTAAAATGATTATGCAATACCCACATTTGAAGCATAAGATGCCAATTCGTTTTTTTGGATGGTTTATCCAATACCCAAATGTTGAACATAAAATATGCATGCTCAATGAAAAAAATGATGATGATAGAAATTAGGAAATTACAAGAAAAATTTAACTGTGATAAATAATAAAAAAGAAGAATTTAAAATAAGAAAAAAGGAATTTAGAAGGAGAAAAAATAAATGAAAATTTTAAAATAAGAATTCAAAATAAATGAAATAGTATAAAAAAAATTTAAAAAGAAAATAGGAATCGAAAAGAAAAATAAGAAGAAAAAGAATGTTTGCATTTTGGTCACAAAACATCTAATAATTATTGAGGTGTATTGTATTTGAAATGACATTGTTTTCATATGTGGGTATATTATTTTGGGATTGGATTTTCAACTATTTTAATTATTAACAATAACTACCAAAATATGCAATACTCACATGTGGGTCATAAAAGTTGATGGAATGTGCAATACCCACATTTAAGGTTACCATTTATTGACATCAAGGGGTCAAATATGATTTAAATGGTTGTTTATTCATTTAGTGCAATACCTTCATATTTTGTATATCATACATTGGCAAACATTAACATTCTATAAATGATAGGTAAGTAGGTAAGTAGGCAAGTAGGTGGGTGGGTAGGTAGGTAAATAAATAAATAGGTGGATAGGTAGGTGAGTGGGTGGGTGGGTAGGTACATAAATAGGTATGTAAGTAGGTTGGTGATTAGGCAAGTAGGTATGTACACAAATAAAAAACAATTAGGTCAATAATGTAACTAGGTTAATAGGGTAGCCAAAAAAATTTGTTAAATTTTTTTGTCAAAAATATAGTCTTCAGGTTAAATAAAAAATATATAATTTTTTTGTCAATTCAAAAGCTAAAGGTTTGCCAATAAATATAAATTTAACCATGAAAAAATAGAAGTTTTGCCAAAAGATAAAAATTTAACCAAAAAAAGATAGAGGATTTGCTAATAAGTAGAAGTTTAGCCATGAAGAGCTAGAAGTTTTGCTAAGAGGTATAAGTTTAACCATGAAGACTTAGAAGTTTTTTCAATATGTAAAAGTTAACCAAAAAGAAATATATTTGTTACTAAGAGGTAAAAATTTAACCAAAAAATATGAAGTTTTTGCCAAAAAATAAAGGTTTAGCCAGGAAAAGTTTAAAGTTTTTCGAAGTGGTCAAAGTTTAGCCAAGAAAAGATAAAGGTTTTAGTGAAAGGTAAAAATTTAGCTAGGAAGAGGTTAAGGTTTCGCCAAGAGGGTAAAAATTTAATTTAAAAAATAGAACTTTTGCCAACATGTAGTGGTTTAGCCATGAAAAGATGGAGGTTTTGTTAGGGATATAGATTTAACCACGATTTTTTTATAAAAATTGCCAAAACATAGAGGTTTAGCCAAATATATCTGTAGGTTTTGTTGAAAATAAAGTTTTTCCAAGAAGAGATAAATTTTTTGTTAAGAAATAAAGGTTTAATTAATAAGTTATATAAATTTTGTCAGCATGTAGAAATTTGGCAATGAAGACATGGAGGTATTGTTAAGATATATAAGTTTAATAAAAAAAAAGCTAAAAGTTGCCAAAAACCAAAGGTTTAGCCAAGAGAGAAGTTTACCCATGAAAAAATAAAAGGTAAGTAGGTAAAGGGTTGATAGGTAGAACCAAGATGTAGGTCAATAATGTAGCTAAGTCAATGGGGTAGTTAGGGAATTAGGGTAACTAGGTTAGAAAGTAATATGGTCAAGGTTGAAAAAAACACCCAACAAATAAAAAGGGCCAAAGGTCAACAACCCAGAAAGGTTGATTATGGTACAATGTTGGCGTCACATAAGGTGGAGAAACAAATGAAAAATGTAACCCATCCTATGGACAAAATAACTAACTAGTGCACTAGTGGGTGCTAGTTCACTTTGGCCAATATATATTTTATATTGAGACAAATATACACCTGGTACAAGGTTAATATTACTTCAAGTCCTAACATCCCAATTAGGCTAATATAGTTATAAATATGGTATTACTTCAACTCATACCAAACTGGTAAGGTCTAGTGTTGGGTGATTCACATTTTATTGAGAACTATTGATTTGAGTGATTATGGTCATTAGTTTAGTTTTAAAGAACTAAATATATTTTAATTCTAATTTTCAAAAACTTTTTAAAGAATTGCCCAAGGTTTCAAAAAATTAAAAAACAAACCCCATGTCCAGTTTTCACATTGTTGATTCTCACACATTTTGTTAACCTACAATTTTCAAAGGTGATTCCCACAACTTGATTATTGAAAGAAATTAACTTATAAATTTCATCTTTTTTTCTTATAATTCATAATTGTAATTCATGCCTTAAAATAATCAATATCATTAACCAAAAAAAAATGCAATGTCATCTTTAACCTTAAAGTTTTTAAATTATTATTATTTAATTTAAAACCTAGATTAATAAGAGTTATTAATCACCTTACACCTGAATTTAACATAGACTCATATTATTAAGAATTGGAATTATGTATGTCTTAATATTTGAGAAGGTTTTCATTTTTTTGACATTTAGATACCTTGGGTGGTTTTGATAAGTTCATTTTTCAACCCAATGAGAACTAATGGATCAATTTTCAATCAAGGTATCACCATTTGTGATACCCATGGATTTTCAAAATGGGAACATCCTATAAACCTAAGCAATTGTCACCTCGTTTTTTAGAACCACCCAACACCAAAGGTTCTTTGCTACTAATGTTGATAATAGATACTAGGCACATGCTTAATACCAAACCAATATTAATCCTTAGTCCTTACCCTACATGTATTTTAAGAATATGTTTTAATTGTGTGCATAAAGGTCAAAACAATTGCCTCCAAGATTTCACAACTAATTCCTAGATAGTAAAAGGCCCTAGGGTTAATCAAAAATCACATTGGGAGTTACATCCCATCAATAATCAATGAAGATCCTCATTTGATATAGTCCTGAAAAACCTTTGTTTCATTATGTTCACAATGGTTGTTCTTCACCAATCTTGTCCCCAAAGAGCCTTTTTGGTTCAATGTTTTCCCAATGGTAATTCCCCATGGTGGGGAACCATCATTGGGAATGCAATTAACCAAAAAGGCATTAGTTAGTAATATATCTTCCTCTTTACACATTTTGCCAATGGGAGGACTATGGGTGTAAAAAGGTACAACATTTGGCACTTTTGGCCATGGTGTGAAACCTTAGAAATGGGTATTATAATGTTGGTGCAACACCACCAACACATGTATTGCAAAATCCATCCCCCAAAAAATTATAAGGCACGGGATGTTCAAGGTAATCACTTTCATCCACCATCTTTTGTCCAAATTAACTTTCCAATGTGATTAAAGATTTTTATTTCATATTTGGTATAGAGCTAGATTTGATTAAATCTTTTTAAGGTTGATCACCATTTTTTATAATTAGAGAAAAATATTAATATATGAATATCATGCTTCATATTAGTTCTTTCCTTAATAACAATTATTACTATAATAACCTAACAATTTAGCACCAAGTAATTATGAAAAAAAATTCAATTAAAAAAAAAATTATAAGGTGTAATTAACAAGTGAAAACTACATTTTAATCATTTCTTAATGATTATGAAAAAATATTATGGGTAAAATTATAATCAAAGGAACCACCCAAATGAATCGACATTCCTTAAAATTACAATTTTTTGTGTTTGAAAAATCACAAGGGAAACATAATAATTTGGATTGTCATAATGCTTTTGGGATTATTTTCCATTAATCGCAAAGCTTACATGCTTGAAGGTTGACACAAATCAAAATGTTCTTGCATGTTCAAAACACTCAAACCTTGAAAGTGGACCTTTTTTTTTTTTCAAACATCTTTTTTTTCTACAAAATGTGCAACGGTTCCTTTTGAAAATTGAAGCAAATTTTACATTGATGTTTAGAAGGGAAAAATGATTTGAACTAATGAAAATTGTTTTTATAACCCATTTGAGCACATTTGGTTCAAAAGTGTTTTTGACCTTCAAAATTATGGATTTTGAAAATGTGGTTTTAACAAAAGTTGTTCATACATATGTGATAAAGGGCATGCATGCATAATCTATGTGATATAAAATCAATTTTTAGTCAAAATTTATTTATATATAAAATGAAATGTTAAATCAAGTAGTTAAAATACAATATTTTAAGTTATAAACCAATGCAAAAATGAGACGTGTCATGTGCAATCCTTGGAAAAGGTATTTCACCTTGGCACCCTTGGTTCCTTTGATCGTGATTTCACCCTTATGAAAAAATACATTACATCTTTAGCATCAAAATGTTAAACATGTTAAACCACTTCAGTAACATGGATTGGATTGTGGTGTTTTATTAGTGCTTCAACACCCATATTTTATTGGGCTACTATTGAACTGATATTTTCCATGATTGGTCATGAAGATGAGTGTTAGGGTATAGATAAATATATTAAAACTAGATAGGTAGATAATTTTCAATATTGATTTAAATTGGAACATGGTGTAAAATTTTTGAATTTTTTATTTTTTCAAATGGGGTTTTGGATGGAAATGGGGCAACATTTCCTCTCCTCCTTGCTTTTGTTGTGAATGATTTCTTTTTGCAAGTTTGTGTGTTTGGAGGATCACTTACTCTATATGGCAAAATATGTAGAGATTATGGTGAAGAAAACTAACATGAATTAAGGAATTTAATAACTAAAATTTGTTAGTACCTATAGGTAGTGGACATGTCGTGACTATTAGTAACAAAATTATTAATAGACCTAAAAAATTGTAGTTGAGAAACATCATTTTGATACTTGTTTTGATCTTAATTACATAAAATTAAAGTTAATGCTTACCATTTGGTGACCATCCTTGGGAATCAAATATTGTGGGAGAATTTTGGTAATTATTTTTGTTGTTTTTTATTCATGATTCAAAGATGTTGTGTGTAAGTTCATGTTTTAATTATTTTTTATAAAACATAGGAACCATATTTGGTTGTGGTTTATAAGAATTGTTGAATCAATTTGTGAATTAAGGTTAAGATTTGAATTATAAACGGTAATTTCTATGAAGAATTCAATTTGCAACTAGTTGACTAAATTGGTTTAGGAATACCCTCTATGAAATATATTTAAAATGGTAATTAAAAGTCTATAAAAGCAATTGGAACATGCAAGGGATAAACAAGCATAAGGCTAAAAAGTGATGCAAGTGGAAAACAACAAGAGAGAAGTTGCAAGCACCTTTAGAAATATGCATTGAAGTACTCCTATTATACTAAAACATGAAAAAATATTTGTCAAAGAGTAGGGATCTTCCAAATCAAATAATCAATAGTGTGAGATGCAATCAATGGGCATCAAATTGTTGCAACACTACCCACTTAACAATTCTACAAAGGTAAGAAATAGTATGGTAGGAATGTGACAAAAAGGTGAAGAACTTGTTGAAGTTGTGTCCTAGTAATTTGAGTTACCATGACAACAATATGTAATTCAATGGTTATATATTCAATTGATATAGACACCACAATCAATAGAAGGGTAATTGTTGGTTTGGAAACCTTACTAGAAGAAGAAGTAAGGAGGATGAAAGTTCATTTTTGATTAGTTGGTAGTCTGGAATATTTTCAAGGTGAATCACATGTTTAATGGTATTGAATGAATGAAGATGAACTAGATGATGTAGAGATGGTAGTAGGAATGCCAAAGGTGCATGTTCTTAACACTAAAACATATCTTGCGGATCCACTGATGCGGACTATGTAAAAGCCCCAAAGTTGGGTTAGTGTAAATGATTGTTCGACCAAGATAATTACCGCAATGAGAGCTAAGCCCAATGGTAAGAGTGCAAGTTATTGGTTTCAATGATCCTGTATTTTTATATTGCATTTTAAAGTGATGTTTACAACCACACTTTAGAAACGTTCCAATTAGGGTCTATTCCAAAATTGATTAGAGCACTTAATTCAAAATGATGTACCTTTTGCAAGAAGGAAGGATAATTTTTACGGACTTATCCATTCATATAGGATGATTTGCAACATATGGCAACAAACAACTTAATGGAACAATTTACCAATTAGGTGGTCATGCATGATGAACCACTAATGACAAAAGTATCAAAACATGTTAACAAGGTCGTTGTTCAACAAAATTTTCAACCTAAGAAGGTTGTCTACGTGAACTATGTTGCACCATGGGTAGGTGGTAAACCAACCTTTTGTCCATAGGAACCAATGAATCTGAAACCAATATTTTCACAATTTGATGCATAAATAACTTGATCAATATTTGTTAAATCTTTGTACATTGTATAGAATACTCAAACCAATGAAATATGAAGGTTAGGAATTGGATCAAGTTCATAACAGTTCTACCATTTATTTCTAACATTTTCATCACCACTTTCAAAATCGAACTTAAAAAGGTTCATATGTTTGCATTTTTTATTTATTTATAGTAAAAATGATGATATAAAACAAAAGGAACATAAATCAATAAATACAATTTACAAAATAGATTGGATTAGATGTTCAATGTTTTTGTCTCTAATCTTTTCATCTAGGATATCACCTTGTAATACCTCCTTTTCACATTTAAAAAACTACCAATCCCATCTAACTTTTTTTCTCTTTGGATTTTAATTTCTTTAAACATGACACAAAAGTAAGCATGTGCAACCTCTTATCCCTTTCTTTGTTTCAATAGACTTTTATGGTTCAATTAGATATTGTTTTACACTTTTTGATGAAAATCGACACTATGAGAAATTGTGTCCAACAAAACCACACTACCCTACAATTAAAACTCAAAAAACAACTCATGTACAACTATTATGTAACTATCCCCCTAAAAATACGTTGTATTAATAAATAAATTGCCACTTTACAAAACTAGTGAATTGTATCATAGTTGTAAGTGAGTTGAAAATGGGTCTTTTATACAATAATTAAAACCCAATGTACATACATATGTAGTTAACCATGTTTGTTTTTTCAAAAGTTACATTGTAATTTCATGTAGCAATTGCTTTATAACTATTGTAAATGAACCATTAAAAAACAAATATGTTGTAACTATTGTACAATGTACATACATGTAATCATGGCATGTGTCCACATTCCCACCACCCATTATGCGATACATTTGCAATTAATTTTCGACTACGATTTTCATTAATACAATTAGTATGGTCACTAGTGTGCCACTATTGAAATAAAACTATTCAACTATGCTATGACTATAATACAATGACCTATAACTTAATAAGGATATATATTCATTAGTTATTTATATTTTCATCACATGTGTTTCATTTTGAATGATTTAAGATGTTATGAAAGTTGTACTCAAGTTCCAAGAATCATTTTTGAAATGCAAAGGAAAAGTAGTAGTGAAAAAATGATGAAGAAAAATAAGCTTTCCAATTTACAAAATGCGTTTTTTTTTTCTTTGGACCCCTCCTACTTTTAAACGACATAACTTTTTTATTTCTTATCCATTTTAAATGATTTAAAGTGTTATAAGAACACCATTTGAAGTTCTATAGATCAATCTTGAACTTTTAACAACAGAGCAACATACAAGGAATTTTTTTTGGTGTTTGGGAATTGGCCTTTGTAGCATGTGGTGATTTGTGTTTTTGAGTTATTGACCCCCTCTATTTTGGGGGGTCATAACTTTTTCAATTCTATAATGTTTTTGATGATTTTTAGTGCGCCAAATGTGCCAATAGGAGGGGTTCAAATTTTTTTGGACACCAAAAATAATGGAGCCCTCCCCTTGGATTTGGCCTACCTTGAATGCTTAAATGTTTGATCATTAACTAGTTTACCCAAAGTTGTAATTAAGGATCAACTAAAAGACTTAACCCATATGCTTTGTCTTTGAATGACATGTTACATATTATATAAAAAGACTTGTTCTTTTATGTTTTCACATTAAAATACATTTGCCACTTTGGGATGAACTCAAAAAAGCTTAACTTAAAGGCAAAACATAAAATAAAATAAAAAGATTTCATAACTATTTTTTAGTTCATTTAGTCTTATCTTTCCTATCTACTTACCTACCTACATAAGTAAGTAGGTAAGTAGGTCAGTTTTAAATAATGTGTAGGTATGTAGGTCGTAAGACCTATCTACCTACCTATGGTTATATACAACTTACTTAGCTATTCAAATCAATATTGACGCACTCCCGACTCCTTAAAAGGCTCAAATGTGAGCCCAAGTAGAAAGCAGTGAAAAAAGAGGAGTCGGAGCACGTTCCTTAGCTCACAACACTTTGAGGGGTAAAGGGGCGTGTTGGAGCTCCGGGATGGGACTAGGAAGAGTTGATAAACTTCACTCACTCACACGGGCCTGCACACAACCCACACAAAGTGGTTAATGCTTAGTTGGAGCACCTTTGGTGCTAGGACCAACCACGAGCAACACAAACACATAAGACTCACCACGGCCCGGACTTGGGGGAAGCCACCACCTTCCCCTTTATAGTATACTCTGCAGCTCTCCACGGAGGCTACATCCAAATGGCTATTTTTCCCGGTACTCCCACGCGGGAGTCCCGAAATCGCGTCAAATGGGACTCTTGCAACTTTGGAACCCCATAACTTTGCGAGCAAACCTCGGATCGCAATGTGGTCTAAAGCAAAGTTGTAGCTCTCGTCAAGAGCTTTCCAACTCTATGTTGCACTCCTGAATTGGACATCAAGAAGAGGTCGATTCCAGACTTTTTGTGGTCGGGAGTCAAACTGGCAGTTCGACTCCCGGCCTTTCTTTTGGCCATAACTTGTGTTTCAAATGTCCAAATGAGCAATGCGAGCCCATTTTAGATATCTACGCTTCAAGAGCTTTCCAATGATAAAAGAACACCATAAAACGTTGAGGTTTGACCCCTTCAATCGCTCTCTGAAGTTTCGAGAGTCCACCGGGACTCCATCTCCCAAGTGGGAGTTGCCTTGGGAGTGTGAGGGTTCACTCCCTCACACTTTCTAACACTCCCGGGAGTATGTGATGTGACTCCCGGGCTTTCTCTTGCCTTAATTCCCGAGCTTCCTCTTGGCCCGCACTCTGGCAATGCTTTTGCTTTAACTCCGGGGCTTCCTCTTGGCTTGTAACCTTGCAACCCCCTTAGCCTTGGTCGAGAGCCCAAAGCTAGGGTTGCGACAAATATTTATAGTTATTTATTTATTCCAAAATATAATTATTATGCCACGTGGCACTTTTTGATTATGTCACGTGTCATAATTTTGGACAATCATTAACAATCACAATGGATGGTGGAAGTCAATATTTGAAAAAAAAAAAATTTATTATGTTCACAAATCTTCATAATGCCACATGTTAGACTTTAATAGATGGATGACAATTAATGAAGTCAACATGACATCATGGATGGAACTATGATGGAGTTGCATAGTAGTTGAAAATGAATTGTTTTGACAAAGTTGCAATTGAATTGCAATGAGTTGCAACTGTACAACTCATGCAACTTGTTCGTTATCACTCATAACGTATAAATATAGTGGGTTGTAAGGCCAGTTGCAAAACACCATTTTTTTCATAAGATTTTTTCACCCAAATATTCTAAACTTCATTTCCTCTCGTAAATTATCTTACTATTTAAAAACAATTACCCTATATAGATCCCAACCCCAAGACACTCAAACCCTTAAATTATAGTAACACCATTGCTCCTTTATGTAATCCTTCCTCATTAACCAAAATTCTCTCAAAATTGCATTCATTTTTTTGTGTCCTAGCATCTTCCTAGAAAAGCATCACAAGCCACCAAAAGAAATAACTAATCAAGAAAACCTTACAGTTATAGACACACATCATTCCTAACCCATTGGTTCTTTATGTCATTGCTCAACATGCACAAAAGCCAAAAATTTCAACAAGTTACATCTCAAATTGCAAGAGATAGAAAACCCTAACCCTAAATTGTCCATTTTCTAGTACTAAACTTATTTTTTTGTCACCCCATGTTGAATTGACCAAAAAATTAGGAATATAACATTATTTTTCATCATGAGACCATGTGAAATAGACAATAAGTCCATTTTTAAAAAGTAAAATTGTCAGACAACTAAAACTGAGTAGGGTAAGTAGGTTGGTGTCCAAACACTTAAGGTAGAGTTTGCTGGCCGTTTCTATAGGAGGGCCCCCTTGTTTATGATGTCCAAAGAGTAGATGGAGCCCTCCTCTTGGTGCATCTGTCACACTAAAATCGACAAAAATGGACTAAAGGCAAGAAAATTACGACCCCCAAAATAAGGAGGATCATTTTTACAAAAAATTCTCGATCAAACAACTCATAGCCTATTTCTGGACCCCTCAAAAAATCCTTAAATATTACTCTGTTGCCTTTAGAATTGCAAGATGATTTGTAGAGCTTAAGATGGTGATGTCAGAGCAGTTTAAATCTCTCAATTTGAACAAAACAAAATGAGAAAGTTATGCACTGATGAAATAGGAGGGGTCAAAACGAAGAAAAATGAAAAAAAAAACGTACAAGTTCAACTTATGTCAGCCACTGATTCTACATCTGTCTTGTTTGATCTTGTTCCACAGTTTGGTCCACACTCAGCTGTATCTCCTTGCAAAGCTTTACTCTGGTAGTGCCTCGGCCATACTGCTACATAAAAACCATGTCCTAGGTGGGAAACACACCTCCTAGCTAGAAAGGCAACCAGACACACGCGGAGAACCTAAGAATAGGATAATTGCTTCCTGGACAATTGGCTTTCCAGAAAGTATATTCATAATAAATTTTAAATATGTGTCTAACAGATTCAACGCACTTAATCACATGTTGGGCTTGTTAGACTTGTTTTGCAAATATGCCTTGTTAACCAGGTTAAGCTTGTTAAGCTTGTTAATCGCACCACAGAGCAATGTCCAGCATTTATACGCAACACCCGACTGTCGGGCAACGAGTGCAAGGTCTCTTGTTTCAACAGCTTTTTTTTCTCTCTGCTCTCTCTTTTTTGTGCTAGTCAGTTCGTTCACAGCAAATCCACCTGCTTGCTCGACACGGTGAGCATGCTCCCTTCACATCGTCCTAAGATTCACCTAGATTTTGGAATTTTACTTCATCGATGTGCAGTATTATTATTTCTGGACTTCCATTCCTGAGAATGCATCATTAAGCGAAGGATGATCTAGAGAGCACACATAGCGTGATACATATTGCTTACAACATCCGAAGAAAACGTCAGGACTCAACTGGTACCTCATTTGAACTCTTTATCTAAGTGATGGTATTTTGTATCTTCTGTTTGCTAACAAAAACTCCCAGGTTTGCATCTTTTTCCTACTGAATTTCGGACATCAGGTTCCAAAGGAATCGCAGTTTGTAATGAAGAAATCGTTCCATGGTATTGTGGTACTTTGGCTCTGATACTTTAGCCTCTCGAGCTGCAGCTTTTGATGCCCTAGTCTTCGTTCCAGGAGAGGCAGCAACGGATCACGGGGTATTCAGCAGCGAAGAGCTGGCGAAATAACAAATAGCAGGGTATTTACACTAGTTCAGGAATGTGAAGAGTGGGGCAGCGCCGATATTGTCGAGTGTTTGTTTCGCCGCTTGTGAAACCCGTCAGGAGCTGTCGAGGACTTAAAGCATAGTTGCATCAACCGCGTCTCGACCAAAGTAGTGTGAGTATCTTTCCAGACTACGGCACCTCAAGCAGTTGAGATTTGTGCTAGATGAGTAGAGTGGGAACTCTTAAGAGTTTCTTCATATCACTCCTTGCAGCACTAGGATTTGATTCTCGTACAGACGAATCCTGTAGGTAGTGAGGAGGTCATGACTTATGACCCAGTTAGGAATCACATGTTGTAC
>Ga0209611_10006940_pt1 | contig 18323 bp, 13 predicted proteins | sample S1TSphgellanicum_3_FD_187693 | JGI IMG/M metagenome (GOLD analysis project Ga0209611, IMG submission 187693) | Host-associated microbial communities from peat moss isolated from Minnesota, USA - S1T2_Fc - Sphagnum magellanicum MG (SPAdes) (version 2) | ecosystem: Host-associated > Plants > Peat... | reverse complement strand
GTCTGTTCATGTATTGCAAGGGCAGAAATGGAACTGCGTTGTGGATGAACTTTTGTCGGTGAATGAATTAGCTCGTGATGATGTGATCGATTTTGTGACAGGCTCCTACCAGTCATAACACGCTGTGCAACAAGCCACTATAATTCTAGAATGAGATAAACATTATGAAAACCCAAAGTCAAACAATGGAATCCTTTTTTCATATGAGAAACAATATTTCTTGAATAAGTCCTCATGTTTTTTGTATTGTTGAAAAGCCTTTGATGATGGGTAAGGGTGCATTGATGTGGTTTCCTAATTTTCAGAGAGCTTAAACTAATGTTGGCTGGTTTTTGAGTTTTGACCCATTTACCAATCCAGGTATTAATAACCTACCAATTGATTATTCATTTTTTTTATAACCAGTTAATAACCTAACCAATTAATGTTAAAAATTCAAAATCTAGGATCTTACTCAAATGACTTGATTATCATCTGGCTAGCTTATCAATCCTAAAACATCAAACATTTTTATGATAAAAAATTTAAAAAATAATAAGAAATTAACTTTAAAAATCCTATAACTGACTAATAATCAATAAAATAACTAATGATTATCAACTGGTTATTTAATAACCTACCCTTATACATAATCAATGACTATTACCCGCAAAATATTGATAACCTAATTGGTACTCAATTTTTTTAATTGAAAAAAATTACCTAATGAGTATGAAAAAAATTCAATAACCAGCCAACACTGCTTTAGACCTACAATGCAAGAGTTATTGAAAAGAGAGAAGAAGGTTTGGGCTGTTTGGTGCTTGCTTTGGTTTTAAACTCAAGCCCACTTTAGATGGGGTTGAGGGTCCAAATTCACAGGAACCAATTTGGTATCATTTGAAACAAATTAAATCCTTGAGCTGGAACTTGCCTCGGACCCTGGCATGCATATCGGTTCTTCAAATCATGACGTCTCCTTTTGATTTAATTTAATTTAATTTATTTATTCTGGTTTGAACCAATTGATTTTCCCTCCAAAATGGTGCCATGTAAGTTTAGCCTCAATTTGCCACTTTTTGGTGTTAGACCTCGTTTAAAGGCTGTGGGTGCAATTTATGGCTCTCAGCCAATAGGATTGCTCTATTTTGTTGGACCTTGGACCCTCATCTAAAATGGCTCTAAATACCAAGTTTGGTTCAACACTCCTATCATCCTTTTTCCAATTGGGGTACTCACAATTGAAAACCCTCCCCCTCAAAAAATAGAATAAAATAAAAATAAAAACAAGGGGTGAGTCACAATGTGGCCTTGCCATTTACATTAAAAAGGATCTTAAGGCAAGAGAAGAATTATGGAAACTCAAATACATTTTGCCATGCAAAAATATAATCTTCAAAATATCCTCTAAAAAACCAAAATCCTTCAAGATATTACAACTCTATAACTAATCTCAAGTTTTAACACAAGGGAAAATATCATCTTTCAAAAATCCTCATATAAAAATAGACCTATTACCTAGGAGCCAAAATTCCTTAAGCTACTATAATCTATAATGAGTCTAAACACAATATCCTTGCCTTGGCAGGCAAGGCCAATAAAATCCATTTGTCAAGATTTGCTGTTTTAAAGCATGTTCGACTCAGTTCCTTGCATAGGTATTGGATTTGTTCTAGAATCCTCTCCGCGAGTGAGGTCGCATGCCCGCATCGTAATTCTCGCTCGCGCGCACATCGTAAGGACGATTGCATCGTAATTCTCGCTCGCGTGCACATCGGAAGGAGAAAGACGGGAAGGAACTAGGGTTTTGGGAATGAAGCAGCGATGGCGAGCAGGCGAGGACGAGATGGTGATGAGAAGAGAGGTACGCGACGTGGGGACGATGTTATCCCGCTTTCGTTCGGAAGAGGAGGATTCCAGGGAGGTAATCGCTCTTACGGCGCCGGCGGCAGTAGCAGCAGCAGCGACGAGGATCTGAAGTCGTCGCTGGAATTCTCTGAGTATCGAAGGATTAAACGAGAGAGGATGCGGTTGAGGCAGAAGGATTGTATCTGGAGGACTACCCCCAGCCCTATCCGCAACCCAATTGTAGGGGAAAGAGGTGTTAAAGAAGGCGGTGGTAAGATCGTCAGTAGGATGGCCGACAAGGTGGAGAACAACGAGGAATCTGATGGAAGTGAAAATGAGGAGGAGGAGGAGGAGGAGGATGCAGTAGTTGAGAAAGATGGGAGAAAGAGGAAAGCAAACGTTAATGGGAAGTTGCATACTGTTTTTGAGGATGGAAGAGCAGCAGCAGCGGGAGGAGGAGGCGGCGGCGGCAGCAGCAGCGATGATGGCGGTAGATCGAAGTCGTGGAAGCATGCTGCTGCGAAACATTATAATGGGAGAAGAGAAGAGCGGGATGTAGGAGAAAGTGATTTGGATTCGAAGAAGAAGATCCATCAACGGAAGAGGAGGCGCAAGCGCAGTGACAGTGAAGAGTATGAGTCGGACGTGAAGACCAGTCACAAGAAACGTAGGAAGGAAGAGCGGGGAGATCTTGAAGAGACCGATTCGGATGTGAAAACTTATCAAAAGAAGAAGAGGAGGAGGAGCCCGCGCAGTGACAGTGAAGAGTCTGAGTCGGAGACAGTGAAGGTCAGTCACAAAAAGAGGAGGATACTCGACAGTGATAGTCAAGATTCTGATTCGGATTTGAGGAGCAGGCACAAGAAGAGAAGGAAATGGCGCAGCGGCAGCGACGAAGAGAAGAAGAAGAAGAAGAAGAAGAAGAAGAAGAAGAGAGGGAAGCATAGGTCCCATGATGAGGACAAAGGGCACAAGAGAAGGGGAGAGAGCAGGCCTAAAAAACACAGGAAGAGCAGGGACAGAGGGGTGAAGAGACACAGTAAAGAAGAAGAAGAGGGTGGAGAGGAAGAAGAAGACAAGAAGTTGGGAGGGTCAGAAACTTGCCATAGAAAGGTGAGAGCCAAGTCTCTGACAGCAGAAGATGACGAAGTGGAAGCAACAGCAGAGTTGGTTCCAAGACATAATAAAAGCAAGAAGAAGCCAGCATCAACTTCATCAACCACTTCTGACAGTGATGATGACAACTCCAAGAGCATTTCAGAAGAGTCCAATCTGGATGATGGAGAGGTGGGAGCGAAGGAGAAAGGTGATGAAGACAATGATATGATTGAAATTGATGAAGAGGCCATCAAGTTCAAGGAGATGCTAGAAGCTCAAAAGAAGGCAGCTGTCGCTGCCTTTGACAATGAACCCATTGTAGGACCAGCACCTGCACCAAGAGCAGAGGGACACATCAGTTATGGTGGTGCACTGCGGCCAGGAGAAGGAGATGCCATGGCTCAGTATGTGCAACAGGGTAAGCGAATTCCTCGACGAGGAGAAGTGGGATTGTCAGCTGATGAGATTTCTAAGTTTGAGGCACTGGGTTATGTCATGAGTGGAAGTCGTCATCAAAGAATGAATGCTATCCGAATTCGAAAGGAGAACCAGGTTTACAGTGCTGAGGACAAGAGGGCACTTGCAATGTTTAACTACGAGGAGAAGGCCAAGAGGGAGCACAAGGTGATGTCAGATTTACAGCGCTTGGTGCAGAGGCACATTGGACAAGATATTGGACCTACACATGATCCTTTTGGCACTGCCAAGGCTGCAGAGATTGCTGAAGCTTAAAAAGGTGACTTTTCTTCAAGGACTCGGATCTTTCTGACACCACATTGTATGCAGAAACTGTTGTGAGTTTGTGATGTTTTTAAATTCCAGATGATGGTGTAGTAGACACCACAGGACAATAATTAGGGTTAGAGTCAGTGCTAGACATTAAGAGTTCACAGTGAACTGTTAACATATGGTGTAGTTGACACTACAGTACAACAATTAGGTGAGGGTCAGTGCTAGACATTAAGAGTCCACAGTGAACAGTTAACATGCAAGAAAGATGCAATGACTTTGTTGGACTCAAATAACTTTGTTCCTGCATCAAGTTCATTCAGGTTACAGTTTGCTGACAGACAGGCAAAGGTTGAGTTTGTTGTAGATCAAGTGTTAGTGGGAAGATCCTGTCCACACTAGTGTTACACCTTCAGCTTCGATTGGGTTTCCACTGCATGTCCTGTCAGTCTCTATGAGTTGTGTCATCTATCTCTGTGTTCTTTGTAACTGTGGGCTCTTGAAGTTGTATTGTTTTTAAAGTTTGGGAGCTGCTTGTATGTGTAATGGTGTATGTATGAATGTGGTTTTGTCAGGGAGGTGCTTGCATATGTTCAAGACATAGATTTGGTTTTACTCAGCTTCATAGCGGTGGAGTCAGCCAACATCCTGAATGTATTACTCATTTCAGCTGATTATTCATTGTTGCATCTGTAACTTCTTTGTAGTCAAGAGCTCTTAGGATCAGAGAGCTGCATATGTGTATAGTCCTTGGTTCTGTTTTCTGGTTCTGGATTTTAGGAGTGTCATGGGTATAGGGCACATTTGCTGTCTAATTTACATATAGAGGATTTTGCTCTTCTTGATGACTGGGTCAAGGAGAACAGAATCCCTCTGGACTGCACAGTTCCTTGGATCCAAGAAGTGCGAGGGTTAGGCTTCAAGGTGGAGAGGGATTCATGTAGAGAGTCCACGAGACTAGAACTGAAGGCCAATGGTAAGAGAGAATTGAAGCACTGTGGGTGCTGTCGCCACAGCAGCAACAGCTGGCTTTGTGGCAACTGGTCCTCTTGTATAGCAGTGCCTGCATCATTGGTTTCAAGACATGGTGGCCTCTACAAGTAGGCTGTGATTTTTATCCACCATCCACTTTGTCTTGAATTTTGTCTTTTGGCATTTTAAGAGTTGACTAGCTTAAGATGATGGAGGTGTATATGAGGCTGTCATGTGTTTGCACACTAGAAAGTAGTTTTTTTGCCCAGTCTTCATGAGAATTTTGACAGGGTTGTTCACAAACTGAGCTCTCATGGGGACATACTCTGATTGTTGTCCTACAATATGGTGGACGACGTTTGGTTAAGCCCAAGGTGGAAGCATCATCGATGGTATCAGTGCTGAAACTGAGGTAGTTGTTTGTGTGTGCGTAAGCATATATGAGTTCATGCATTCTCCTTTTCACAAATTGCCAGAAGGATCAAGGCCAACAGTCATGCAGCATATAAGATTTGGTACCAGTGCTAACAATGTGTCTTGCATTCCAATTGTTTGAATGTGGATGGCCAGAAAGGTTTGCAGTTTGGAGGATGAAGGCACAGTATCTGTTTGGTACTTTTGACACAGCCTGCGAAATCAATCATCTTGAACAATATCAAGAAATACTGGGTGAGTTTTTGAAATTCTTTGACATCTTCTATGTAGTTTGGTTATACAGTGCTCACAGAAAGTACCAGGAGAAATTGGGGTCCATTTTTTGGATTTTCAAACTTTTGGGAGAAGTTTGATTCCCCTGTTCTACTTTCACTGTCGTCATTTCAGACACTGTTTAATAAAATTGTAAAGTTTGAATTTACTATCTTTGATGGTTTTTTTAATAGGTTTGCTGTGTTTGTTATTTTGATTTTTCATGAACTATTCATTGCTTTTACATCTGTATTTGAATGATTGCTTGGTGGTGTTTCTCATGTTCCAACCACATCATTGCTCAAGATACTTTATTTCGACAAGTGCATGTAGAGAACAACAAAACAACTCTTCATGCTAGGAATTGGGTGGGGTGAAACAGTCATTGCAACAATTTCTTGCACTCAAACACTGAGGAAGGGTAGTGGCAGATGTGTAAGAATTTATTTCTGCACTTCAAAGCAAGTTGGCCAGTTCCAGGTATCGGGGAACACCTGGTCTGGTTCCCAGTTTTGGTGCTGTTTATTGAGTTTGGTTATTAAATTTCCTGAATTTGAAATCCTCTTTCTGATCCAAAACAAGTAGAAACCACATCTGCTTGGCAATCCACACAGCCTGCTACAATAGGTTGGAAAAGTAACAACATTGTTTAGTTACTAAAAGGTGCAGCCCATCTGCCAGAACCCAGAGTGCAACCACAAGAGTGTATGGCACAGGATTATGTTGAATTCTCCAGTGGGAAATTGAATTAAGTGCTCATTTTGTGCAAGAGACAACTGACAAAGCTGAAAAACTCAGCAAGACTCTGCAATTCAGGAATGAGAAAGTAGGGAGTATGGAAGGACTCAACATGAGCTATAATAGCTACTATGCCCTTTTCTGAAATCTGTTGTGAACTAAGAAGCTTCTTGAAATTAGTTCACTCCTTTTCACAAGGCATTTTCCAAACAAATTCTTGCAGACAGAAACTCTCCTTCAGATGTGGCCAAGAAAGGTAAAGAGGAAGAGGAAGCAAAGATGTGCACTCCCAACAAAAGTGAAGAGGATGCTTTACGAGCCATTTGAAGGGTTATCTACTTGGATTCTGGTCTGTGTCTCATATGTCTCAAACTCTCCAGGACTCCACCGACAAAGAAGATGTAAGTGGAAGGCAGCCATTCGAACACCCAAAAGCCTCTGTTCACAAATGCAAAACAAACATTAATAGCAGATTAGACTCTCTTAAATGCCTCAATGAACTTTCAACATTTTCAACTCCAACAACTCAGAGATGATGAAATGGATCTGTCAGTCTTCCTTTCTCATTAAATGATGCCAAATGACAAAGCAATCTTCTAGAGCCAGGCAAGGCACTAGGGAGACTACACCAAGGTCAAAACAGCATGGGCTCAAAAGATATTGGTAATTAATGGCATGACTCATTTCCCAACCAGTCTCAATGTAGTTTAGTGCGAGAAAGAGGGGAAGATTAACTCTCATGAGAGTTGAGAAATCTCAATACTCTCATGATTAAGAAATACAGACTAATTTCCTTGGGAGGAAGAGTGTACCAATATCCTAGATGCCTCTGGTGAGACTGGTTCTCCTTCTGTACACACAGTGTAATCTGCAACTAACTCAACCACACCTGCATTGTGTACACACAAAACCACACCCTGCATTAAATCCATCACCTATGTTACTAGCTGCCCAAGAACCACTAAGGGGATACCTACACCAGAGACAGGGAAGTTTTAGGGCCAAGAAGCTTTGAAATCCTCAAAAGTCTTGGTGGAAAAAAATTGAAAGCAATGGGTACCAGTTTATCATGAGAATCTTGTGGCAGAGCAACCTTACCCCTGTTAAGTCGCACAGGCATCCCTTGCTTGCGAAGGAATGGTTCCATATCATGAGTAAATTGCTCCAATGGCCCTTCTTGAAGCTCCACCTGCCATGAAAATCAATATCCTTCCTTCTTTACCAATGATAGTTGAGTACTTAGAATTGAACAAGATGGTAAATATAATCTACTGTCACATGGTACCCAAAGTAACAACATTGCATCCTAGATTATACTGGAATCCAAGAGCGTTGCAAATGAGCAATCAAAAAGCACCCAATTCACAAAAACAGAAGAGAAACACATTTTTGAAGCTGACAAGACAGTACAGTTTCAGTCGCAAGGCTGCCTGTCCGTGCAAAATCATGTGCCTCAAACTCCTCAAATTGCCTGCAAAAGATTAAAATAGTTTGATGAGCATGTATTTCCAACTCTAAAGATTTTGGGCTTAGGGTATATCATGAGAGGGAAAATATATAGTTGCTGAAGAAAGCAGATCAGTTCAGCAAGAAAGCATTGCCCAAAACATATTGACCAACTCAAAGACCATGCAATGCAAGGAAGTCTCCAGATTCCAAAAACTATAAGCTGATATTTTGGAAATAGGATCTCCTTTAACCAGAATTTTGCAAGGTTGAAGAAACATGAATGCAAGGATGCTAAAAGGAGACTAAACCCCCAGTACAAATTGGAGAGCCACTCCCACATCCATTACTCTGTAGTGATGTGATATTATATAACAGTCGCCAAGTTCATACTCTGCAGTGACTATATAACAGTTTCCAAGTTCATTTGCCAAACTAGAGTAAGCTTCTGCTATAGGGATTGCAATTGTGACAAAACCTGATAGCTTCATCCTTAGGCAGATTGGTCAGAAACAGTCCACAATCTCCATGCAAAAACTGCATCAACATCATCATCATTCCAAATCTTAGAATGCTGATTTTCATACCTCTGACATTTCTTCTCAGATAATTGTTGAGAAGAAAGCCTCAGGCAACATGCTACTTATATGAGGATGGAAAGAAATCACACCTCTGTCACTTTATGTAGATCTTCTTTCAATTCATCTGCAGCTGTGCGTCCCAATGCAATCTGCAGCACCTTGTTTGACCCCAAAAAAAACCTGTTCTTCCAACTCAAAACCAAGACTGGGGTTGGAAAAAGAAACATATCTACACAGAGAGAGAGGAACTGATGAGTTTACAAATGAACCAAGGTAAGCAACATTTGAATCTGTCAAGAATTCCAGATTTTTTGCAACTGTTTTTCAAGGTCAGTCATGTTATGGGGCCGGCCACACAGCAGACACTCCGAGAAAACAAAGATCAACAGCGGATCCAGAGAAAACACAATGTGGTGAACGGGAGAAAAAAAACTTGTACCTGCTGCTTGATTTCAAGTCTTCTTTGAACTCTTTGAATTTGGTGTTACGCATGTTTTCGAAAGAGAAGACATAGACTGAAGAGTACTCGTCCAGACAGTCGCGAACTGACTTTACCAATGACTCTTTCTGCACCTTTCCCTTCTTCTTCGTCTTAGACAGTGTCACTGCAAACAACAAAGAAAGAATAATAACACTGTCAACGACATTCCAAAGTACCCGTCGTCAAATCCTACCTCTCTCCCCCCCTTGTCTCCTCCTCTTACCACCCGCAAAAAAAAAAACAAAAAGCTCCAAAGGGGGCAAACACAGCGAGCGGACACGAAGCATTTCTCCCCTGACGCTGCGGGCACAGAAAATGAAAGTGCAGAAACTAGATCAACTCCACAACAACCAAGCCCCACATCATCATGAAACTGTTTGTTTCTCACCGAGCTTGTTCCGCTTGGACTTCGGCATGCTGAACAACAATCCAAGCGCTTACAAAGCACGAGCTCTTAACGTACGGTTGCTAAACGCCGAAGATCAAAGGTGAAAGGAAGTAAGGAGATGCTCCGCAGTGTAGTACCAAAGAGGGAAGCAGATCGCGTGGGTGAAGAAGAGGACCGAGAAGGAATGGCAAAAACAACAGGCCGCTGTTTCTTCCGAGCGCCAAACCCTAACCCTAACCCTAATATAGCTAGACTCTTAAAACTCTAGAATGGTGTTTTCCTCATTTCTTTTTCCAATTTACAAAACCCCTTCAGAAAATTAAACTAAATTATATTTATTTTTATTTCCTTTGACTCAATAGGTAGTAGCCTAGTAGCAGTGGATTTTTATTTTATTTTTCAGTTCTGAGATGTTGCCACATTGGCGATCATCCACAAGGAGATTTAGCCACAAATTTGGCTATACACCAGCAACAAGTTCACTTAGGTAGTAACCCACTCCATGCTATTAAAGGACAAGGTGCCCAATAGGAAAAGCTTTCTTTAAATTCTTATAATGTTTCTGATGTTATGTTAAACACAATCTCTCAAGGAAAAAATCATAGGTTTATTTTTATCAATAAGTAAAAAACCTAATGACATAATTTTCATATTTAAAACAATAAATACTATGTAAAACACATAATGACATAAATCTCCAATTTTTTAACAAAAATCCTATGTAAAACATAATATATCATTGGTTCACAACATATGTAAAGTTCAAGATCCAACTCATTCACATCATTGAGTTATTTAGTTTTAATGTTTAAACATTTGGATTTAGATTTTTTTGGGATTTAAAATATTTTTAAGTAATAAAATTTAAGTCAAATTTTTAAAAAAATTGTTGCACAAGTTCAATGTGTTTCCAATGGCTTGCCAATTCAAGTAGATCCAAGTAGATTTTGCAAAGGTTTTGTCCAAAAGAAAAAAAATGAAATGAAATTCACATGTATGAAGAAGGTTCATTGAAGAAATTTGAAAAATTAACGATTCAATTTGAAAATTAATGATTCAATTTATGATTGGATTTTAATCATAATAAACGTTTATAACAACCAAATGCCTTAGTTGTTTAAAACAAAATGCCATTAAACAATTAATCACAAAAGATAGCACATAGCATGAAAGTTGCACTAGCAATTGCAAACTTTGCAATTATAATAATTTTTTTCATCCATTGTCATGGATGAATATGACATGGACCCTGTGTAGTCTACATGAAATTTTACTACATTTGCGATTACATTTGTGATTACATTATGGGTAGTCACATCATGCCAAGTGTCTTAACTACCTAGCCTAACTTATAAAGTTTACATAGCATAATGTAACCTAGCCTACTAGGTTAGGTTCTTACCTACCTATCTACTTGAGATAAAATAATAAAAGTACATAATAAATGTCTATCCTACCCTAGTTTAACCTTAACCTAACTTACTTGACTCACCTATGTCCTAGCCAAACCTGCCTACCTAGCCTAACATACTTAGCTAGGTAAGTATGATGTTTAATGTCCAAAGTCTTATCATGGTGAAAGCAACAAAGTACCTAGCATACCTGCTTAATCTACCTACCCTACCTACTAGGCAATATTATATATTTACCTTACTTATTAACCAATAAATAAACTTATAAACTTTGAATTGAAATAGCAATTTAGATGCCAAGTGTCAGTTAATCATTTGCATAGAGTTGCAAATATAGTTGAAAAAATAACTTGGTTGTGAAATTTTATCAATGGATGCAACCAATAATGGATGACATATGTTCACTTTTTATCAATCTTTTTATTTAAACTTGTGATAGTCACAAATTATAATTGCATATATACAATTAAAGTTGAAATTCATTGTAAAATAATCACATATGCAACTATGGTGGCATGCAAGATTACTATAAGCCTACTCACATAATGACTTGTTTTGTGAACTTGTTGTTTGTGGTTTTGAAAATATATCACACATGTATGTGTTAATATGGAGAATGGAGTTTCTTGGATTTATTTTTCACTAATGAAAAAGATGGTTTGAAACTTTGTGAGTGGCATTCATTAAGGTCATGGATATTTATTCATTTCAATTAATGTTGTATGATTCTTTTTTTTTGCAGAATAGACTTTCTTTGCAATCACAAATGTTTTCTTACATAAATAGGGGTCAAGGGCCAAATTTTATGTTTTGACCATGATGAAACTTTGGATACAACTATATTACATTTGAAAAACTTATTTAGGGCAAAAATTGAAAGCATTGTGGTTTTTGTTGCTTGATTTCATGGTGTAGTTGTTTTTATTTTTGAAAATGAATCAATATGTGTATGAATTTATAAAATGATGTCAAATGGTTTCATTGAATTTGCTTAATGATTGTGATGATTTGAACATTTGTGATATGATTTTAAATGTGTCTTCACATAGACAAGGGCCATTGGGGCCACATTTTATGTTTTGACCATGGAAAGACATGGAATATGGTTGTAATGTACTTGAAGGACCTCTTTGGGGGCATAAATTGAATGTGTGACCTTGTTGCAACTTGATTTAGTGGTGAGCTTCTTGCATTTGCTTTTGGTGAGACATTTTCGTGTGTGTGAATTTGCAAGATGCAAGTGTCAAATGGTTTCAATGTTTCATTGATTTTGGCTAATGATTGTGATGGTGTTAACCTTTGTGATTGATTAATAAGGGCATGGGCCACATTCATTTCAATTCATGTTGCATCAAAAGTTTTATGAAATGGTTGCTTTTTAGTTTAGATGTGTCGTTACATAGATAGGGGGCCATGGGGCCACAATTTATGTTCAAACCATGATGATACCTTGAATATAGCTATATTGTAGCTTGAAGGACCTATTTGGGGTAGAAATTGAACACGTTGTGACCTTGTCACAACTTGATTTAGTGGTGAGCTTCTTGTTTTTGCTTTTGGCAAAACATTTGTGTGTGTGAATCTATAACATGCAATTGTCAAGTGGTTTCAATGTTTCATTGAATTTGCCTAATGATTGTGATGGTTCGAATCTTTATGAATGAATCATAAGAGCATGGCAAAATTCTTTTTTTAAAAATGTTTGACCAAAAGTTTTGTTATGAGAAATCACAATATTACAATATGTATGATTGAATGTTAGGAAAAATACTCTTCCAATGACCACACAAATAAGGAATGAATTTTTTTTAGAAAAAATAAAAACTGATTGCTACTTGTAGAGCTTGTGAAAGAATATATATTTGCAATGGCTATTGATTAAAAAAATGAAGTCTTGGATATTTTTTATGTCCATTAAAAAATTATGGTGTTCTTGAAAAATACATTAGAAGAAGTTTTTACAAAAAAATTTCAACCCTATCATTGTACAAATCTAAAAAGACAATATTTCATTTTATCTTGCAAGTAATCAAAACCCTTTGTTACATGGAGGCAATAATAATAATAATAATAAATTAAATTTAAATTTAAAAACCAAATATCATCGAACATTATTATAAAAAAATCTTAAATGATATTTAGTGGTACCACCTAATATGTTTTCACCCATATTGTCATTTGGTTCCTACTTTGCAGAAAAAACCCCTAACCTTGATTCCAACTTTTATTTTAATTTGAAAGAACCCCATCTTGTACCTAGTTCTTCACATTCAAGATTCCTAGTTCTTCAAATTAAAAAATAGGGTTCAGTTCCAAACCAAATCATCGAAAAGCCCAAACCTGAAAATTTTCTAATTACTAGGACGATACAATTAATAAAAAATGACCACCTACATCAACTACATGTCTAAACCAAAAGAGAAAGAAAGAAAACTTGCATACTTGAGACATGTAAAATAGGTTTTGGGGTTGGCTTTGGTTTGAGGTCCAATTCTAGCTAGAGTTCAATGCTTGTTTCTGAATTCGATGTCAGATCCAGTTCTGATTTTGAATCCTGGATTTTTTTATTCAAAATTTATAGAACCGGCAATCTGGGTACCCCAATATTGGCCCAGGTAGCAAAACCAAAATCACCCAAAAAGTGAGAACTGAACAACATTGGAACATTCCTCAAAATGTGGGACCAAATGGCAATTACATCATTCAATAGTCTTTCTTTCCCTTACAGGAAGTTCCAGCATTTTTCAGGTGCAAAATTTCATAAAAAATGAAAAATGAAAAATTATGTTACAAAATTCCTTTAAAAAAAAATTTGCCAAATTTTCAAGAAAACTTCACCACAATTCACTGCAAAATGCATTACAAAAGTTTGGGACAGTTTTGTGCCAGTTTTTTTTACAATTTTGAACTCTTATATACACAAGTGTAACAAATTAATTTTCTTTAGTCTTCTCTTTTTTCTTCTCTTGTCCCCTTGCCAGGTGTTTTTCCTTTATTTATTTATATATATAGTTATTTAATGCTAATCTTTCTTGGGGTGCTAGCTACCTAATGATGTTACATCAGAAAATTGTAGGAGAAAAACTCTAGGCCAAGCTAAACAAAAGCCAAACATGAAGTTTGTAAGAAAATTGTAAAGGAAACAATGAATTGATAGGAATGGAAAAAGCAAACTCTAATGGGATGAAAGTTGAGGGACCATAGCCCAATCATGCACTAACAAAGGCTACATACAAATGTTAGCAGGTTTGTCCATATCAAGCATAAGCTCAAAAGGTTTATGTAAACAGGTTTGTTGAGCCGATGGATCAACACATCTTCATGTTGCTTTCCCTCTGTCGATTCATTACAAAGCTAGAAACACATGAACATCTGCTTGACCTATTTCAACATGTTGACGTTGTTGCTTTGACAGAAACACATCACTTCCCGGGCAATACATTCCCGATCTTACCAGGGTTCTGCTGTTTTGATGTTGCCAGGCCTGTGACTCCACAGGGTGTCGTTCGAAAGCACATTGGAGGCATTGCAGTACTAGTCAGGGAAACATGGGCAAATAGTACTACTGTTTGGAAACCTGCAAGGGATGGGACTAGGATTTGGCTGCGCTTGGGTAATGCTTTCCAAAGGCCTTTATTCCTATGCATAATATATGCTGCTCTACAAGGCTTGCCATATGCGGACAACATCCTGTTTGAACACATATGCCAAGAGGTTGGAGAAGCCATGAGCTTAGGCAGTGTGCTTCTTGCTAGGGATTTCAATGCAAGGACAAGCACAAACACTGACTTCATTGATTGTAGTCAACTAGCAGATGTGCTGCTGGTGCCACAGGCCATTGAGGACACCCTGCCCAACAATATGCTAGAACACCAAAACCGCGACACCGTCACGGCTGGCTGGCATCATGAGTTCCTGGATCTCTGCAGAACTGTTGGGTTGTTCATCCTCAATGGTTGCACACCAGGAGACATATTAAGGGAGTACACATGCCTATTCAATAAAGGTTTTAACACTATGGACTATTTTCTTACGACAGCTGACCAATTAAAGGGTGTCAAGCGCTTAGAGGTTAACTGCGATGAAAAGTACTCAAGTCACAAAGATGCACATTCTGATCATAGACCATTAGTACTTACAATCACATAACAGTGCCAAACCCCTCTGGTTCAGCAAAAACTAATCAAACACCTACCACGTTTCAAATATGACTCTACCAAAGCAGCCGAGTTTAACAAGAGTGTACATCATAACATCAGTGTGTGGGCAAGCCCAGATGTATTTGATGCATCTGACATACAAACAATAGTCAATCTGTTACAACAGTGCATCACACAATCTGCAGAAGAAGTGTTTGGAAATAGACAAGTGGCCTTAGGAAAAGCAATAAAGCACAACCACAAACCCTGGTTTGACACAGAATGTCGCCAAACCAAAAGTCAGTTTGCTAAATTGTCACATGCGCACCCAGATAGGCATGTCAGACTTAAGCAAATGAAACAGTTGTACAAAATGAAGAAACGTGCTTATGATGTGCTCAAGGCTAAACAGCTATGTGGTTTAGTGAAGGCGGATCCTGCAGCATTCTGGAAGTGGTACCGCAAGCGCGTTGAGGGTGTCAATGGCATCACCAGTGAAGCGCTCAAGGATGGCTTCCAGCAACTGCTCCAACCTCCGGCGACACCAGCCACAGTAGGAGCTGTGACAAGTGTTGCTATTCAAGCCCAGGTGGTTTCCTTTCCACCCAATGGTATTGATTGTGAACAGTTGAATGTTGATATCACACTAGTTAAAGTACAACAGGCGTTCAAAAAGCTAAAATGACACAAAGCTGCAAGCATTAATGGCATCAAACCAGAGTTCCTTTTGGATGCGGCTGCTGCCTTGCAACAACCACTATTGATTGCTTTTAACAAAATTCTATGCGAGGGCTATTGTGAATCACTCTCTGTTGGGATCATACATGCATTGTACAAAGGGGGTGACTGTAGTCAGTTTGACAATTACGAGGGATCACAGTAAAACCAGTCTTAACTAAGGTGTTTGCAATGATTCTTGAATCTCGCATCAGTCAATGGGCGGAGACCAATGATTTACGTGCAAAGGGACAAGCTGGTTTCAGAAAGGACTTTAGGACAACAGATAACTTGTTTATTCTTCACACTTTGACCAAACAAACCAGATTTCAAAAAAAGAAGTTATACACTTGTTTTGTGGACTTCAAAAAAGCCTTTGATACAGTACGAAAGGACCTGTTGTGGTAGGTGCTGGAGGGACTTGGCATCATTGGGCGAATACTGGAGTGCTTACGTTCCATGTATCGTAAAGACCAGGTCTACCTGCACCATCCAAAAGAGGGGCTCACGCCCACTTTCTTCTGCCGCATCGGAGTGAAGCAAGGATGCCCCCTCAGCCCACTCCTATTTGGCCTCTTCATAGATGGCTTAGAGAAACGGCTGAATGCTTTGGAGGGTGACACACCACCAATGTTGGGACAATTAGCTGTTCGCTTGCTTTTGTATGCAGACGACTTAGCTCTCATGTCACACACTCCTGCTGGATTGCAAAAGCAACTGGATGTCTTGCAAGCTTTTTGCTGTGAGTGTCAGTTGACTATGAATGTCAAGAAAACCAAGGTTGTTGTGTTTAAAGCATGCAAATATGTGTGTCAGGCTTTTCAGTATGAAGGCGAAGCTATAGAGCAACTAAACTCTTTCAAGTATCTAGGTGTTGAGTTGCATGGCACAAAAGGTATGCAAACGACAATGCAACGGTTAGCAATGTCAGGGAAAAAAATAGTTTTTGCATTGCGGCGCATATGCGCAAAGCTGCGCATCTCTGACCCAACATTACAATGCCAGCTGTTTGATGCACTAGTTAAACTAGTGCTTAGCTATGGGTGTGAAGTATGGTTAGACCACATAGCACGCGAACAGTTGGAGGTGGTTCATCAGGCTTTTCTGAAGTCGTTGCTGGGGGTCAGCACCACGACATCCAATTACGTTGTGCTGGCAGAGTTTGGCAGGTTTCCCCTAGAAATATTTTGGTGGCAACAGACCATGTGCTTTCTTTCACGTGGCAGTTCTGAGGTAGACTCAGATCGCATGCTCAGGCTAGTTTATGATGTACAACTGCAGTTGCTTGCAGCCAAGCAAAAAGTCTTACTCGGGAACCAAAGTGCTATGGGTAGAAAGAGTCGATTGCCTGCTTGCTGGCTAGCACAAGTAGATGAACAATTGTCGACGTACAATTTGTGCATCGATAACGATCAACTGCCACCATGTGTTCGCCTCAAGTAGTTGGCTTAAAGGCAATACATTGTACACCATCAAGTGGTTGCAGCTGACTCCAGCCGAGTGAGAGCCTATCTGGGGTTGAATAGCTCAGCACAGTATGGGTACAAAGAATACTTTCCCTAGGTAGACAATGCAGAGCTTAGGAGAAGCTTGGTACGTTTTTGTTATGCGAATCACAAGCTGCAAATTGAGGTAGGAAGGCAAGTCAAGCCAGTGAAGGTGCCGGTGCAACAGCGTTACTGCAAATTGTGCAACTTGGGTGCGGTTGAGGATGAGGATCACTTCTTGTTGGTTTGCCCTGCTTATCAAAGTGTTCGAGAGAGGTTTAGGGGTTCATTGCCACTAACTGCCATCACACCTTTGGCTGAATTGCTGAGCTGTCAGCAGCAAGGCATCCTTGTTAGATTCTTAGTACAATGTCAGACGGTTAGATCTGAATTGCTTCATGAGACTTAACATCAATTGGGTTCTAGCCCGGGCACTATTTGGCCCACTTAATGATGCTAAATTGTAAGTAAGTAAGTAAGATTCCTCCAACCCTAAATCTTACCTTCCTAAAGGACTATCCTTTAGCAAGGGGAGACCCCATGTCAAGTCAAGTGAAGTTCATCCACAATTGAGACATAACATTGGTGGATGGTGCACTAGTGGCTGTTGGTTCACCCTGGAGTTTGGCTGATTGTAAGAGCATCTCCACCCCACACAGGCAAACAACTTCTCTACTTCAGAATAAAATAACATTTAATGATCACTATCCCCACCCACAAATGTCATAAAATTCCCTTCAAACACTCAAAAGACCACTTATGTCTTTAAGTCTGGATGAGTAATAGTCACTGTCCAAATCCATAGTAGAAAAAAGCTTTTAGAGGGGTTAAAATGACCACTGCAAAATGGACCATCAAATAGCAGAGCAGCAGGATAGATTTGTGCTATCCTGCTGCAAGATTTAATGAAAAGGGGTGTTTGCCGGTGTGGGGGTGGAGATGCTCTAACAACATACCCGTGTTCCTAGATCCACCTGAAGAAGAACAATCTCATAAGATCTAAAAGGTAAAGTCATAGGTTCATAAAAATCTGTATCTTAGCCTAGTTGCAATGTATTTGCTTTATCTTGGTAGTCCCCATTGTGATACAATTTCTTTCGATGTATGATGTAAAAGGTAAAGTCATAGGCTCTTAAAAATCTGTATCTTAGGCTAGTTGCAATGTATTTGCTTTATCTTGGTAGTCCCCATTGTGATACAATTTCTTTCGATGTATGATGTAAAAGGTAAAGTCATAGGCTCTTAAAGATCTGTATCTTAGGCTAGTTGCAATGTATTTGCTTTATCTTGGTAGTCCCCATTGTGATACAATTTCTTTCGATGTATGATGTAAAAGGTAAAGTCATAGGCTCTTAAAAAACTGTATCTTAGGCTAATTGCAATGTATTTGCTTTATCTTGGTAGTCCCCATTGTGATACAATTTCTTTCAATGTATGATGTAAAAGGTAAAGTCATAGGCTCTTAAAAAACTGTATCTTAGGCTAGTTGCAATGTATTTGCTTTATCTTGGTAGTCCCCATTGTGATACAATTTCTTTTGATGTATGATGTACTAATTTTTTTTTTAAGGCCAAGCTCCCTAGACAACCCAAACCAGAAACCATATTAATCTGATAATCTT
>Ga0209611_10006939_pt1 | contig 18324 bp, 14 predicted proteins | sample S1TSphgellanicum_3_FD_187693 | JGI IMG/M metagenome (GOLD analysis project Ga0209611, IMG submission 187693) | Host-associated microbial communities from peat moss isolated from Minnesota, USA - S1T2_Fc - Sphagnum magellanicum MG (SPAdes) (version 2) | ecosystem: Host-associated > Plants > Peat... | reverse complement strand
ACCTTATAATGAAATAACTTCAACCAAAGTGAAATCACTAAGATGCAACGAAACTATTTCACTTTTAAAGTCCCATAGTGATTTAAATTAGTGAATTGCACCCCACTTTTGTATTAATGTTCATTCACATTCTACCTATCACTAAGTTACATACCTGTCTATAAGTTATTTACCCCCAAAAAGCAACATCCATGACTTAGACATTTTATGATTATGCCTAAGTTTTAATTATGTAATGTCTTTAGTCATGTAACACAACTTAATCATGTTTATGATTACATGACTAGGTCATGTCATAAGGCTCATAATTACATGATTAAAACATGTGGTTTGATTTCAAAACCATGTTTGACCAAATAACAAAACATATTGGACATGTAAAAGAATTAAAATATATACATATGAAAAAAATTTGTGGGTCAAAAGTATGTGTTTAAAAATAATATGTTCATAAATATAGAAATATATATTTATATATTAAAGGTTTCCAAAAGTAGCCTTTAAAAAATTAATTATTTTGAATAACTTATGATCATCAACCATTTGTGTATGATTTTAAATATTGTGATTTTACACATGAACTACAAAAATAGACTCAATTCAACATCTTGCCATGGAACATTTTTCTTTTTGGAACCAATATTAAAGTACATTCACATTAGGTTTTGCTTAGGTTTAGCCTTGGTCAACCTAAGTTTAATTTCAATTAACCTAGTTTTTGCTTAGGTTCAACTTTTAAATTTAACTTATGTTTAGTTTTTTAGTTTAGTTAATAAGTTCAACTTCTAAGTTTAACATAGTTTTTTCCTTTAGCTTAGGTTTAACTTAAGTTTAATCTCTAAGTTTAGCCTCAGTCAACTAAATTTAATTAGGTTTAGCATGTTTAAGTTCAATCTAAATTTAGCCTAGGTTTAACATATAAATTTAACCTATGTTTAGTTTATAGGTTTAACTTAGGTTTAATTTTTAAGTTCAACATAAATTTAACTTTTAGGTTTAGCCCCTAGGTTTAGCCTTTAAATTTAGCCTACATTTAATTTTTAGGTTTAGTTTAAGTTTAACATAATTTAATTTAAATAAGTTTGGGTTATACTAAATTAACCTACAATAGTTTAAGAAAGTTTAATTTAACTTACATTTGGTGAATGGCCTAAATTAGATTAGGTTAAAATATGTTAGTATTTATTACTTTGTGGTGAGTAATCATGTTACAAATAAAAATATATTGTGTAATGGTTAAAAACAGAACCTTCAAAATGAAAATGAAGGGTTCAAGTCTTCACACTTGCAATTTAGAATCACTTAAGTTTTTTGCTTAGGTAGCTTACCTAGTTTAGTTTAGGTGGTCTAGGTTAGGTTCTTAGGTTAAGTTTCCTAACTTAGACTTCTTAAACCTTGGTTGCCATGCCCTCACATGATTGGGTCAAAAAATTGTTCATGTGTAGTTTTAAAATGCCATGTGGCAACCTATAAGTGTTTACAAACATTTAAATTTGGAATAGGTTGCCACATGGCAACTCACAAATGCGCAATAAAATATATATTTTTATAATTTATATTTAAAAAATGAAATCTTAGATGTTGGATGCATCTTCCATGACTATTATTTGATTTGATATTATAAAATTTGACAACCATGATTGCACAATCTTTTGAGAATGTGATCATTCATCCATGACTATAATCATGAAAATGATATGGAATGGCATAAATAATTACAATTATTACTACAACTAGATGACATAAGCAATGAATCTAAATTGACTATGTAGTTGTTAAAACACATATGATTAAGATTTGTAGTCGTGGACAAAGTCATACAATTTTTTTAACATATAATGCCCATTTACCTACATATAACATACCTACTTACCTATTACCAACCCCAAAAATATCTATCACCTACTTATCATTCATCATTGGATGTGAACAAATTGAATGACAAAAGTTTGATTTTCATCCATTTATTCATCCAAATGTACATGTTAGTCATAATAGATAGTTGACCTACAGTTACCAATTGACATGTATGTTTGACAATACATATAAGAGTTATAAAAAACAACTTGTTTGTTATTTGTTGTTGGATGTGATTGACTATGGTTGACATGAACTCACTTTTCATCCAAAATGCACCACAATCACACCAAATAATCACATTTGCAATTACAAATTGGCACATGCCAAAATTTGCATAGCAAATAAAAATGCTTGTGACTTGAAGACACATGGGACTACAACAATTATAGCCACAAAATTAGTTGATTTGGAGATTAAGGTGAAATCACAGTAAGGTGTAGTATTTTCCAAGAGATGTGGAGTCCATACCAAACTACAAATGGCCAAAATACCATTGTAAATACATTATGGGTTGAATATATTGTATTGCACAAGTCATATGGCAAGGCTAAACAAATGGTTTTTGGATTTTCTCAACAAAGGGAACTAATTAAACAAAATTACATTTGAAATATAAGAAGTTGAATTATTAAATTAAATGAATAAAGGACTTTAAGGAAAAATCCATATTTCTATGTATATATATATTTCAATATTATGGTCATCAAAATCTTTCAAAATTGTTTTCCTTTGTATGAATGACATCACATTACATTCCATGTCCGAAAAAACATTCAACTAAGAATTTTATGGATTGTGATGCATAAGTTTAGGGATGGATTCAAACTTGAGGGTTTCATGTTGCTAAGCTAAACACAAGAAATTGCATTCAAACTTTGAAATAAATAACCCAAGGAAAATATAGTTTTGGGGCCCATGATCTCCAACATGATGGAAACACATAACACATTTTGAGAAGGAACTAATTATACCTTCAGCAATAATAAAGAAAAAATAATATCTATCATGCTTGCTCTATGAAACTTAATAGATCATTTCTAGTGGTGGATTGTAATTTGGACTAGGATGGGACAATAGTGTGAAAAATGACTATGACACTATTGAATATTACATTCTTCCATAGGGACAATATTAGTAAATGAAGTCACCTTTAATTGGCCAATCATAGTGATTGGCCCATGTGCCAATATTTAATGGTGTCACAAGAAAATATTGTTCAAAATTCATGTTTATGAGTGGGGTGGGGAAACATTTATGTCTATATTGGATATTGATTCTAGCCCAAATGAGGGTCACCATTGGAGATGCTCTTCTATGTAACATGAAATTCTTCTTATAAACATTGAAACATTCTGCAAAGTGCATATAATTCATTTACTAAATATTTCTTTCAAAAGGAGGTCCGCATTAAAAAAATAACATTGACATGCATTATTTTTGTTATAGTTTGAGTAGGTCTAATATTGAACCACTTCCATGACTTATTAAATCAAACGAAAAGTTAACATATCATTTAATACATCATGAAATTACTTATAATTGAATTTGTTACAATTTTTTGAAAATAAATACTTTCAAATTAATGTAATGTCCTTACATTTTGAGAATAAAAACATTAAAAAATGTAATCATGAAATTCAAGACTTGTGAAATTATAATATTTAATTTCATTAGAATGATATTTAAATTTTATTTGATTAGGACATTATAATGTCATTATATCATAGTTATGTTAATTACAAAAATTGGGTGAAAGCATGGTAAACTATATGCCATTTAGGGCTAGTTATCAATTCTAGAAAGTATTTTTAAATGCTTTTGGTAAGGAACATGAAAATGGAAAAAAAATTAAACAAGGAGAAGAGGGTAGAACTTGCTTAAAACCTAGTTGAATTTTTCATTTATTATACTTCAAACCTATGCATAAAAAAATGTAAATGTTGAAATTGTCACACAATAACCTAGAGGCATAATCACCCTTGTTGTGCATTCAATGCAACAATGTTTTTTGAATATATATATATGTTACCTATTTTTCAATGTCATATGACATCCAAAACATATTTTTCTACATGGATATAAATGGCAATTTACTTTTGTAACTTGGTATTGCATACTCCTAATTGCTTCCTAATACACATTGTGCTTGGAATTTTTGAAGTACAATTTGTACATGTAGAAAATTGACACTTTTTAGCAAGTGAGACATGTACATAGCTTTCACAAAATATTGAAAGTATTTTAAAAAAAGGCTAATACAAAATCTTAAACTAAAAAAAACATGTCCATGTCACATATGATACATTTGTCTAGTTTTGAATATAAATGTCAAATAGTTTCACCTACTTGTAAGCTTCCAAAGTGAACATTTTCACTTTTTGCAAAGTTGTGATTACTTTTTAAACATACTTAAACATATTTTCAACCAATTACATTAATTTAAAAAATGAAATTTATGGCATTTCATGTCACATGGATATATTTATGAGATGACATTATTTGTCACAAGTTGAAAGGGGTGATTGAAGGGTGAAAGCATGATCAATTAGACACAAAAAGTAATTATCATTCATGTCGTCATATTTTTGCATATAAATGCAAGAAAGTAGAGTCAAAACATTTTCAATCATTATCAAACCATCATGCTATTCAATAGTGGGTTTATAATTTGTTGTATACAAAGTTTGAAAGACTTTCGTATAATAAAAGTAGGTGAAAAGTATTTTTGAAACATATTGGCCAAAATGTGTTCAAAAATACTTTTACATTAGAAAGCTTGATATATTATTACTTTTAAAGTAAAAGTTGAAAGCACATAAGTACATTTTGGTGTAGCAATATCCAAGAAAGTAGAAAAATCCAATATTTCTCCTACTTTAAGCCTATTTTCTATGAAACAAATGCTTAGAAAGTAGAAAAAATCTACTTGGAGTTTTGAAAATTCTACTTAAATGGACATTAAATATGCAATTTTTTTATATCATTGGTATAAAATCAAAGAACATGCGCATATTGATCATTGGAATAAATAATATTTTAAAGTTTGCTATATGAAGGTGTATTTTATGTCTATTTTCCATTTATGCAAACAAGGATCATGGAATGTCTAATCAATCATGCTTTCACCTTGAATGGTAAAAACATTAGTGTGATTGAAGATCTAAAGGGTTCAACCCCTTTTGATGACACTAAGTTACATGGTTACATAGTTGAATTGGAAACTTGTGACTACATGAATATATAGTTGATTGAAAGTTATCACATTGGAAAAAAACCCTATGGTCATGGAAAATTCTAGATTTGTAAAATGTGCCCTAATAATCAAATAAGTCTTTAAATTTTGATTGAAGCTTCACTATGAAAATGTGAGAAAGAAATAAGAATAATGCTAACAAGATGGAGGTTTATCAATTTAATAATATCCCTCTCCCCCTTTTTTAATTTCCTTCATATGTTGCCATTTGGTTTCCAATAGTCCATTATTATTTATGTTAATTTCAAATTTGATTTTATTACATAACATGGACATACATGTGCCTTTTCATGTCCATGTAGGTGGTTAGGGGAAAGGAATGAGGTAGTTATCAGGAAAGAAAGTAGTCCATGAAAATACACATGTTATTATGCATTTCATGTTATTTTTTGAAAAGGCATTGAAATAATAATTATTGAATTACAACATTACATATATACAAAAATTGACCACTTGAAGCCATAAACTTTGGATAAACTTCTAGAGAATATATATATGCTTGTGTACATATGACTACCTATTTAATTTTTTTTAATTATTATTTTTTGTTACAAATATAATTGTAAATGCCATGATCATAGTCATAAATGTTGCGTCCAATGTGACATGTTCTATTCAACTATGTAGTACATGTGTCACATACAACTTTAAACTCAATCATGGATGTAGGCATTTTGGCATTGCGTTATTTAACCAAGTCAAGATGTACTACATTCCTACCAGATTTGTGCTCTATGTGACCAATAGTCTGGTGCAGTCTGGAAAATTCTGGCTGCTTCACTTCAGAAATTTTGAACCTCTGGATTGGAATCGCCTAATGTGCCAGTCCAGAGAACCTAGTTTCGCTTTCATCACCAACACATGTTCCCACATACTTTTATGTCTCATGAACATCCGCCCAAATTTCATATGTTCACTCCCAATTGGAAGAGATTGACATTGCAATGCAAGTAGCTTCATGGAGAGTGGGAACTTACAGTACAAATCCCTTCTTCCTCCATTTGACAATCCTATGGCCATGTGATTTGCTTTAATGTTGCTCCCCCTATTCGATATTGCCAAGTATTCAATCCTTCTCACACCAATACACTAAGCCCCAACTTTGTACTTGGCAAGTCAGCAACCAACAAAGAGCACATCCGCAAGTAAATAAATAAGTGCAGCAGATATAATGCCTTTTATCCAAATCACTTCACACTTAACATATTCTATTCTGCGGATAAACAGGAGGCTTTTCTCCACAGCTACCGAAATACCAGTCCTCCGCGCATATATCAAACTTGGCTATGGACCGCATTCAGTCCTCCGCGCATATATCAAACTTGGCCATGAGCCGCATCCTGCAGACACCACATGTACCAAATAAGAGGCAATGTCAGTTCACCATCTGTCAACTTTCTTACGTGCAAGACCCCGAGTTCAGCCTCCTTCATTCTCACTCCCATCCTCATTAGTTCCAGCTACACTGGGGTGTTGGTCTCTAGTCATAGTTACTCCCGCTGTTCTACCGGCGCTTGGTTGTTGGTCCCCAGTTGGTAAGTTAAAAGTGTGACGGGAATCACCTGTAGAAATTTCCGCTTTTGGCACCAATGTCTAGGAACAGGGACTGTGTTGCAATAGCCCTTCAGAAACACCAGCAGTCAGAGGTCTGCTGCTGTTGCATCCCATACCTCTTGCATCAATGGAAACAGTCAACAACTACCAAGTTGAAAGCCCTGTGGGGGATGGTTATTCACCACCATTCCATTCAGGCTCTTTAGAACTTAGTAGCTATTTCTTCTAGTGCTTAGGCTGTCCCAACTAGAGAGCATTAACTGTTCAACATGCCATAAGCATATGGGGATCAACTGCCACTAAACAGTTGCCATAGAGTGCATGAAAAGAGCCAAGCTATAGCCTGGGTGCACATTAGGAGCCCCTGGAACCTAATACAGATTACTGAGAAAAATCCGCAAAAAATGCTTTGACACTAATGCAACAAATAATGAGTGTGACACCTTGTGAGTGACACTCACAAAATATCAGACCATCACCTTCATCATGAATAGCAGTGATAAGCAGCCATGACTGCCCACTGATTTCCTTAGCACTTGATGGTGGGTACACAAGTATGTATTATCCATGACCTAGCTAACAAAAGAATCAATAGCCTCCTCATTCAAGCTTATGAGCCCCTCAAACCTGTGCACATCTGGCCTGAAGATAGTGACTTTTTGGCAATCTTCATACAACGTTGCAACTGCACAAGCCCAACATAACAATCCACTATTTAACTTCCTGGTCAACCAAGGATGACAAGGAAAAGCTGGTTGGACATACAACTCATATGTGCTGACCTAGATATAGAGAATAATCTTAGAGAAACGATCATCCCTTCATAATCTATCTTTGTTGAGTGAAATTCACCTCCTTGTTGGACAGACACCTCTATTTCTATTGCATCTTCATCCACGTCATCTTATGACTTTATTGTTTTGCACTTCATTCTGGGCTGCTGTTTCTGCCTTCATGTCCTCATCCCATGTAGGCATTTCAACAAATAATAAGATTAGCCATGGGATGCTTCCTTCTGTGCTCCCTTGAAATAGCCTTTCTTCACTACATTGTAGCCTTCAAACAGTCACTCTTTGAAGAGCATTAGATAGCCAAGAATACCATGATGAGGATTAAGAGCAATGCCAGGCACAGAAAATATTGTCAGTGACAAAAGTCAAGGTTCATGTAACACACTTAGCTACAGGGAACATTTCTTCAGCAACTGAAAATTTCTTAAATACCCTAAGGAAGTCCTGAATGTCAAGGGAACCACTGGCATCCTCAAAATCTGCTTTCTCCAACATGTATGCCACTTCAACTTTCTCTGCTAGCTTAAGTGCAAGTGTGCAACATTCACTGTCTATACCAACCTTCCTCACCTATCTCATTACAAGACTAGGAACAGTCATGACAAAGAACAATACTGGAAGGTGTGGTAATCTCATGCCAGGATGACAATTACAGCGAGATCAGGAGATTGCATCCATGGAGGACAACAGTTACAGAAACACAAGAGTGATAATAAACAAGGACTAGTAACCAAGGTGTGCTTTAACTCCAAATGGATATTGGAAGGTGAGGATCATGAACTGCGACAATCAGTCTCATGTCCAGAGGGAAAGGAGTCAATACAGAGATCCATACTTCCAGATGTCAAACAATACAGCCGCTCCTTGAAAGAACATTGGAGCCACAGGAGGAGTGGAACAAGATGAAAAAGTTCAGATTTGAAAGCTCACAGAGCCAACAGAGTAATCCACATAGGCCAATCAGCAATCTGAAACTCCTATCACCCAAACACTCCCTAAACTGAAGGTAGACTGGAATGCACTGTTAGTCCTTAAAACAATCCTTGCTGCTGTACCCACCATACACAGCCATTGACCATGAACACCATACTAAATCAGCCATGGAACACAGCATCAGCTCCCTGTTTGCAAATGCACTGTACAACATAACTTCTGTGGTTTGATCCAGAAATGTCCCTGGCTGCCAACCAACACCCAACAGGCAGCATAAACAAAGCCAGGTTCCACCAATAGTTTTGAATGAAGCACATATTCATTGAAGCAAATTTGGGAAACGTTACCTTGTAGTGTCACAACAGGTTATCTGGAAAGGGTTGGCTTCAAAATACACAGAATCTGTATGTAGCTTACCACCAGAACATTAGTGTGCATGGAAAAAAACACAAACCTTCTCACAAATTAAATCCTTACAATTCTTCAGGAATTAGTATTTTCAGCTGCTTTCAAGAACACTCCTCCTTTCTATAGAGCCTATGATTGCTGGTGCAAAATCTCACAACTGCAAGAAACAGATGAATAAAACCATGTGTCAAAAGTAAGCATCATCACCTCTCTTGTTTGGACCCAAGACAAACAAGTACAGTAACAGGTGCAGCCTAGACCCAGTGCCACCCTCAGCATTTCCCATGACAAAGAATCAGCAGTAGCTCTAGTTCTTTCATACAGCTCAAATGGAGTTCATATTAGTGGTGACCCAATCCCAAGACATGAGCTAATTCAACAATGCAAAATTCACTCTGTGACAACCTGCTACATCACCCTAAAGGCAGCATCACTGATATGTAGTTCATTGTAGTTGGCCAACCTCTAGATGCAAAGACCTAAACATATATCTTGGCCAACTACAAAAGCACTAAAGGAGTGGTTTGAATGATAGTAATAGATGCCAAGACCTGAATCCATGCATCTTCAGCCAGCATATTTTCACTCTGTATAGAGACCTCTAACTAACAGTAACAACCTGTGACACACTCTTATCCAACCTTTGGCACTTGCTTGAAGACAAGACATTGAAGAGCTTGAACGTGTGAGCTAGGAGCAAGAAGAACTTCATCATCACTTAATTGTGTTCCAGTCTGGTCATTGATCTCATAGCCTTCACAAAAGTACAGCAGATCACTCAGTTGGCTAAACAAATGGCCCCTGGGGTGGGCATACAAAGCACTTGTTCTACTTTTGACAACTACTTCTGCATCCTCCACCAAGGCCCATACAAATTTCCAAAGCACAGAGAAAACATCATCACCACATCTGAAACAATAGATAAGAGAAAGTAGAGTTATTTCATATGCACTGAAACAAACATATCCCCTTCAACCACATTTTACTATGACATTGCAAAAATGGTCTAGTATGGAAGTTGCTAGATTTGGTTCGGAAGCTACAAAGTATCAAAAACAGTCAATCACATCCATGTGACCAAATACATAACACAATGTGGGAACATTCCTGATTATGTTATAGATATGTCACCAGGTAAAAAGTCTGCAGGGTACCTTCATGTAGCCAGCTGACCAAGCAGATCAATCAGGACCTCTGCAATTGTTCATAGTGTAGTAGGGATATAGGCTCTACTGATGGCCCAGTGTCCTCTGCAGCATTTTCGATTGCCTCACTGTCATTATCCACCATCTCCTTATTGTCATTAGCAAAGATAACTGAGCACTCCAAAACCTTCACAACAAGGTGAAAATGGTTTTAGGCAAAATGTGGACATTGCAATTTGTTGCTAGTAACAGAAATAAGTTTGAATAAGTTTGAAGAGCAGCAATTTTCAGAAACCAGGAAATCTGCAAATCATTCATAACATAGTAACGATATCAAATCCTATGAGGTGATACAAGGAGACCTACTTAAGAATCTAATATGCAGAGATGTACTGACCTCCAGAAATTCTTGCACCAAATATGCCAAAAAAATTAACCTCCAATTTATCCATTGTGCCAGTGCCACTTGAAGGGCTTGTTTGCCAAATGTGCTTCCTTTTCCAGCAACTTTTTCCAGTGACCCAAAAGCTGGGAATACTGCAACAATTCCATCTACATGCCCTACCCCATACATTATTGCTGAACAACTTTCTCAAGTTCTCACTACATTTACATGTAAACTTGACAACAATTGCCAAAATCCTACAAATTCAGGTCTATTCCTGGGTGCCGTATTCTAGAATCACAGACTGAAGAGAAATGGTGACACAAGACATGAATACATTTGCACACACCAAGGTTTACAAGACCTGCTGGATGTGGACCTCTCATATGTGGCACATCTGCTTGTAATATCTGCATAGTTACAATTAGCTTGTGCAACAGTATTGTCTCTGAAGATCACCAAGGTAAAGGGCATTCTGAAGCTGCAGTGATACCAACTTCAGGACAGCTACTTGCACATTCGAGCATGCTCAAGGCATTGTACCAAATACACAAACTTTCTTACAAGGCTCTATCTCTTCCAAATTATAGCATGGCTCATGCACATGCAGTCAAGCTAGAGCAAAGTATGGCATAATCTATGCCTATCTGCTAGCAGCAAGTAATCCTGTATTCAAACTCTATGGAAAATGATGTGGAGTGAAAGGGCCCAGGTCACAATAGAACATACATCTATAAGAATGCAGAAAAATCTCAACAACAACACTATTCATCAGTGGCAGCTTGTCACAACAACCTTCATCATGAATATCAATGAGCTACCCTGGCTATCCACTGATTTCATCAACTCCCAAAGGTCGGTGTAGATAAATAATCGTCAGCTAAAACTTTCAGGCTAACTTTTCATCATTTATATTCCACAGATATTTGTAGACAGATGCCTAAGAATGAATTTGCACTGACTGACAAATACACAAGTAAATCCACTCACAAAGTCTCAGGTTCATTGGATCTTGAAGAAAGATTTGAAAAAAACCCTCAGAACTTCAAGGTTCCTTGAGAATGATAGAACCTTTCTTTTTCCTGGACCTTTGCATTAACCATGAGGATGATGGACATGACATGCTCAAAGGTAGCAGTGAGGATTGAAATGCAGTCACAAATTATTCTCCAAAATACTGACTGATCTCCAGCACCATATCACCTGAAGATGGAAGCTTGCAAAGTAAGTGTAAAATCTCCTCAGTAATACCTGTCCAATGCTGGGGATGCCCATGAAACACTTGCATGCTACCTAGAATTATCAGGTCCAGAGCAAAATTTGTGAACTACTGCAAGGAGACAAACTCATAATATGCAATGGTTGTCACAAGCTTCTGTTACAGAGGTGAAAAAAATCAGTGCATGGAATTCATAATTATAACAACTGTAATGGTCAACTTTGCCAACAATTTGGTTCCTTCAATTCTCCCATGTCTATTTTTCACTGGAAGTTATTGTGCTGATGTGCTGTGAGGTACTTGCTTCAACAATATGGACAGTTTCATAAAATCGTTGACAAAAGCTATGAATCTGCTTGTCGAGAGTTTTCAACATCTTTTCCCTGTAAATCCCAGCACCTGCACATGGTAGCCAATTGCTTCCCAGAATTGGAAATCACCAGTGACTTACTTTCTGTATGAACTCACTCTCTACTGTACTACATATTGACTGAGGTTCTGGGACTTGCATTCAGGCTGCCTCCTTTCATCACACATTTCAAGCAAAGCACCTTTCATACACTCCCTTGGGCAGATACACAGAGACAACTCTGCTTAATGGACAAGCACATTCGAGCAGCCAGCAAGGTCAAATGTGCTCAGGATGCATTTGATGTCAGGAAGCCCTGTTTACAAGAATATATGAGAAGGAATGAAAGAAAAGGGTTTAGGATTGTGCATATGTGAAGGAATGAAAGAAGAGCATTGCAAACAATCTTGTGCTAAACTCTTTAATAAGGGGAAGGATGATCAGCCCACAGTATGGACACAAATGCAGTAAGGATGACCTTGAAATCTGTGTTAGAGAGGGATGCATTTTGGTTAGGATTCCCATTTCAGAACAGTGCCCTGGTTACTATCCCATTACAAAATACAAAGTCTGAAACTGTTTAGATTCCCAGAAAAGGTCAGCTGCAATTCATGTTTGCAGAGGCTACTGGACACTCTCAACCAGGGAGCCTCATGAATGGCATGACTAGTTGCCATTACTCCCTGTTGCCTTCATCAACTCCAGATGGCAGGTGTAGATTAAGTATATAAGAATAGATCTGCTCAAAACATAAGGCAAACAATAATGTACAATTCTGCATCCTGAGTTTCTGTCACATTCCTAGAAGCAACAGGAAAACTTAGTCATCATGTTGAACAGCACCCATGAGGCATAGCTAATGACAAAATGTTTGAATGGAAAGCAAATCATGGTGCTACACACTGTGCTGCACATTAACAATTGCCTTGATGTTGTGGGACATTATTATCATGCATATAATATGCTTAACATAGACTTGACCAATGACTGTTTCATGTTGAACAACTGGAGTAGAACTTTATGGGGCCTTGGTTTGCATTGCAGCAGATGAAGTTTTGAGCAGATTACAGGAGCTCACCACCTCAGAACTGAAAACTGCAAACCCAAGAATTTGAAATACAGGTTCATATCAAACTGCATTGCAGAGAGAACTCAACTGTCCATTAATCATTACCTCTCTGGAACCCCCTTTCTCACAAGCTCCTCCAGCTTCACCCATCTTATGTGCAGTCAATTCTTCCAGTGCAACATATCGCTCCACCCCAGAGTCTGCCAACATCAACCTCAACCTCAGTGCTATGTATGATCTTATGCATGATATTACAGAAAATTCTGCATGCAGAAGGATGGAAAAGTTAACAAGCAACTGAATGTTGAAGTACCTGATAACTTCCTGTTGTCATTGATCATTTTTGGAATCATTTGGGATTCATATGCTATCACTTCCCCCTAAACATGTTTCTGCATGATCCTATTTGTCAAACTTGATCTAAACTTAAAGAAGAAGCTCCTGTCAAGTTTCTATAAACAAGTTGGCAGAATGGAGTAGTGAGGGTACATGAGCCATTGATGTTCCTTCCACTGAGGATGGTCCATCTTGACAGAAAACAATGGGTAAGTAGTGTACCCAAGGCTGCTGGTGAGGCAGACCTGTGATGCCTGTAAAAAAGTGGGGCAAATACTGTTGGTAGATTCATGTTAAAATAAAAGTACGGTGGCTCCAAATGTGTACAAGTTCAGCCAGCTAAAGAGACCCAATCTTCAACTCTCCATTCACAAAGCTAGCAATGTATGCACACAAATGCCATTCAGTGTACTAATACCCACACATTTCTATGGCACCTGGAAGAAGCAACTCCTTCTCTTGACTCCACTAGCCTTGAATGCCTATATGCCATAGTTCCTGGAATTCAATGTTGGATCAGATTTACAGAAGGAGATGCATCCGCTTTTCCATGGCAAGCACTGTTGGACCTGATTCCATGGCAAATATCATGTCATCCCAAATACCTGACCAGGATCAAAGAACAATTATCTGTTTGCTGAACCAAGACTACACATGCTTTTTCATCCTTTCTATTGCAAACACCTTGTCTTCAGAACATAAAAGCTCATATGATCCAAGGCTAAGTTGTGACTCATAGCCCATTACATTTTGCTTGTTTTGTGCTTGATCCTGAGTGGAAAGGCAAGAGATAAGAGTGAGATTGAGAAGTATGAAAGGGTCCAGAGTTGTAAGAGATAAATTCTACCCTGATGTGAAGGATTAGGTCAAAGTTGAGACGCAACCACTTGCCTATAGAAAGAATGAGGGATTGTTTGCTGATTCTGCTGCTAGTGCTACAGCTAGTGAAGTTCCTAGAGTCATCAATAGTGAGAAGCATTTGGTGCAGAGACACTAGAGCGTCAAAATCTTGTGATGAAGGTCTTGAGCCAAGTTACTTGTGCATTAGCTTGTGAACGCAAGTGGTCAACATTTGATTTCATTCACTCTAGAAAGAGGAATCGTTTGACCTCTAGCAGGTCAACAGATTTCATTTGTGTTTAGGAACATTAGGTTGAGAGACAAAGTCTTTGATCCAAATTACAAAGAGTCTTACATTGAATAGACAGATCAGATTGAAGAAGAAGGTTTGTAAAGTTGTAATGTTTTTGAAGTTTTCTGGTTTGAGAGTTCCATAGAGTAATTATGGAATTCTAAATATTTCCCCTTTTTTTGTTGAATCATGTACTTGACGTCCTCGGACTTTTGATGCATCATGTACTCACATATTGGGGGACTCAAATTCTAGTACTCGTACTTTGTTCTCTATAACCTTGGTTGTTGTGTTGTACTAAAGGTGTTGCTTGTAATTGGTGATAAGCTGTAACAATCTCACAGTTCAATTCGTACGAGCCACTTGCATGCCATCTTCAACCAATTACTACAATTATCTATTGGAGAGAAGATCCCATAAGACCCCAAGTGCCGTGCAAATGTGGCATGAACAAAAGATTTGAAGGTTTATACAGGGCAGTAAAAGAAAGCTAAATTTGTTGTCTAGGTGCAAACAGGAAGTACAAGTGGCATCACTTGATCTATCAATAGGAGAAAGACTGTTTCTTGGCAGGGCAGAAGCATCTCATCTAGAGATATTGTCTCACACCCTAGCCATGTCTAAATATGTTTTAGTGAATAAACCGACAACTTCATTTGTGTGCAACCATTGACAATCACTGTCCCCCAGGGAGAGGCAATCAGGCACAATGTACACAGAAGCAAACTAATACCTATTCCTTGCATATATGTTTGGGCATGCCAAGACCTGTCATGATCATTAAGGAAATTTGAACAGACTCCAGTTCCAAAATCGTAAAATTTTCAGCATCTACCTTCATGGCAAAGAGTGCAATCAATCAACGTGGAGTAGAACTGCCAACACAGAAAGCTAGGGGCCTGTACGAAGGATGGTGCTCACCTTCGCCTATTCACAAAATGTGAATGAGGTGAAGGCTGGACAAAGTTTATGTTGTGAAATATATGAACGCACCAAAGTTCAAAGCCAAAAAGTTCATAGTAGTTTTATGAGGGCTTGAATACCCCATCCATCTTCACCAACACAAAAGCAGCAGGTTGCTGAACACCCAAGTCTACTTTCAAAAGCATTGGCTATCCCTTTATCGTGGAGAGTCGAGACTGGAGAGGGCTACAGGAAAATGGAGGGAACTGGACTTGGAATTGTTTAAAGTTTAACCACAGCAAAGGATGATGAGATACAACAAATATAAATAGCAGGGTGCCCTGCAAGGCACTGCAGCGTTCTCTAGTATTTTTAACGTTAAAAAGTTCTAGGGTTTTAGTGTAGGGTCTCTAGGGAGGTAGGCAACCTAGTGCCACTTCCAATTTTGTGGGCAGTCGATGAGCAAAAGCCCTTCTGTTTATGTCTCAACTTCACTATTAGTGGGTGTCAAACCATGGCTTATGTTTTTGAAATTGTTGTTTTTTTTTGTTTATGGTTGCATGAATTTGAAAGGAATCAATGAGAGGAGATCATCCCCAGTTAACTTTAATGCCCTTTTTACACAACAATTGCGTGTCTTATTGCTTATGTCAAAAAGGTGTAATGTGTGGTGAAGTATAAAGAAACATTCCAAGATATTAGTGCTAAGCTAAAAGTTGACTTTGCAATTCCATGGTGTGTACCTCAATAATGAACTATCTACATAAACATTAAAAGCTTACACAAACAAACAATTGGATCCATTTAGCACTTGAAGGATGGAATCCCTTTGAGTACAATACAAGTCATGACCTCTTGAAATGTTTGAAAACTAATTTGAATGTCCTAGCCAAGGTGGGGTTTCAATCATAAATTTGGGATCTAGTTTCCAAATCAATACTTTTAATGTTCATTGGATCTCTTCAACCCTATTCCCCCATCCCATTGCATATGTAACTTGTTGACAAAATCTTCATTCTTTCAAGTCAAATCACCATAGATTCCCTAAACACTTTAATCACATTCACTTCCACCTGTAAAAAACCCATAGTTCCAAGATAATGCAAGGCCAAAGCGACCTAGGCACAAGTTCAACTTTCAATTGTTTCCAATTTCTTGTGACATTCAACTTTCTACTCTTATAAAACTAATGCAAATTTTGACCACACTCTCTTTTGCCCTAAGGATACCTAGTCCAATAATAGTCCAAGTTTCTTACATTTTCTTCTTTCTCCTTAACATAATTGTCATGCCTCTAGCTTTGGGCTCATGACCAAGGTAAAGGTCATGAAAAGGTGTGGGCCGAGAGTGTAACATGGGAGTCACATTCACATTCTTGGGAGTGCGGGATGTGTGAAGGAATGAGTTCATATACTCCCAAGTGGGCTCCCACTTTGAGAATTGGACTTTCGATGAACTTTCAAAATTTCTAGACAATGATTTGACAAGTCAAAACTCATTGGATTGAAGAGTTCCTCATACCATTGGAAAGTTGTTGAAACATAAATGTCTAAAATGGGCTTGAATGATCCATTTGAGTACTTGCAACATAAGTTATAGTCGAAAGGAAGGTTGAGAATCAAAGTGTCAATTTGACTTTTAACCACTAAAAGTTGAGAATCATTCTGAATTACGTGCATTTAGGTGGTGTGGCACATGTCGTTGAAAAACTCTCGATGAAAACTACAACTTTGTATAAAACTCATTTCAAACGAAGGTCTAAACAACAAGTTATGGGCTTCCAAAGTGGTGAAAATTCTAATTTCGGGACTTTCGACTTGGGAATCTTGGGAAAAATGACATTTGGGTGCAGCCCTTGTGGCTAGTCATAAAAAATACTATAAAAGGGAAGGTGGTGACTTCCCCCAAGTTTAGGTCCTGGTGAGTCTTCTGAATCCGTGTATGCTCGTGGCTCGTTTGCGCACCAAAAGTGTTTCAATTATGCACTAACCAACTTGTTGTTTGGTTTATGTAAATCCATATGAATAATTGATCTACTTGTCACTCTTGTTAATCCCCATCTCAAAATTCTAGCAAGTTTTTCTTACCCTCGAAATGTTATGAATTAAGGAATGTACCTTAATTCTTCCTTCTTTCATTATTTTCATTTTTAGATTCGTATTTGAGTCTTTCAAAAAATTTGAAGGTGCGTCATTGACAACCGATGTTCTTTTAAAATTATGCAAGGTGGTCAATTTGGTTACACACTTCAACTATTGAATAGTTTAGTGAGTTTTTTTATAATGAAGTGGAATTGATTTGGCAATGTTTTTTCATTTGACAATGGTTCAAATGGTGATTAATTTTTTTCAATTATCCATAATTTGGTGACATGAATATCAATTGTTATAAAAAATTCAAGCAACATAAGTCTTAGGTAGGTCATATATTTGGTTAATAGGTGACCAACAAGGGAACAAATTTGGCTACACACAATTAATTAATCTTCAAAATAAAATAAAATATGGTGACATACAAACATTCATGATAAAAAAATTGACAACATACAACAATCCACATTATGTGATTATGTTGTTCAAAAGTTCAACAAAATCAATTATGAATTCTTTTGTGAAGGAAATTGGAAATATCTTAGAAAATTAAAAAACCATCACTATGACAAGCCTACAAATAGAGTGTGTAGGTTATATGTGTAATATTCACCACCATACCCTTGCTACAACCATGTGACAAATTCAATTGAATGTATTTAAAAACCATTCCCTTTTTATTTATAAACCAAAATACTTAAATGGAAAAGATGAAGGTCTTCCTTTTATTAAAACCACATGATAGAATTACATCATGATCAACCACCATTGCCATTGGGCTGTTGAATGGTGATAAATGGAAAGCCTTCAAAATGGTAACCATACCAAAATGGTCATTGTTAATCTATTAACAAATTCAAATGATGTAAATGACTATAAATCTAATGCCCCATTCTG
>Ga0209611_10006937_pt1 | contig 18324 bp, 5 predicted proteins | sample S1TSphgellanicum_3_FD_187693 | JGI IMG/M metagenome (GOLD analysis project Ga0209611, IMG submission 187693) | Host-associated microbial communities from peat moss isolated from Minnesota, USA - S1T2_Fc - Sphagnum magellanicum MG (SPAdes) (version 2) | ecosystem: Host-associated > Plants > Peat... | reverse complement strand
ACTCAAACACACAAAAAAAAACCATATTCAAGATGATCAAAATGAAGATAACAATAACCTTGCATTGTTGAAATCTCCCAAACCCTACACAAGGAGGAAAAAAAGGGAACCCAACAATGGCAATGGCAAAAGAGCTTTGCAAAGGGCAAAGGGGAGCAAGAAGGAAGGAGGTTCAAAACTAAAGGTGGGTGGGAGGGGTTGGGGGGAGGGGGGGTAAGGTGTAGGTGGGGCTAGGTTAGTAACCCCAAAAGATGGGTTGATGGGTTGGTTTCCCAAATGAAACCCAGAACGGTCTTTCTCCAACTAGTGCATTGATTGGTGGTGGGTCCCATGGGCTCTAAATATGAGACCAAAACCAATACCTGCAATGCAATAGCTTGTGGTTTGTTCCATTTGGAAATGAGTAAAACTTGCTAGGGGTAAACCATTATTTTGTTTGGTGGTTGTATTGAGGACTATTCCAAAACATAATTGGTTTTCTCTACCATTGATTCACATTTCATACATGTTTTCCACAACTAATTCAAGGCCACACCCATTATAGGGTACATTAAGTGTTTTGATAACTTATCATAAGCTCTCATATTCATTTCATGTGGAAGATTTGTCGTTATAACCAAAGTTTTTTCTTTGGGTGACACCCATTAGAACTTGTTGTATGAAGATTGAAAAGTATAGGTTAATTTGGCTACAATCTAGCATAATTTCAAATACCTCATGTCCCATTTTAGTTTATCTCTTCTATTCCTTCATTTATGTTTATTTCAACTTAGGTCCTACAAGTTTAGTCAAAGTGCTTACCTAGACTATCCTATGTATTGGTGGTAAGTAAAACCACAAGCCAAGGCATTACCAAAACAAGGGTTTGAAAGGTTGGAGTAAAGGTTGTGTTAACCTATAGTTTTGTAATGCATTGGTCCATGGGCTTTCTTGAAATTGCCAAGCCTATATGGAAATTAGGCATGCTTTATGAAAAGTGTAATGCCCACATAGGAAATGGAATGACCATTGTCACATAAAGGTAATCTATGTTCGATAAAGTGCCTTTTAGTGACATTAACAGAAAATTGTCAAGCTTTTACAAATTAAAAGAGTTGAAGTCTTGTGTGAGGTAAATTATTTGAGTGCATGATAGTAAATTTGTGGTTGAAAGAAACTTTTGCTACAATTTTAAACAATACAACAATTGGTGAAAAGGGATTCCCCAAAGAAGACAATTGAAATCCACTTATAGTTGAAATTGGATAATTTAGATGTTATAAAAGGTATCAAACATGCAACATATTATGATAGCGACCATTCCACCTAGGGAACATATCAGGCAACGTTATATTAGGTAGTAATGAGTTTGACTAAGAGTTATTCCAAAATGTAATTGGTTGTTTTCATCATGGATTCCCTAGGTGCAAACATCCTACATTGTTGATGTTTTCAAAAAGTCAACAAAGTATACTAAAATAAAAGTAGCATGTGACTACTTATCCCACCTAGGAAAATTTATCAAATAATGTCAAAATAGATAGTGCAACAAGTTATGTATTGGATAACAACCTACTACTTAAGGTGGATTCTAAGTCCTAACAAGGCCTTGGGTGTGCCCAAACTCAAAGGTGTGATTTGGCTTGGAATCTACTCTTGATAACTTGTTATCTTCCATTGAAGGTGACGAAATTGTTACTAGGGAACTCATGGGAATGTTGTAAAATTAACAACGTTGATTTGGCCTCAAAATCATGCCACAAGATAGCTTGAATAAGCCTCCCTTGATTTGAATGTGAAGGAGATATGGATAATATGTAAATGAGGAAATTTTGACACATTTTGGCCTAGTTTCCAAAACCACCTTTCATTGGATCAAGTGTAAGTTTGAACTTTCCATGCATTAGAAGAATCTACTAAAACAAAAGCAAATTAGTCAAATGAAAGGAATTGGAGCTTTCAACACACACAAAATTTGTAAGATGACAACAACATCATCAATTGCACTTGCAAACAACATTTAGACAAAGGGGAACAACACGAGTATCTCACAAAATCACAATGATTTTATTTTTTCAAAATATCATTCCTCTCTACCTAGCTCTCTCTTCTCATCTACCTACATCCCTCTTCTCTCCTCATGCCTACCACTTGACCCTTTCCCCTTTTTTTTCTTTTTTCTTTATGAACCAAATACCATACAACTATCATCATGAACTCTAGAGAGAGAGAACGAAGAAAGAAATACAATATTTCATATGTTATTGTGTGTTGTGTTTATTCATTCGTTTAAATTATTTTATATGATTTTACAAGGTGTGTAAAATTGTATAAATGTGTCTTTCTAAAAATTGAAACTTACAATTATCCTGTTTTACATGGGATGAAATAATCTAACATGATTTTACACTTATGCATAAAATGAAAATTATACACTTACACTTACCTGATATGTATAACAAAAACCATCTACACACACTCTTTTGTTGAATCTATGATGTTAAAAATAATGCTTTATCTTTCATCTCATATTATGTTTGAATTCTCTCCGTCTTAAAACTATACTTGACGCATTGTTGAAACTTGATATTTTGAAAAATCAATGTTGATACCATTGGTCATTGCATATGCCATCTGGTACAACTATGAATATATCATTATTGATACCACTGCACCACCAACTCCTAGTGAATGCATTAGGTATACCAGAGTGTGACTTACTTTTTGAAAATTCTCTGGTACCAAAATTGGACTGATATTTCATTTTTGCTAAGTCCGATGCACCAGGACCAGACTGATACATAAAATACTCCATAGCAAGTGAACACTGATTATCACCAGTAACATGCATTGCCATACTTGCATTGGAGACCAAGTTACATTTAAGTCATTGCAATTGTTTAGTTTTGGTCTCTTGAGTCTCAAGAGGGCTGGCTGTTGGAGGTGGCCACAGGGAACCAGCAGTCAACAGCGCACCATCCACTGGATGCCCATTATTACTCAGTTGTGGGTGAAGCTCATCTGAGTTAATATTTGGACTCCCCTTGGTAACCAATTCTGCAGGAAATAGGTCTCATCTATAGGTAAATAGATAGGAAAATAGGTATCTACTAGGTAAGTACATGGTTGATACATAGGTAAGGACTGCTTTTTTCTACCTACTAACAATCTGCTTGTGGGTTGTTGGTAGGTAGGTAGAATAAAAAAGCAACTGAGCTAACCATGGTTAGCTAGGGAACTGGAACCGAACAGAAAACTGTTTCCTGACCACTCACCATCCATCCTTCAGGGTGCACTGGTGGGTGCTGGTTCACTGCGGCCCTTGGAGGTAATGTCACCAATAAAAACAGAGGTGCCATCCCTTTTGGCCTGGCCTCTGGGTACCATTTTAGTGGTTGAAAGTTCTTTCCAAAATTATTGGCCATCAGAAGGTAATTACAAGCTTTGAAATGAGGTGATCACGGATCATGGCAAAGTTACCACCAATAGAAAGCAAAGCTCCCATCCTTTAAGGCTGGACCCCCTCTTATGAGTCAAAAATTATTATGGAATTTTTTAACTATCACGAGGCACAAGCAGAGAAGTGAGGTCATGTTAGCCCACAAAGTTAAAGTTGGGTTTGGTTTCTAGCCCAACCAATATTGCTTTATGGTATCTAGGGCCCCAATAAACATTGGCCAATGTGCACGGAAATTAGGTCAAAGTTTGGTTTAGGCATGATCATTTGGGTGGAAAGGTCGAAGTCTGTTGCTGACGCAGATCAGTTCAACTCTTGAAATGTGCTTTGTGCCACGTTATGAACAAAGGTTGATGGTCAACCAGAGGTTTTTTTTTCTATTTTTGGAGGTAAGTGGGTCTCAGGTAATCTGGCTACAGGTCAGAGAAGTAACGAGCAAAAGCACCCACCAGTGCATCCTTCACGGTGCACCGGTGGGTGCTGGTTCACTGCGGCCCATGGAGGTAATGTCACCAATAAAAACAGAGGTGCCATACCTTTTGGCTTGGCGTATGGATACCATTTCAGCAGTTGAAAGCTCTTTCCAAAATTATTGGCCAGCACAAGGATCATGGCAAAGTTACCACGAATAGAAAGCAAAGCTACTATTCTTTAAGGCTGGACCCCCTCTTATGGAAATTCTGAGCTATCACAAGGCACGAGGATTGAAGTGAGGTCATGCTAGCTCACAAAGTTAAAGTTGGGTTTGACTTCTAGCCCGACCTACATTGCTTTATGGTATCTAGGGCCCCAATAAACATTGGCCAATGTGCATGGAAACTCATTTTAATAAAGTATATTAGGTCAAAATATGGCGATTAAAAAACTGTTGCGGGTCAAAAAAGTGCTCATAATAACAATATATGCCCATGTTCAGCAGCTCTACACCTTACACTTGAAAAAGCACAACTATGACATCAAAATAATGATAATGGCGTAAGTGATGACCAATATGAAAGGACAGGGGTCTCTTTATAAGGTAGCCCTACACAAAGAGAGTCAACCTTTTTTTCTCTGGCTAAATTTAGCAACTTGGCTAAGAGAAATTTCCAAAGGGCTTAAAATATGTTTTTTTTTGGTTTTCTAGTTGCCACATTTCGACAGTAATTTCTGAAGTACCTTACACTTTCTTATGTTGATATCCTATTTATAGTGAAATTTGGCTAAACTGTATTATTGATTATTTCCAGTTTAGCTACATCACAAATATGAAAAAAGAAAACCCTGAAGAGAGTGTACAAAATCCTTTGGTGAGTTTGCTTGCTTTGGCTTTTTCCCCATATCCACCAGCCTGCCAATTCTACCCCAGTTCCCTCAAAGTAAGTCACTAGAACCAAGCATCAAGATTTTATGCCCGTATCCAAATCATGTGGCCCAATGTTTTCAATTCCTTCCCAAAGAGGAAAAAAGGGTTGAATACTGCTGGGACCGGTTTTATTCGTTGAGCCATGTTTGGCTATTAGAAAAATTATTGTACTTAGAGTATCTCCAGCAGTGCTCGGTATGTGATCGTGCACAGTACAATTGGATGAAGAAAATCCAACCTATGCGGGTTTGGCTCAGGAAAATGGTTTTGGCGCCGCATAGTTGCGCACGTAAAAGGCGCAGCAGCGTGTGCACCTGAAAAAAGAGTGTAATTAATATGATCTAATTGCTGCTCAGTGCTTGTGATTGGCCCATCATAAGATTGGTCCAAGTGGTTTCCTACGCCCCACCTATTTGCTGTCCCAGTGTCACGTTTACGGGTGGGGTTGTAAAGAGTAGAGAACTAAACTTGAATGTGAAAAATATATTCGCAGGGTCACATACTGAGCATCACTGGAGATGCTCTTACCCTGGGCCCAAACTCATGAACATGTTCATAAAGTGTTATTGTTCCCCCATAGCTTGGCCAAAACTCAAGAACATGTTTATAAAGCGTTATTGTTGCCCGTTCCCCAGAGTTTGCTATGAGGGACTTTCCCAACATTTTGTACTTGAGTGCTTTCCACATTCTCTGAACTTCAGGAAGAGAAGAACATTGCCAGCAGATACACAAAGATGCCCTTTAACTATAGGGTCCATAGTAGCATGTACTGATATTTGCCAGATCTGCCCAAACATGTACTGATATTGCTGTACTTGGTCAATTTTCTCACTTATTTCAAAGCCATTTTGAGCGTTTTCATACCTATATCACATAGGTCTGGAAATGATTTCAACTCGTGCAAAAAAAAGTTAGATATTATGGGTATCAAAAGATTTTGCAAAAGAAAATGATTGTTTCAAGTTGATCGACCAAAATGATTGGTCCATGTGTGACATTATATGCTCTGTTGTCCTATATAGTTTCATATTTATTATTTAATGATGGGAAGAAACAAACATTTAACACTAAATTTGAATGTTGTAATTATGAATACTTCCCCCTTAATGCAATGAAATGTTGCAAAATTGAAACTAGAGTTTATATTTTGGAGGAATTGGACTTCAAAATCAGATTCCTAGTTTCGTTTATGGCTGGAACTGATTTTTTGAAAAGAATTGAATAAAAGGTCTAGATTTAGGGGCCAACCATTTTTAATGGGCAATTAACCTCCAATCCCAGTCCAGATTACCTTGAACTGGGTTTGGTTTTTGAACTCGGAAAATCAAAACTACAATCAGAACTGGAACTTTTATTTAAAACACAACTGGACCCCAAACCTGGTTTTCTGGTTCCACTTATGACTGGAACCAGAATCGTTCTAATATTTTTACAGAACTGGAACTGGAGTTTCTTCATAAACGTAAGGAACCACCCAAACACTCAAAAAGACCTTGTGAACTTCATTTAACTTGCACCAATAGAATAGATGCACATTAGCAAAAAAGTTTACGGTATTGTGCTGGCAGCAGGTAATACTCTCCAACAAACCCTGAGGCCCAGGATATATCCCCTGTAAATTACCAAGACGAGCCAAAACCATGGTGGGAGGCCTTGTTGTGCCTTACATGGGGGCATTTCCCAAAAGTGAATGCTGAGAGGTGTTTCAGTTATGAATAGGTTAAGAGAGCCTTAAGCTTGTGGGAAACTAATACTTGGTGCTTCTCATCCATGGATGACATTTTGAAACTTAGTGGCAGCTATTGCTCCAATGATTTTGGGGGTGGGGGAAATTTGATGTTCATATTCATTGATATTCCATTTCAGTTTGAATAATGTGCTTCATTTAAGCACCAAAGTAATAACATGATAACATGTTGGTTGAATGACGAACTTATTCAGAAAATTCATTTAACTTGTAATCATTCATGAAATTGGATTTTCAAGTTTTTTTTTCTCATAACCAATGTTAATTTTCTACGAATTATCATCAAAGTTCTTTGCAAGTCTTCTATTTCCAAAACAAGTTCAATTAATCATCAACAAGTACATTCAATAAAAAAATCTCTAAATCCTATGTAGGTGAAAATCTTTTAATGTGTACCACACAAGATGAAAAGGGCCTAGTCCTTATTGTAGTCCTTTTTTATCCTATATTTTGATCCTTATAAAAAATAATGAATCAAAAGTTGTCAAATATTTTAGAAGGACTATATTTTAAACCATTACAATTCTAAATTCTAATATAATCATCCATAAATGTGCTTTTACATGATAAAAAAGGATTAGGTAAAAAAGATAGAAAAGGGTGACACTATCACAAGACTTTGGTACACCTTAAAGAGTTTGGACCCATGTATGAATCAAAAATATAAATTAAAAATGTATACAAGTTGCAAAACTAAAAAATATATAATTGAAAGTGGAAAGTCTATGTTCTCCATTGCAAATCTAAAACGACAAAATAGAAGTTTTTAAATCTTTAATTTCCAAAGTCTTTAATCCCTTCTTTTTTTATCCTTATCCTACTTATATACATGTTAATTAAAAAATAAACAATTTGATTAGACTATTTAAATAGTAACTAACTAGTATATACATTAATAGTCCCAAAAAAATTCAAAAGTTAATTAGATGTTAACATTTACTTGTTTTGCAAACTACATGTTATGTCAACTACTTATAAATTAACTACATGTTGACCTATCACCTATCAAATTTTATCACATGTTAGGTTTTGTCACATGTTACATATAATATTTGGGTAACATTATCCCCCTTTCAAACTATATTTCATCCTTGAAATAATAATTTTAAGTTTAATCAATAGTTTTTGGTATCTCAATAAGTTAGTTTGTAGTTTTTTCAAATGGTTTAACATTAATTCACTCTGTAAGTTCAACATTACCTATGAGTTGGGTACCAATTTTTATTATAGACTCCAATTGAACAAATGTCTCCACAAAGGTCATTGTAAAAGTAACAAATAACCCTAATGCATGAGGTGTGCTAGAAATCAAAATGATTTCTAGACCTACACCTATCTAAGGTGGGGTCAAGGGTATGGTAATAGATTAAAAAATTAATGGTTCTACCCTACTATTGATCATAAATTAATGATGGAGTATCAACAGGTTCAACAATAACACCAACATGTACAACAATGGTCACAATAGGTAAAGGTATAATTTTTAAACATGTTTTTCAACCTCTAACTAAACTAACAAGTTGGGTGGTTACAATAGGTTGTTGTTTTTTTATTAGATCCAAAGATGGATGATGTTGCACCTATTGTCTTCATGTTAGTCCTAATTTCCACATAGAAAAGTAGGTGGATCATACTTAAAATTTGTCCAAAGGTGGTTCAATAGGCTTGTTGTTCCAATTGATAGACCTTTTCATGAGCTCAAACTAATACCATGTTTTCTTGGATTTGATCTTTTGTGAATTCTTGCATTGTTTGCCACCACTCTTTCCATTTGGGATTTTTGTTAACCAAAGCTTGGTTTTGGACCTTAAGCAAGGTGTTATCCAACAACAATTATTCTAATTGTTTCAATTTGTTATGCATTTTAACAAGTGAAACTTGGGTTAGTTTGTTTAGTTATACCTTTGCAAATTCCAATTGCCCCTTCTAATCTTGGATTAGAACACACAAAACTTGAGTTTGTTTTTCTAACTTTTTGTTAGCTAAAACAAGTTGTTCCTTCTACTCTTGATAACTTTGTTCCAAACCAATTATGGTTTTTTCTTGTTGCATACTAGATTGTTCCATCTTGTTGTAGTTTTTGGCCATTCACTCATGCTCATTTTGTAATGTTAAAAGTAAATGTGATGTTGTTATAAACTATACGAGTCTTTTCTCTTTCAAAAATTGCTCCCTAGTTAGAAGTTCAAGTGAAATTCCACATTTTTCAATAACCTGTTGAAATTGACTTATTGTTAGTACAAGTTCATCATGGGTTGTTATACTTGGTGCAGGCACTTTTAATAAAGGAAATCACTTCCTCAATAAAACATTTAGAACATGTCTTAAAAAAAAATTATAACCTTGTTATTTCTATAATTTTTTTCTAGCGTTTGTCCATTGATTAAGTTCTACTAGCATGTACATTAGAACAATAGAACACCAATTAAGCTTTTGGGCTTTATTTTTTTAGGTCAAATATTATGGCTACATGGTTGTTAAAATAGGTTAAATGTTGCTCCCTTTGGTAAATTATTTACAAAATGGTTACAAATTGAAAATGAAACTTTCATGTGAATTACACTCCATTATTCGTTTTCAACATCAAAAACATTGGTGCTTACAAGTTGTTTCAAAACAACTTTTGTTTTTTTTATTGAAGAATTGGCATCGTCAACAACCCCTTTAGAGGAAATGCAAGTTGTTCATGAATGAGTACTGATCACTGACAATCTTCTTTCCCCATACTTGAACTTTAATTTTGCCATCTTTTGTGACCTCCCAAGTTTGTAAAAACTCCTTCAATAGGTATTCTTTTGGCGTGGTCCATTGAACGTTGAAGAGCCCTTCCAAATTGACTTGTTTCACCCATTTTTATTCAATAGGTTCCATTTTGATCTAATCTAACATCTTTTGGATCTCCTTTGCCTTAGATGCTAGACATTTCCTTTTAGGTTTCTCAAACATAATTAACTCCTCCACAAACCTTCCTATTCCCTTTCATCATGGACTTTGCATGGGATCTTGGGCATTGAGGATTAATGATTCTCACTAGTTCTTCTTGAAAAAAATCTTGATTTTTTTTTTCCAAGGTTACTTGTGGTTGGCTATTACAACTTTTGTTTTTCTATTATTTTCCTTGCTTAGGTACTTCTTATCGTTATTCCTTAGCAACAAGTTGATGAGCAAAAAGATTTGGTTCTTCTTTAGAGTTTGAAATCACTATAACATGTGTCAAGGTAAAAAATCTCATAGGTTGTCGAAAAAACTAAAAAGTTTTTCAAGCTCTTCATTGAGTTTTGACTTTGCTTTTGTTGTTTGAAAGTTCTATGTTCTTTTTATATTGGCTTTTGTGAAACTGAAAGTTCAATGTATGCTTTTGTGAACCTAGCTTGTTCCACCTTCTCCTTTTCAATTTGTTATCTCCTTGCACTTTGGCTTTTTTTTTCAAACTCCTTTTCTTTAGCCTCTCTTTTCAACCTATCTAAAGTGATCTCATTCATGGCTTCAAGTATCACTCCAAGGGGAAAAAAAAGAAAAAAAAATACACTAAATGGCACAATGGCTCTTTATACAATTTTGACAATTGATAAAAACATTGTGGCTATCAATAGACATGTCATTTAGGGTTGTAGATCTATGTGGAATAGACATCTACATGCTTATACCAATAGGCATGTCATTCTAATGATTAATAGTCGGTTCAACATGTACTAATTTAGAATTTTCATTTTCAATAGTTTCCTTTTGTAGTCAGGTCATTAAGTTTAGGAAGTACAAGTTGCAATGTGCTATCATCTATGAACTAGTTGGGTTTCAATTTGTTGAAATTTACTAAAACCTAGTTAAAATTGAATTTATGAATAGCAAAAAATAAAATTGTATTGTTAGGTAAGCAATATTGCGTCTTATAAGGTCCAAACCACCTTCTTTGAATTTAGGAACATGTGCTATGATAGCCCCTAGAACCAATAGTTCACATAGTCCCCAAATTGAAACTTGGTTTCAATGTACCAATTTTGTAATTATAATGACATGTTCCATTAAGGTATATTCAAAATCAAAGACCACAAAAGTACTATCACACATGAAAAATTCCTAGACATATGTAATTTCCAAGGTCGATTAGGACTCAAAATTTTGCTTATTTTATAATTCAAAGTAAATTTCTTAAAGAAGACATTCAAATTAAATGAATTATGTAAAATAATCAAACATTTGGTAAAAATTTGATGTCCATTTAAGTCCTAAAACAAAAAAGTTTGGGATTGTAACAAAAGAAAAAATGATTTTAAGGACTTGAAAGGATTATAAAAACCTATGAATCCTTGAGCTTTTAGACTCATAAAATGCAAAAAGGCCATATTTATTTATATTAGCCAATAGGAGATTATGTGAATCAATCTTTACAACAAACAAGACCAAAAAGTCAAGATTTTTTAAAAGAATATTGGCCATTCATTTAAGGACATTTAAATTTGGTCAATTTATGGATTTTGAGGTTGCAAAAAGGTTGGCAACATTAAAGCTAAGGCCCATAATGAAAATCTTGTAAAAATATCCAACCTTGTTAAAAAAAACATGAATTTTTAAAATTTACCTAGCCTCAAGGATTTTGCCTTCCAAAGTCAAGTGTACAATCCTATTTATGGGGAAACGTATACCCTCATAGTTTATCAACACTGTCAATTTTAAGTTTTACATGTATCCAACATGGTTCAAATGTTGCAAATTCCTTATCATGTGAATAGAAATGGTTTACAACATTATCAATTAATCTATGGTGCGGTTCAATTGTTATTTTGTGTACACACAATACCCAAGTTTCAAGCTCGAAGAACAATGTAGAACTCTTGATTATGCCTTGTGGAGCTATGCATTTTGGATCCAAGCATTTTTTGCAATCTTCTTGTTTTGAAACATGTGTTTAAAATAAACATTTGTAGATCCTTTGAGTGCATTTCTTCATTTAGTTCCTAAGTAGGTTTGCTGGTAATTTTACAAAGTCCAAACACTCAATGCACATAGGTTTTGTTTTGAAGAACACTAATGAATATCTTTGATGTTTTGAGGGGTTTTGGGAGTTTATCACTTGCAAGAACTACACATTTTAAATGATTAATTGTATTGTTGAACATTACTAAAAAACATTTCATTTACAACTTGTCCCTATGCAACTACATGCAACCAAATGTCACTCATGACTACAAATGGTTGCCTATGCGACTACTTTTCAAATTTGGATGAAATTTGGTCTTCTTTTCAACTAGGTTGCGCGACTATGACCTATTTCATCTTTAAATTGTGTTATTTTTTATAATGTCTTTGTATTTTTTACAACATTATATATACATTTAATTGCAAATGTAACCAAGATAATCACATGCTAGTTGTATAAAATTTCTAAATTACTTACTAGCAAGGATGTACCTATATATATATATATATACCTACCTACCTACCTACTAGTACCTACCTACTTATAAACCTAGGTCACATGGTATCTAGCCTAGGCTTGGTGACATGTGGCATTGCCTACGTCTACATATAGGCCTAGACATGACATGTGGCACTTAGGCTAAACTAGGATAAGACATGCCACATGGCACCTAGGTTAAATGTCAATGCCATGCCACGCATCACTTAGGCTAGGTTACACCATGCCACGTGGCACATATGTTAGGTCTAAAACATGTCATATGGCAACTAGGCAAGGCTTAAGCCATGCCATGTGGCTTATGTTTAGGCCTAGCCTAAGTGGCGTAAGTCTAAACCTAGCTTAAGTGCACATGGCCTATGTTTAGGCTTAACCTAGGTGATCACCTAGGCTAAGCCTAAAAGTGGCACATGGCATATGTCTAAACCTAGGTGCCCTAGAAGTTAAGTGCCACGTGGCATATGGTTTAAACCTAAGTGTCACATGGCCTATGTCTAAACCTATGTGCCACGTAAGCTATATAGGTGTCATGTGGCATAGGTTTAAGTGGGTGCCACATGGTAGAATGCAATTAGTCACTAATATAATTGCAATTTTAGTTGCAAGATCACTCATGTACAGAATATATGGCAGCCATATACGTATTTGATGAAAAAATACTTCATTTGTTGCACATGACTGGTTTTCACATGTGACTTATCGTTTGCTACTACAACCAATTTAGTTGCAAATGTCATTTGCGATTAAAAACTAGTTGCAAAAGATAGTTGAATGCGATAGTATTTTTATTAGTGGAAACCTCTTGTGTTTAAAACAAAGCCTTTACTTTTTTACTACATCAATCGTCCAAAACTTGGTGACCTTATTGCCTACAAAGTTCCTTTATGAGTGCATCCTTGGGGTGTGAATTTCATCCTTGTCAAGCCATAGATTTATCATGGTAACTTTAAGAACTTTTGTTTTTGTGTGAAAAAAATGAATTGGGTTTTGAAGGCTTATGTGCACATTGGTGGTTGGTGGATACTAATTTCTTTGGACCAGTCAAAGATGGACAGACTTGAACAAGTGATCTATTTATTTTCTTGGCATTATGATTTTTCAAGGAACTTGTCAATTTGTCAGTTGCACAAGTTTCAGTACTATTGTTTGTGCAAGTTTACAAGTTCTCTTAAATTTATGTTTGGTTTATAGTCATGAAACAACACAAGATCGATCCTATTGTTTTGTAACAACTTGTGCGAAGTTGTGTTTAGAAAACTTGTTGATATAACAATTTTGGGTGTAGGTCTTTCAACATATGCATAGGTCTGCTTATGATTTAAAGTTGTGATCTATTGTTGCTTTTGATGGGGAATAAGAAGAATCAATAATGAGATAGACAAGGCATTGGGAAAGCCTTGGAGGCACAAGCTACAAGAAGGTTGGAGGCAAGGGATTGACAATGCAAGGCTAAGGCTACCAGAAGATAAATGATTACTTAGTGTTAACAAATCGTTGAAAATGGTAATCCTACTACATTGGTGACATAGAAAGGTCGATGTCTAGACTTGCAAGTCATTATTACATTGCTCTTGCATCAAATGACAAGCATGAAAGGCCTTAATTATCAACGATTGGCCATGGAAAAACTTTTGAAACAACCCATCTTACAAGATGCAATGCTTAATGTGGTTATGAATTCAAAACATTACAAGACAACATTGAAATTGTTGACAACATGAGAAGAGGTTAGCAGGGTATCAAGGCTGGTCATAGTCTTGATGAAATGAAAACTAAAAATGTTGTTAGCAGTGTGGTTGTTTCAAGTTCTACCTAGAGTCTAGTTCATTAGAGCAAGTTGAAGAATTTTGAGCAAAGGACATGATAGGAAAATACAACTTAAGGATGGTTCCAACATGTAATGGGCTTTTACAACCCGAACAAAAGTGTTGGTCTTCCTCAAGGATGTGTTATGGGTTGGAACTATTTCAGAATAGGTCATTGAAAGGGCCAATGGGATGGGGTGGCAACACATATCAAAAATGCTCTTCGGGCTAAACAGATGAAAACCATTAGTGCCATAAAGTTACAGATGTGTGCAATTTTCTGCAAGTAAATATGGGCAAGGCGCATCTTGTTTACCTTAGAGCTCAATGGCAAGTAAGATGATACTTCCATGAAATTAAGTTGGGAGATGTTGACTGCACTCATGGCTATGAGGTGCACAAAGTTAGTGGCAACAAATCAAAACACACAATCCAGTCAGTTTTTCATCTGAACAAGTGTGAACCCCAAATTAATGAATAGGTTATAGCTGTTATAATTCAATAATAAGTTTAATGGTGAATGATAATTAATTAGAAAATTTTCAACAAATAGGTGTTAAATAATGGAGTTAAGGGAATGGGTATTTAGTTAGTTGAAATGTTGGTAAGTTCATTTTAGTTATTTTTCAAAATTAGATGGAATTTCAGTCCATTCTAGGAAAATTTGTTAAGTGGATTAAATTAGACGGAATTAGATTAAAGATGTGGAATGATGCAAGTAGGAAGATTTGAATAATAGAAAAGGCAATGATGCCAATTTATTGAAAAGTAAACAATGATGTTAGTTAAGGCTACAATGAACCACAAGTAGGCTTAGGGATTTAACATCTTCAACTATGGTGTTACAAAGTTGTTACATGCTTAATAGGTGTTTTGGAAGGAGATGATCTTCTGCTTCTAAACCACTAACACCAGAATTCATTACTATAAATATAGAAACTCTAGGACATGGTGCATAGTGCGAACAAAAAATTCAACCTTGCACTTTACTTCGACTTGAAGCATTGGACCTTGCAACCGATGATAATGCCGAATGCCAAAAGTACATACCACACTAAAACTTCAACTTCCTTGCCTTCAAAAACACCTTCATAAATGATCTTGGGTTTGCCGACTACAATTGGTTTGACTTCCAAGACTAACACCAAGGAGCTTGAGTTAACCCCCAACTTTCGATGTTAAGGTCAAATGATGCATTCGTACTTAACTCAAAGGTGCACCTAACGTCCACCTACTTCTTTTCAGGCCTAGGAACCTATGTTAAATTTAACACCAATGAAAGATTAGAAGATTTTTTAGCAACTTGAACGATTTGAACTTCACGCGATTCTGAATTATGTCACACCATAGTGTCAATGGTGATATTTGTGGTTCAAAGAAAACACTTAAGTACTTGAGAGGTTTGGTTAGGAAATGGTGGGTGGTTGAATTGTAATAGCACATGAATTATCTTCACAATAATGAAAACTTAGTTTTTTTTTTGTTAAATGGATGATTAAGTCTTTAGCAGAATTAACCATGGTGAAATTCATGGTTATCACAAAAAAATAGAAGGGGTCAAATGTGTGAAATAAGAAGGTGCATTAAAAATGGACATTTTAATTTTGAATATTTTTATATGAATATGAAAAATTATATTTCAACTCTGAAAATTTCCCATTTAAATTCTAAATGACTATTTTCGATTCTCAAATTAATACTTCAAGTCTGAAAATTAATAATTGACTCTAAAAATGGACATTTCAATTTTGAAATTTTTTATTTAAATTCAAAAAACTTATTTGATCTAAAAATTGATATTTGAATTCTAAATTATTACTTTCGAATCTAAAAATTATTATTTGAATTTAAGAAACTTTATTGAGTCTAAAAATTGGCAAATTGATTTTAAATATTTATATTTGAACTTGAAATTTGATATTTGAATTCTGAAGTTTTTAATTTAAATTTAAAAAAATTATTTGACTTGAAAGTTGAAATTTGAATTCCAAATTATTATTTTGGATTTTCAAAATTAGTATTTCAATTCAGAAAATTATTAATTGAATCTTAAAATGGACATTTTAATTTTAAATATTATTATTTGAATCTGAAAATTGACATTTCAATTCTGAAATTTTTTATTTAACTTCAAAAAAATTATTTGATCTAAAAATTGATATTTGAATTCCGAATTATTATTTTGGAATCTTAAATTTATATTTTAATTCAAAAAATTATTGATTGAGTTTCAAGGATTTTTTCTACTAGTGTTATCCATAATAAATCACTTTTGTAAATAATTATAAATGATTATTTTTATTAAATATAAGTGTCATTAAATAATTATTGTTATAACATAGATTTGTATATTACATAATTTATATTATTATATTAGAAGAAATAAATTAATTAAATTAATGTGACATTACTTTAAAATCATTGTAATTATTTCATATAAGAATTAATTAGTATGTGCAAAATTATTTTCTAATTGAACATAATTATTCACACTCTTTAATTTATAACTTTAAACCTAAGAATTTGGAAAAATTATAGTGTAGTTAAAATAATTATTTTACTGATTTTAATTTCACAAATTATTATATAATAATATTATGTTAAAAATTCTATGATTAATCATCTATGATAAATATTCTTTTGTAATTTTACAGTAATTATGAAAATTAATGTTATGTTGAACAAATTATTGTATTTATAGTTAATAATTACCAAGGAATTTTTTTTTGACCTATAATAATTTTTACAATAATAAATGTAATTATATAGTAAGTAATGTAATTAGTTGAATAATAATTTTTAAAAAATTCGTGCAAGAATTTACTTTTTAATAACAATTGTTAATTCATTGCTTATAATTTTAAAATAAGTATTTAAAATATTTTCTTTTAAAATTATAGTCATTAAATGAATTTTAAACTAATTATATTATATATAATTCGATTAGATTCTAAAAAGTAATAACTTTTTTAAAATATTTTATTTATTTAATTATTTATTAGTTATGTATTATAAATTGTGAGTAATTAGATAGCTAGTTTGTTAAATATTAAGAAGTTATTGCTTATTTAAGTAATTGATAATGAATATTAAATATTTGTAGTGTATAGTTTATAATTTAAATATATGTAAATTTAATCATTATTAATTAAATGATTATCTAATTATTTAATACTTGAATTGTTTAAAAATCTAAAAACTAAGAAAATAAGGCATGAAGTTTTTTTTGAAATTACAACTTAATTTGTAAGGAAGGTGCACCTTCAAAATTTATCCCATATTGTTTGTTTTTCATTCCTATTTTGAACACTATATAAACAAAAGGGGTGTCGCCATCCAATTTCACATTAAAAAAATTATGCACATGGGATGAGCTAATCAAAAGGCTCAACCCAAAACAAAAAAAACAAATAATGCACAATCCTAAAATACTTACCTCCCCAACCTACTTATCTATCTAATTAGGTAAGTACCTAATTTGACCTACTCATTTAAGTTGGCTTATGTACCTACCTACCTAAGTACTTACCTATATGAGTAAGTATTTAGCTTAGGAAAATGAAACCTACCTACTTACCTAAGTAGGTAAGTAGGTAAGGATTATATGCATTTATTTATATACCTACCTAAGTACCTACCAACCTAATATTAATATATATTTTTAATGTCATGTGCCATATTTACATTGGGTCACGTGTCATAATATAAGATCATCCAAGTATTTGAATTGAACGTCCTAGATTATTTCAAAATAATAATTATTAGTATTTTTTAAAATCAAATATTAAAACACCTGGCAACACATGATTTGCCTTCAATTGTGACCAAAATAATTACATCTTAGTCGCATGTGACAATACATATATAATGGAGTCAAAGGATGAAATGTATTTGTTAACTTTTTTTTTCATACAATACCCTTTATCATTTGCAACTAATTTATCACATGCGACTTGTCTTAGGTGACTAAAAGGATTTTAGTTGCAAAATGTCTCTTGCAACTAAAATTTAGTTGCAAAGAATAGTTGAAAATACATGTTTTTCTTCTAGTGTCCTAAGTAAATACGTAAGTAGGTAGGTTTTAAATAAATACGTAAGTAGGTAGGTTTTAAGTAAATACGTAAGTAGGTAGGTCCTCAGTAAATACGTAAGTATGTAGATCTTGAGACCTACCTACTTACCTATGGTTATGTACAACCTACTTAACAACTAAAAAACATATTTACTTTTTCCAAAATACACTTTAATATGCCATGTGACAAAAAATTTATTGTGCCACATGTCATAATCTCGAACCATCATTAACAATCATAGTGAACAATGGAGATTAATATTTTTTTTTAAAGTCCAAAAATCTCCATAGTGCCATGTGTCAAATTTTAATAGATGGATGATAATTAATGACGTCAACATGACATCATGGGTGTAGTTATAATGGAGTTGCATAGTAATTGAAAATGAGTTGTTTTGATAGAGTTGCAATTGAATTGTAATGAGTTGCACCATATATATAGTGAGTTGCAACTCTACAACTCATGTAACTTGTTTGTTAACATTCAAAACGTATAAATATAA
>Ga0209611_10006933_pt1 | contig 18329 bp, 16 predicted proteins | sample S1TSphgellanicum_3_FD_187693 | JGI IMG/M metagenome (GOLD analysis project Ga0209611, IMG submission 187693) | Host-associated microbial communities from peat moss isolated from Minnesota, USA - S1T2_Fc - Sphagnum magellanicum MG (SPAdes) (version 2) | ecosystem: Host-associated > Plants > Peat... | reverse complement strand
TGAAATTGAAATCAAAATACATGTTTTTGAAAACAAAAACACTTGACTAAAATTAGGAGTTAATTGGAGGTTAATTGACAATTAATCATTGGTATTAGTCTTGGTTAGTAAAACCAAATAAAAAATTAGACCTAATTTTCAAATTTGGAATCATTTTTTTGAAATAATCTAACCTAGAACAAAAGATTCATAGTTCCATTTGAACGAATTGATTCCTGGTTTGAATTGTGTGTGAAACCAAAACTAGAGGTTCTTCACAACAATTAAAAACCACCCAACATTCATAAAATTAGTGTTAATATGTTGTCATGAGTAACATCATGATTAAGAATAACTATACATGTGATGTACTAAAGTCCCTCCTTTATGAGACTATAAATCTCCATGGTCTACCATCACTACTCTTTCGAAATTCATTTTTATCAATATACAAACCCAATTTGCAAACTGAAATCAAGATGCAACCCTAAAACTATGCATAGGTTGTTCAAAAAAAATTTAATAACATAAAACTTGCATTTGAATTAACTTTCTTTGCAAAGGGGAGGATGATACCTTTTGTGTTTACAATATTTGTAAATACACAATTCAACATGCATCTATTGTATGTACATCTATAATGGTTTAGGTAGAAATTGGAAGGTGCATTGGCCCATGCAAAATCAACAAGCCATCATCACATACATCCATTTGAGAGGTGTAATCAACAAAGAAATCTTTCGTGCATGCATCCCATAAGATCTTTTTTTTAAAATGGTTGTAAAACAAGGGTATGCATTCTATTAGTGAATTTATAAGCTAATGTTATAATGGAAGAAATCCTAGAAAAACCCTAAGCAACTTGAAAAAACACAATTCCAAACACTATGCTAGGCCATTTCCTACACATTTCTAAAGATTGAAAATGGGGAGCAAGAATGGACACAAAAATAATTCTACATGAAGGTGTTGGATAATAAGTAGTGTGGCAATAATAACATCAATAAGTCTATTGACATCAAAACCCCTAAATGAATAAAAACTTTACACACATTCAATAGTAATAACAAAATATTTCACAAATTGACAAAACCAAGTTTTGAATACAAAATTTGAAGAAAAAATAAAAGAAAAAAAAAAACTTTAACAAAAATATTAAGCAAACCCCAAAGGATTCATACTTGAGCATCGTAGGTATTACATAATTTGAGAGTGCAAAATAGAAAGTAAATCAAATGGGTGGTGATGGACCTCTCCAAAATTGGGTAAAAAACTTCACAAAAAATTTGAAGATGGCTATAATTATTGATAGCAAAAACCTTTGGGAACGATAGTTTGTTTGTTTGTTTGTTTGTTTTGTTGTAAATGCAAGAGGAGATTGGTATTGAACATGTAATCTAGAAGAAAAAGAAAACAACAATGACGATGGCAATGAAAATGGACAATTTAAAAAAAAAAATTGCCCCTTATATGTTCCCACATCATTTTCAATATTTCATCATTACTTGTGTTAGATTTTTCATGTCCATGTAAATTAGACAAGGAGGGGGGGACGATTAATTAAATAGACTTGAAAGAAATATGTCTATTTTAACATAATATAGATAGGCTGGTGGGCAAACATTTAAGCTTCCAAAAAATAAACATGCATTAGTCATTGTTCAACTAGTCCTATTATTCAAAAACAAAATGTGCCCCATAGATTTATGGGCACACTTGAAGCCATTCAAATCATTGAATTTGGTTATCAAACAAAAAAATATATGCCTCTTCAAAGTCACATTTAAAAAAAACTAAAAGTAGTCTTAAAATATAAAAGCCCATTGTTTCCCAAACATTTTACACCTTATAAATGAACTAATTTCACTTGACATTTGGACAATTTTTGATCTTTTGTTCGATTTCTTGAAATTGAAAATTGTGCCAATAAGGTGCAACTACATTTGGATTAATATGTATGGATGAACATGTATATTAACATTGTATATACATGCTATATACATAGTGTTGCATGCAACTAAATGTCATGTGCAACTTGTTTTAGGTAACTACACAAATTTGCAGTTACATGTGTCGCATGCAACTGAATTTTAGTTGCAAAACCCAAAATCTCTACTAGTGTGGCATTCAGGAGGTTGGTTTCTTGCTTTCAAAGAAACCAAGATGTCCCTTTGTTAACAAGGTTGCAGATTACATTTCTACACCCATGAACTAGCCTTCCACATGTGCCCTTTGGAATCTCTTTGGCGATGGTATTTTTGCCCATGTCTATAAGCCATTTGATCTAGATGCTTGGTCCAAATCAAGGAATGTGAAGAAGATTCGTCATCTTGGCATGTTCAAACTATCCATTTTACAAGAAAACAAGTGGGAGGTGGGATGAACTTTTGAAGCCACACTATTAACTCCCTCAAACATTCCTCCTCTAGGATATGGATGGATTTACCACATCCTTTTAAGACCACTAGAAAATTGTAAGCAATATGAAGTAATAATTCATGATTATCCGACTTGTAGTTGCGTGGATTTTTCTTCCATGGTGTTTGCATCCCTTGGCAAGCAGGGGCCATGGGTGCCATGTGAGTACTTGTATTACATTTTGTAATATGCCATGTATTTTGGAATTAGAGAACTATTCATCCACTATCCATCTTGTAGTTGGAATGAGGTTCATAGATTATTAAATCGTGCCAAAGTCTTAGAGGTAAATTAAGTTGCAATGTCATTAGATAGTTATTAAATAAGACTATTATGGGTTCTATTATTTTGGAATGCATTTTGTTGCAGAATTAAACATATTCTTCAGCATGATGTTTGTAGTACACTATTTAGTAATTTTTCAAACAATTTCCCATTCCATCATTATGTGAACTTCTTACCCTTGACTTGCTATGTGATTTAACTTACACAAGTTATTATTTCACCTTTTTGCATTGTAATTTAACTCCTTCAAGTTTCACCTGTGACATGTTTTTTTGCGGATGAAATTGGACTTGAAAATTATGCGAGTCTAGTAATTTCCATTCGTCATATTTGTTTTGGAATTACTTTCATTCATACATTCAACTAGTCAAAAGTTTCATCTTAACATTTTTTCTACTTCTAATTATCATCCAAAAGTTCATTCATGCTCCATGTTCATCCAAATATTTCACGTTTTTTGTAACTTTGATACATTACATGTGGCTTTGATTCGGCAAAACTGTTTTGGAATTAGTTTCATCCACACATTTCAACATGTTGAATTTTTCATCTAAACAATTTGTTTACTTGCAATTATAATCCAAATAGTTCATTGATGTTCAACTTTCATTTAAAAATTTCATCCATTTTCTAACTTTCATCCATGTACACGTGGAAAAATATTTTCCACATCCTTCTTAGGTGACATAGGGATATTTTAAAAAGATTCTATCCTTATTATTAAAATTTCCAAATATATTTGTTCTTACTCATAGGTTCCTATTCACAAGCTCATGTTCACGTTCACGTGCTTGCTTCTTAACGTCGTTGCATTAATCCAATGTTGGTTGTACAATGTAGTCACCTCATTTGCACTCACAAAAAAATAGTTAGTAGCTTGCACAATGACTTTAGTGGATGTGAGGACAACATCATGCATTGCTTTAACCATTCCCCACCCACTCCATATGTCCGATGTTTTTTAGGGTTCTTTTTTACTTTTAGGATGAAAAACAACTCTTTAAAAGCTTCATATTCAGATAATAGATGACCATGGTTTAGAAGGTGGAAAATTGTTGCAAACTACACAATTTTTTTTCTAGATGAAATATGAACATTGGATTATAGTTGATTTAAAATTGTTTCAATACATCTATTTACATAGAATCTCGTGTTTTTTGCATGTGTAGATTTCTTGTCATAGTACTAATCCCCAACAATAATTCCAACAAAAGCAACAACTATTTTTTTTCCAACCAACATGTTTTTACAAAGTATCCAACTTTGGTGACAAGAATTTATCCTTTCCCTTAATGACTAAACATATCATGCATTTCACCAACAGTACTTGGGAATCCTCCCCCAAAATTGATTTTGCCCAAGGAAACTTGGCTGTCCAAGAATAGTGGAAAATATGAAAATTATCATAGGACCTTTTAGGTTTCCTGGTTAGAGGTTCATGCACACTAGGATTGGAAGGCTCAAAGACAATTGATAATGTAGGTGAAGGAGCATGAGATGTTGACAAGCTTGCCATGTTAGTATTCGATTGACCTTGACCAGAAAAATAAAGTTTGAGTTGAAAATTTGTAGGAAGCGTCAATGGTGCCATTATGACAAGCAACTTGAACGAATCAAACAAATTGAAAAGGATAAGAGGCCAAAGCACACAAATGAATTAGAAACATGCACAATTAAGAAAAAACTCAAACTGTAATATGAATGAGAAAAAAGAAAGAGGAGGTCAAAGTTGTAATCATTGAGGATTGAAGGCCTTGACCTCGATAGAATCATGTAGATTCTCGAAGAGATGTAGAAAGCTTGAAGGAGTTCCTTTACGTTTGTTGATTGTTCCATCCTTGTGAATTGTGAGGAACAATTCTTACAATGACAAGATCCTGTTGCCACTAAGCTTCTTTGCACAAGGCACATTGCACATTCAAAGCAAGCAATGATGATCTCATGCCACCATTTCCAACAATCCATCGCTTCAACATTTCTCTTATAAATCTTGATCAATAATAACTAATGATAGCCATTGGAGTTTTTTTGGAGGAGCAATACTAAGCTAACTACTAAATCTCGAAGGCAATCCAAAAAATCCGATAGTCAGTTTTGACGATGTCCAAAAAAGGATGGCCTAGATTTGGTGATAAACCAAAAGCTTAAAATGCCCTAAACGAAAAATTGAAAAACCTTAAACATGTGGGTGGTGATGGATGCTTGTAGTCTAGCGACTTTTATCAACGATGGACAGAGATGAGATCGACATTTTGGGGGCATAGCGTGTTGAGGGGGGTTGTTTTAAGCTATCTCCATTTATTTAATTTTAAATTTCCTTCATATCAAAACGCATGTGTCGATTTTGTGTTGCAGAACCAAAAAAAAAAAGAAGAAAAAAAGCCCTGATTAGTAGTCTCCCACCTATTTGCAGTTTTAGGTTTTATGGATGGGCTTTGAAAAAAAAGTAAATAACTAAACTTGGACGTGAGAAATATTTTTGCTGCAGATGCTGTAAGGAATGCGCGGGAGACCAGGTAAGGGGGAGCGAAAGCGGTATGGAAACAGTTTCGGACCTGCGCTTCGTTTGTCGTATTTCGTCTGTGACAATGCCGTTCGGGGAGGTGAAGAAGCACCTGTCGCTGCATGACTTCTGCTTGTGTTCTTTGAAGGTGAGTACGGGTGTGAAGGACTCGGTTCCTTTCCTTTTATCAGGCTTTCCGCATTGAGTCTGTCTGCTTGTTTTCATTGTCTCTTTCTTTCTTCGCTTATTGTTGCTTTCCCTGTTGTAAATGACCTCGAGTTGTTCAATTTTTTTTTTTGTAAGAAAACTCTGGAGTCTATTTGTTTCTTCAAACGTCCTTCAACCCCTTCGGTATTGCTTATGTTTTCAGGAAAATATGGCAACAAATATCAGTCTCCATTTGTCTCCTCATCTTTTTGACAGATGATTTGTTTGGCGGCTTGGTTTGCATGCAATTTGAGCATGCAGAGACATTGTAGTCATGAACCCTAGCAACACTGAAATCTTGTCTCTATATACTCATTTCTCTCTCTTTTTTGTCTCGAAGGATTTTATGACTAACAGTAAAGAGTCTCGATCGTCTGTCTGTACATTTCCGCAATTCTGAAGGACTGATGTGGTGATATGGGCTTGGGTGTTTTTGTGTGCTGTGTGGGGTGTGGTTACTTAGGGTTTCTAGAAGTGCCTCTGTGCAGGCAGGGAGGGAGGGTTCTTGCATTCCAATAACTGCATGGCCAATAACAAAACCTCCACCAATGGGCAAGTACCAATGTACTCCATCTTTGTTGATAGATAGATCATTTGACAGAATGTACACCACCTTTGTTCTTCTTCTTATCCATCCATGCATGTACTCAACACAAAGGAAGTGAACACAGGGGTTAGGAATAAAGGTGGCAGTAGTAAGAGAAACTTAGAGACTTGTGTCTTTGGCTTAATGGCACTTGGAACTTCTTCTTGCCCCATACAGTCTCCGTGTCTGGTGCTGGTGTTCATCAGGAAGTTCCAAACACAGCATGCATGTCTTGATCAAGATCCATGATCACAAGGAAATTTCTGCTTTGACTTATGGTATATTGAGTGTGCAAGACCATGCAGAGGGAAATGGCTTGTAAAGCAAATAGCTTGTCATCCATCTTGAGTTGTTTCCTGACCTACCATTTAAAGGTCTGTTGCTGTTGATACAAATAATTCACTCTCAATGCAATTACTTTTGTAGTCCTCATTTTCTTGGACTTGTATTGTTGAGTATAGCTGTGCAATCAGTATGGAGGGGGAGGTTGATGGCAAATGGACGTACGATTGCTCCAGCCACATGTCTGCAATGTCCTATCAGTCAGATGTAAGAGCAGCTCTGCCCATGCTCAGTGTGTGGCCTTGCAATAATATTTCTCACATCCAAGATTAGTTACTTACTTTTTCCCATCCTCACCCATAAAACTGATACTGGGACTGCAAAAGGTGGGAGACTACTGATAGCAACCCATCTAGACCAATCAAACCATCAAGCCAAGGCTTTGCTATGCCTTTTGCCAGCCTCAGCATCCTGTGCAAAAATGCTGTGCCAAAACCATTATGCTGAGCCAGACCAGCATGTGTTGACTTTTCTTCATCCATTATTTGCTGTACAATGCATTGTTGGAGTTGGTCTAATACAGCACTCTATTACCCTGTGTCACATTCTGTCAAAAAAAGTCCACGTGTAGAGGTGCATGTTTCCTCATCATCAGTCTTCTCTGTCTTATAGTTTGATCTCAAAGCACTGGCAGAGAGATAAGTGTAACTTCTGAGCCTGTGATAATGGTGTTGATTGCCCTCATTAATTACCTGACTCACCTTGGCAGAACGCCTGGGGTGATATGGTTATTATGTTCAGCAGAATCACAGTCTCATATTTCAATCTCCTGGTGCATAACTGATCAAGAAAAAGCTGGTGTTGGGTCGACAGGCCAGAGGATCTTCATTTCGAAGCACGTTACAGTACAGCAGCACTTTGTCCACCTGAGGGACGGCCTCATTTCAGTGTGTCTATACTCTCTTCAGCTTCTGGTCCTGCAAAAGAGTGGATTCAATTCCTAACCTTTCTCTATACACATGACAGGGTAATGTGAATTTCTCAGAACACCTTTTCATTCTGTGCAATTTGATGTCACTTGATGCTGCTACAGTCGGCATGTACATATTCTGATATGTGGATTCCATTTTTGCTGGATGGTTGTTCTCTTGATTGGAGGGCTACTCTTGATGTTTAAAATGCAGGTTGGCACTGTTAGAATACCAGGGTGGAAGCTGCAGTTTCATCCTCCAAATCATATTCCTGTGGAACCTGAACCCATTTGTGTTTACTATGAGCCAAGACCCTTGCAAGCCAGTCCAACTATGTCGAGTAGGTCAAATGTGACACACAACAAAATTGTGGAACAGCATTCCACGAGAGCAGATGTCCCACACAGTCCTGCACAAAGCCGTCCTGTACATGAAACTCTGAGAGTGGGTCAGTTCCACTCTTATCCTTGCTCTTTCCAGTCCTTTTTTGATGTATTACTTTGTCCAGTAGTTGTTGTCTTGCTTTTCTTTGTTTTCCTTTCATAATCATTCTGACCTGGTTTTGTAGCATATCATTGGGCAAGCAAAGCATTTCTTAGCTCACTCCTATCTTATTCTCTTTCACTTGAGAACCTTGAGCAATACTTGCTTTTTGTTTTCCTTTTGCAACTGCTAAGGGCAATATATGGGGTTGTGAACCAGCTCCTTTGAAACAGCAGAGGCAGTCCACAACTGCACAGGTGCACCCAGCATTTCTGGATAGCTTGGAACAAACACATGCTGCCTGGATCTTTGGAGGACTTGCAGAACTCATTGATAATTCTCGTGATGCATTGGCAACTCGGTATGTTTGCATTGGAATAAGACAAATGTTCAGTAGATGAGTTGGTGATGTCAAGTCCTGTTTTTGGCTTGAGATCCAAATGGAATTCAACAATGGTATTCTAAAATAGAGGATAGTGCTAATGGACAGACAATTGTAAAAGTTCCTTTTTTCCCCTGGAGTGCTGAAAGCATCACTGATCTCAATGCATGACAGCTTTGGTTCTCAAGTCCAAGTAGCCTTATCTCTCAAGTTACCCTTAGGGTGTGAACAGTACATGTAGATTCTATATGTCATGCAGCATAATCTAGTTGTTAAGTATGATGGAAAGTGAGATTTCTGTGTGCAGCCTCGATATTTCTGTGGCACAAATGGCAATCTTTAAAAATTCACAGAAAGATAGGATTCCTGTTCTCCAAGTGTGTGACAATGGATGTGGCATGAGCCACCAAGATATTGTGCGAATGTTGTCTTTGGGGCACAAGAGACCAGGAGTTGATGATGTTGACCAGATTGGTTGCTTTGGAGTTGGATTTAAGGTAATGAAACTGCCTTCTTGGACCTTCCATTTTGAATCTTCCTAGTGTTTTATACTGTCTTCCTTCTATAGTCAGAAAGTATTGGTGCCCTCCCTTGATTGCTTGGAAGTATTTCAAGACTTCTGGTCAAGAGTTTTTCAGCCATAGGGAGATGGGAAGGTCTGTTAGTTCCTCAAAAGTGCAAAAAATTCTGCAAGGTGGTTGTGATTGTCACTGTTTCCCATTGTTTGTTGATTCCTATCATGGTCATGCTATTTCTGCTAATCTTGGTATCCTCTCAAGGCCTAGCTTGATTGAACTCTTTTCTAGAGGCAGAAATTTCAGAAGATCTTTCTTGTGTGACCTGTCAATTGAAGAAGCATTTAAGAAAGGTGTCAACAATTTTGTCAATAAATAGGAAGAGCTCATGGAAGTTCAACGGATTTTGAGTGCATGGAAAGCCAAAGTTCTTTTGTTTGTGTAGAAGAGAACTCGTTCTCCCTCTGTGGTTTGATCCTCTTCTCATTGTTCATTGCCTGTTCTTTCAGGGGATTTGGATCACCTAAGGAGTTTCCAGTGTTCCTTCATTATTACTTACATGGATTAACTGTAGTAGTAATTTTGTCTGTAAAAAGTTCTATGTTTCTTCAGTTTTCTTTGAGCTTAATTCTCTGGTTGGTATGTATGTGGTCTCAAATCTGCGCAATCAGAAATCATTAAATCTCATCATTCTTCTAATAAGGCTCATAATTTTATTGGCAAAAAGTGTGGCTCTCGTCTTCCATTCGAAAGTTTCATAAAAGTTTGATTAAACCAAGATTTATTTGTGCAGCCAGTTCCACTTCCCTACTGAAGTTTCCAAGTGGCCTAGTTCTCTCTACAAAGCTACTTTTTCCTATGGTCATTGACTTTTGGGTGTCAAAACTCAGAAAGGCTCATGTTCCTTCTGTTAGTAGTTGAATTCTCAATGACTCTACAGGAATAGTGGATAAAATTCCTTACTCTTTCAGGAACAAAAGTCGTAAAGCTTCTCCACTCTTGTTGCGGTTGTTTGATTTTTCAACTCTATACACTAAGATAGACCTGACAGATCTTAAAGCTCGTGTGAAAGTTATGATTAATATAGTGTTTAATCAGATATTTGAACTTCATCATTTTAAGTTTTTGGTTGGTTTAAAGAATAGCTTTGAACTTTAGGTATTTGTGGCTTAAGAATAAAGAAGAGATAAATTCCTTTGAAACACTACATGTTTTTAAAGTTGTGGAGGCTTCAGACTTAATCTCTTTGGCTGGATTTCTTGTTAGATAAATTGTTTCTCTGTTTTGGTCATTTTTCTTATAGACAATGTATTCATATCCCCATGGGTACTAATTATGCTCTCTATTTAGCTAATTTTTATCTTTTTTCCTATGAGTTTAGTTTTCTCAAGTGCCTCTTGAAGAACAACACCAGTCCTGTGGTGCTTCATAGATTGTCTCTAGTTCATAGGTTTGTGGATGATCCTTTTGTTCTCGACTTTCCAGACTTTGAGAGTAGTATGTATCTCTTTTAATGGCAGCACATACCCAAAAATATCTTGTGAGTTGAATTGTACTTCTAAAGGCTTCTCTTGTAACTTCTTGGATCTAGTTGGGAAGGAAAGTCACCAAGGTATATGAGGTATATCCTTGATATACCTTATATATGTCTTTGATAAACATTCAACCAGAGTATGCAGGTATTGACATGATTTGTATACCTCATGTTCATTCCAATATTTCTGTTACTGCTATAAGTTGGGAGTTATCAATAGTCAATTTTACAGGTTTTTGAGGATTTGTACTTCTAGAGCTTTCTTTGTCTCCCAGATAGTCAGTCTTAGTGTCCTTCTGAAGAGTAAAGATCACCCTCTAAAGATCCTGTTAAAGAGGACTAGAGGGTTGCTCAATAACGTACAATGCCTTTTTGGAATTTGAGCATTTGGTTATTCTGAATGATTCTGTATAGAGTCTCATAAGTGGGGAGCTTCTTGTAAGCCCACTTGGTCTATTTTTTTTCTGCAGTCTTTTTCTGTATGTTTTGTCTTCTTTTCTGTGAACTGCTTTGTGTTTTCTCCTTGTGTCACTGATGGTTGCTAGCCAGTATCATGGCCGAGTCTTCCTGTTGCTTCCGGACCTGCAGCAGAAACTCAGTATGCAGGTTATTGTTTACACTGGCCTATACCCACTGTAGGGAGCTGATGAAGTCAGTGGGAAGTTGTGACAGTGAAGTTGCTATCATGCATGGTACTGCTGATGGTCCCTGAACAAGTGAGAGACTGACACTGTTGTTCATACTGCATGTGTGCATTTCTTGTTTTCTTGTTCTTCTTTCATGTTTATTGAGTTGTCCTTTGCAATCAGCTTTGCTAGCCTTTTTCAGGAAGTATTTCTGTGACTCAAAGAAGTTTTATCCTTGTTCCGGCTTTTCTTAATCCTGAGAATCGAGATTTCTCAATTCTTATGAGAGATATGTTCTTGGACCTGAAGGTGTGATGGGCAACCTTCATTTAACAGTTAAGAGAGTTTGTTGCATTCAGCTATAGCCTCAGTAGCAGAGTTGTCCGCAATGATGGCTAGATCTGCTGTATTTCTTGCCTGAGATTGTATAAAGGCTTACTTACTTTCTGATGGAGGTGGACAGTAATTGGTCACAGAAGTTCCATATCAGGAGTGTAGTTGTGCAAACTCAAGAATGTTGAACACTCCATGTACTCCTCAAATTCCATCTGATAAGAATGAAATGACATATTGGACAAAATAGTTGTTCTCTGCAATTATTTGTGAAATGAGAATGAGAGGGAGATTGCCAAAATAAGACTCAGGATGGGCCTATGAGGAGGATTGGCCTCTCGCAATGAAAAGCTAGTTCATCTGTTATTCCCATGCATTTAAATTGCAATTTCCCATGTTCAGATGTACTAAAGTAAATTTTCTGTTGCTGTTTGCAGACAGGGGCAATGCGCATTGGGAGTGATGCTGTGGTCTTTACAAAGGGCAAGGAAACTTGCTCTTTAGGGTTCCTTTCTAAGTCTTACAACCAGGGCCTTGATGTATGCCTCCTGTACTACCTGACCTTAGAAATTTGCTGATCCATAATCCAGAAGGTAATAATAAGGATTGCAAATGCATTTGTGTCCACCTAAAGGCACTCAACCTTGTGGGCCTAAATTCACCTGTATGTTACATGTTCTGATCTGTTCTGTTTTTTTCACTTTTCCTCTCAGCTGTGGCAAAGTCATGAATTCCTTACTATGCTACATATAATCTTTTGTTGTTTGTGTTTAAGCACATTGCAGTGAACTGTTGTCACAGCTCCAAATCACTGGGTGTATTTTGTGGTATTGCAGGTGCTGGAAGTGCCAATTGTGACCTATCAAGTTAGTGATGATGGCAGCACCATGGATCTTGATGATAAGCATTTTAGTAGGGCTCAGGAAGAGGCATGCAAGAAAGCTGTGAAGGAGCACTCCCCATTTCGAAGTGACATCATGATTGGGGCCCAGTTTGCAAAGATTGGTGGTAGGGGCACTAGCATTTATGTTTATAACCTTGAGCAGTGGGAGGGTAAGTGTATATTTGACTGGAGCATTGGTGCAGAACAAGAGGATAGAAACAAGAATGATGGTGAGCTTGCGGACATTCAAATCCGCTCCAAGCGTGTCCGCAACCGACCAGGACAAACTAGTCGAAAGGTGGGTGACAGCATTCAGAAGTCTTCTATCAGTATGTCAGGACTCCAGAGTCATAGGTTGAAGTCATGGTCTTCTTGTAATTGTTCTCAAAGTTTCTGGTGAGTCCAAATGGTGCTGCACACAGAGTCATTTGATTTTAAGCAAGCTGATATTGCTTGCTGCTTGGGCTCCATGTCACACAGGTTCCATTGGACTACTCCTTGCGAGCATATCTGGAAGTCTTGTTCTTAAACCCACGGATGACTATATACTTGCAGGGGACACGGGTATGCCTTTTCCCCTTGCAAAGCAGTCCAGTGTTAGGCAAGATGGCTTACACTTAGTTTCACTTCCGAAAATGTGACAGAAATTCAGGTTGCAGATGTTTCTATAATGGTTTGCATGAAATTTTTCAGCAGAGTTGTATCTCCTTATCTGAACATGCTGTCAGGAGCTGATGAAGTTGGGGGGCAGTCATGGCATCTAATAGCAAATTAATGCTGTAGAAAGTTTAGGCAGCCGAAGCTCTTGTTACTTGTAAGTGGCCATTCCTTGACTCTATGTCTGCGTGTGGCAGAAGTCAGCTTAGTAGAGTGGTGCAGTTTAATCTCTATGGTCCATTTATGCAGGTTAAGACATTGCGATTGGCTGAATCACTCCATAAGACACAAAGGTTTCAGTTCCCTTTTGTTAGTGAAAGTGGACCTCAGAAGGCTGAGAAGATGATTGAGCTGACTTTGGGATTTCGCCAAGAGGAGTACAACCTGGGCAACTGTGGTGTGTTTCTTTACTGGCATGGCCGTCTGATTGAGGTATTGGTCTCCCTACTCTTGGGCACAAGAGGATGGTTTCATTTATCTTATGCAATGTGTGGGACCATACAACAGAATGAAGCCTTCTTAGGAGCATTATGAACTTTGTCCCTGCAGTCTATGGCTAAGTCTAGAGTTGAGTCTGGAGCCTTAGGTTTGTTGCTGAGTGAAGTAACATACATAACAAAAGATGAATATTAGAGTGGTCTACAAGGTTTGAAGATTTACAGAAGCCCATGTGAGGGGTTTTCCATCCACAAAGTTAGTCAAGTGCTGTCCAATCCCTTGAACCTGCACTGCTCTCTTCCAGGTGTCTACAGCAACATCAGTATGCTAATGTTATTTTGTCTTGGAAAAAAGAAATGCTAGGCCTGAAGAGGAAATGGGGCTTGGCCTGGAATTTGCAGGCTTATAAAAGAGTTGGTGGAATGACTCGTAGTGCTGATGTTGGTCGTGGCATTATTGGTGTGATGGATGTGACAGAAGCTATGGTAAGTGAGAAATCCTGTCAAATGGATGTGCAGCCGAGTAGAGAATGAGAAAGTATGTTATCCAATTGCAGTCATGTTGGTGTTTGCACTGGTCAACTATAGGAACTTACTGGTACTTGTTTGGCCTTCTGAAGTCCTTTTATTATACAATGCCAGGGTTTGCAATGGTTAACCATAGAGTCTCAAGGTAAATTTTTGTGTCTTAGAGCTGCAGGAGCAGCTGGCTGATTGTCTTTTTGCCTGCATGAGGAATACAGGACTTTGGTAATGGAAAGGTTGGAGTGCTTAACAGCAAGCAGGGATTTACAGATAGTGACACTTATGTGAAGCTTGAGAAGTGGCTCGGTGACATGTTCAATGCATATTGGGATGAGAATTTTGATAACCTTGAAGTGGTAAGTAGATAAATCTTGACCCTCGATTGAAGCCTCTGATTTAAAGGCTGCTTACTCTATGTAGAGACAAATAAAAAAACATTTTGTGTGTGCAATGCAGGTAATTCCTGAGACAATGGACAAAAATACAAAGCTGCACCCTGATCATCAGTGGGTGCAGTGTGATAGTTGTTTGAAATGGCGTGTGCTGCCAGATGGTTGGAATTCTGATGAAATGGAAGGCGATTGGTATTACTTCTTAACCCCTGATTGCCTTACCCCAAGATGTTCAAGAAGATAAAAATTTCTGTACTGCCATAGATGGGGAACTGGGCTGGATGTCATATTTCTTCAGGAGCATCCAGGAACACAGATATGTAATAATTGTCTCCAACCAAGATCAGTGCACAAGACAGTTTGCTCTCCTCCAGAGCCTGATTATTCTGGGAAAAAAAAACATTTAGAGGATTGATGGTTGAGGTTGTGACCTCTTTGTATCTCACAGCTGCAATCAGGGAGAAAACAATGGTGGACCTTGATCTGGCACAGTTATCAGATTCTCAATTACTAGGGTTTCTGATTTCCTCTTTCTGAGCTGAGACTTGGGATGTTGTCCTGGGTGAAAGGTTTTGTTATATGGAGCCATACTGTGGAAGCTGCAATGATGCAGAGGTAATGCCTGGCAATGATGTATTCACAATAGAAGTGAAACGAGGAGGTGGTATTCTACATCCCCCACATGGGAATGGCTCCGATGTGTCTATGGTGGCCAATGGAGGTAAACTCTCCCTCTTACATAGTCTGGAAATTTTTCATGATCATGTACCACCAGACAATTTGCCATTGGGGTGGATTATAAGCAGATTATAGGCCTCCTTATCATGATTTCTACTTATTTCAGAGGTTGTCCTTTGCATTGATGTTATATCATTTTGTTGTCATTTTCAGCAAAGTAAGCTGCTTCTCATGATTACAAATGCTTTTTGCCATTATTGATTTGCTAGTTTCTCACCTTCATCAAATCAAACTCTAAGTTATGTGCAATGTCACTCTAGATAATTTTGTAGACAACTCAAGTAGCAGTGATGAGGTTGGTGTTGCACGAAAACGAAGGAGACCTTCAGTGCAGGGTAAACCAATTCCAGTACCACTTCAGAGCAGGAAGTTGTGCCCAACTGTCAAGAAGAAAAAGGTTGCAAGCAAGGAGAAGGAGAAAGGGAAAAAATAATGTGATGGCAGGCGTCTGGTTCGCCCAATTCATTTGACTTCATTGCTTAGATCCTCTTGTAAAATTGTCAACAATTTTTGGATCCCAGTTTTGATTCTGGAGCATACCACAGGATGTTGAATGATAGGTCTGAGATGCAAATGGGTATAATGTCATCTCTTTGAACCAACCACACCAGAAGTTGCCTTTGGTTTCAATCATGCTGTGAATGAATCCATGGGAAGACTAACCAACTAGTGTGATGTCAGCTTGAATAGTGGACGTGATATTGTGGGACTCAAAATTGTACATTATGCAAACATGTTAATTGTCCAGTACCCCAACAATCTTGACACAAGCACCGAAGTTGATGCTATCTCCAGTTGATACTCTCAACAGCCCTTATGCATGAGTGAGCCAAATTTCAATTTTGTCCAATTTTTGTGGGGTAGTGAAACTACCTCATAATTGGTTGTTTTATCCTCTCTCTCTATCTGGTAGGTTTGCTGCTAATTTGACTGTTTGGTCCTTGGATCTTGTGCAGCAGCAAGCAAAGATACCATCTTGCTTCAGGCACCTAAACCCAATTGCTCTCTATTGCAATGCTGACAGTGCAAACTTGTGCACTGTCAGCAGAAGTACATTCTGGTGGTTCACTACATATGCTCCTGCAGGTACAATCCAAATCCAAAGGCCCTTTTATCCAGATATCATGAACTTGGTGTACTTGATGAATGTGCTGTCTACTGAGTTTGTAACTAAGGTTTGATGGTAAAAAAGTCTCAAAATGCTGAGTTAGAAATAATAAAATTCTTGGGAGATCAATTCTTGTTTTTTTCATACTAGGCAACAATGAAAGCTGCTACTATTGGGTCTGGGGCTGGTTTTTGGCTGGTGTAAAGTAGGTATACACCTGGTGTTGAGACTGACGTAAAACTGATAGAAGGTTGGTATTACCTCAAGTCCCTACCTTGCTGGTAACAGTACGAGGCTGGGCCTGGGCTCATACCAGACTGGTAAGGTCCTAGCTCCTTGCTACCAGTGTTGATACCATGTGCTGGCTATATATAAACAGTGGTATCTTCCTTCTTCTGTGAGTCTTGGGTTGGTGTTTGCAATCATTGGGTGCAGAGCCAGACTTCTTCTTTGTCCTTCCAAAAAAAAAAATTGCTTTTGCGTCCAAAGGAGCCTGGAGAATTCCATTCTGGCACCCAAACAACAGAAAGTACAGTCCTTTTGAAAAAAAAATCCTCCTACAACTCCCATTCCATATGAAAATTCAATGAATTTTTTTGTCTTTCCATAGGTCCTTATCAGTGTAGGTGCACAGGTGCCTTTTCCAAATGGTATTCTTACTTTTGGACTGACCATTCCAAGTATCAAAGAAATATGAAAGAATGTTTCCCCCAATCACTTACCATGTGGTCTGAATTCAACCATATGCTTCACCATGGGAATTTCAAGGGCAGGTATCCATATCATGAAGTTTTTATTGCTTGGGGGTTTACCCTAAATCCCATATATTAGAGTTATCTGGAAAGTCACCATGTATTCACTCTCTCTTTCACCCCCTATCCACTCTTTCAGTGGTCTTTGCAAAGTAAGGAAATTTTATTAAAACTTAGCATTTAATGCACAAGGTTCGAGAGTAACAATAGTAGTTGTACAGGTGGGAGCAGTGGAAATATATGTAGCACCAGTGGAGGTGCTCAGGAAAAATGAAAGACACAGTGAAACTTGGTTTACCATCAAAATTGGGGGAAAAACTAGTTTGGGTCCCAGTCATTTCGTTTTGTAAAATTTGCATTCCTAGTCATGCACTTGATGGCCTATTATGCCAAATTTGGCCATTCTCACCCCCTAATCATGTGACTTCGTGAATAACTCTATTGCTGGAGGTTAGGGATTTTTTGTAAGATTGTCATTAAAGGATTCAAATATTAAATTTGTGGTAAGATGGATACATGGGCTGTGTCCAATCTTACTCTATTACGCTTTCAGACTGCAAATGGTATATAGTTTGGTCTATGCACTGATGTTGAAGGATTTTAGGAGCTCATGCATTGAGACAATACTAGCCTTGTACCAATACCTGCCCAGTAGAGATGTGAGGTAATAATATCAGGTATATACTTGCCGTATACTAATCTCAATATCAAATATATACCTTCCTCATACCAACCAAAAATTCAGTCTTGGGAACAAATATGAGGACCAGACTACTCCGAAAGGTTGAAAAAGGACTGAATACCAAGATGAGGCTGTTATGAAGATTTTAAAAGGTGTTCCATACTAGGACCAGACTGGTGGTATGTCCAAAAGTTGATATTAGACCAACATTTTTTGTTTCCTTTTTCCGGTCAAAGAATGTTTTGGTAATTTGGCACTCTTTTCAGTACATCATCCTTGCAAGTTGCAAGAATACACAAGAGTGAATGAAGCTTACTTGCCAATATTGCCAAGTAATGATCAGTATAAGCTTGAGCAGTGGCTTTCAATGTTGCCAGAATTGTTGTAAACCTATCAAACTTCATTAAGACAAGCACGGGTTTAAAGAACAAGAATTGGGTGAAACATGGATTTCTCTCTTTGCTTTAGACTGTGCGACTATCCTGATAGTAAAATAAATCTCATATTTGAGTTGAGTAAATTTTCAACAACTGGTCTCTTTTTACTATAAGTAGTAGAGATTGTTCCATTGTAGCCAGCCTTTTGGATAGGATAGTACAAGGCCAGCTTCAACACATGTCTGTCAAATAAATAAATAAATAATTTTGAAGAATCCATATCAAAAAATAGAATATTTGAGAACATTCTTGAAGATTTTAGAAAAATTCTTCACAACATTTTGTTGTTTGAAATCCTTTTGGGTGAAAATCCTAACATTTTTGAAAATAATATAATTATTGTCAAAGCTGCCATGGTACTATGGTCATTTGATTCCTCAGGCTTCCCACTTGGAATTTGGCATACTTGTCCTTTGGCTATTACCCCCCCCCCCCATGATCCTACAGACAGCTCCCATTCACCAACCCAATGGGGCCCAAATGCTGTATCTGCATGGAAATTTTTAGACCTTCACATGATTTCAACTTGAGCAATACTGGAAATGATAATATATTGCACTAATGGTAAATTGGAGTAAGCACTAAACACCACAAATACTTTACATTGGTGTGGC
>Ga0209611_10006932_pt1 | contig 18331 bp, 10 predicted proteins | sample S1TSphgellanicum_3_FD_187693 | JGI IMG/M metagenome (GOLD analysis project Ga0209611, IMG submission 187693) | Host-associated microbial communities from peat moss isolated from Minnesota, USA - S1T2_Fc - Sphagnum magellanicum MG (SPAdes) (version 2) | ecosystem: Host-associated > Plants > Peat... | reverse complement strand
GCTGGAGGGGAGTTGGATATCTCACTCCAAGCATTGTTCACATACTTGTGTGTCTTATGTGCTTGTAATTGCGCAATCTCTCCTCTGATCCTATTGTTCTTCAATACTTCAATATTTTATACATGTTTCATGCTCAACTGCTCCACCTTAAGATCATTTATCATGACACATCAACATCATTATAATTGGACCAATAATGTTGAATGCATCACAAATCACTAAACTTCAATGCAAAAAAAATAATGCCATTGAAGGATTGAAAAACCCTTTCCTTGGGCTACTTGTTTCTCTTTCCCTTCATTAATCTTGAATATATAACAAGGGCTTGGAGTTGATGATAATGAATTTGATGTAATTCTTAAGGGAAAAAATGCAAAATTGGCACAAATGTAATGTACAAACCAAACACCATTTTATGAACATATGATATTTTTCTATTAATGGTGCACAACTTTTGTGCCATGTTAGGAAGCATTAGTATCATGCATCATTAATATCATGTTGAATGTAGCTATAATGTTGTAATAATATCTTCAATGCAATAAATGTGACTTGTAAACATTGTGAAATGATAATTGTGGCCTCGGAGCTTTGTCATGGCTTAGTTACATATGATACAAGCAAATTTGAATGGTTGACAAAGTCCTTTGTTCAGTGGTGGAGTAGAATTGTTGTAGTTATACATTCAACAAAAGGTTCCTTCTCTGGTTCCTTGTAATAATTTAATGTAAGTCTTGTTTGATAACATTGGGTACAAATTCTTTATGATTTGGATACCACATGCATTACATGTGGTAGTATCACTTCAAAATGCTTTGCATTCAACACTAGTAGAAAACCCCCACTTTTTTAACCAAAAAGTTTTCAATTACACAACATTTGTAACTATGTTGCAACTAAGATTTTAAATTTTTAAAAATAAAATTATGGCAATTACCAATTAAGTTGACTCATTTACAACATTGGTATATAGTTGAAAGCATTTTTCAATTGGGTGGTCATTTGCTGAATAATTCTGGCATCAACAATGTCTTCAAGTGAATGCCCAATTATGTTGGTAAACAATGTAAAACATGTTTCAACTAAGGGGCCATTTTTAGAATATTCTTAACATCTAAGATTCTTTAATTGGCATAGAGTCAAGGCATTGACTAGTGTTCAATTATTTTGGTGACACCATCAACACACATGTATATATGGATGATAAAACACACTAAAAATGGATGAAATATAGTTTTGTTTGAAATTTTGTTGCAACTATTATCTCAATTAGGCTAAACAACTAGTAGGCAATTTCAATTTTATACACATAATACTTTAGTATTTATTTAAAATTATGATAAAATAAAATTACATGTAAATTTTACTTGGATAAATGAATGGTTTTTTTGTGCACATAAATATTAAAATTTAATTTCAAAATAAATTTTAAGGAATTTTTGAAATATATGTTAATAATAATGTTTATGTTCAATACATGTAATTTATTATTTCTATGTAGATCGTTACCACATATTAAATAATGATACATAATTCATTTTATTGTGAAACTTTAATGTTTATTCATTTTTATACACATGATGTCTTAATATTTGTTTAAAATTATGATAAAAACTCATTAAACATTAAGGTACCATGTGTCATTGCCCCAAGTGTGAATGCATTCAATTGGATTTTCCTTCCAAACCCCTTTTTGTAATTTGTTTAAATTTCCAACAACAATACCCACTAAAAATTCAATAATATTATTCATATTTTAGGTTTCAAACTCTATGAAATTAGACTTGGTGAGGGTTTTCCAACAACACCAATAACACCCCCAAATTCCAATATTCAATCTTGGTTTTATTTAATTTTCAATGAAAACATGAGTCAATAATTGATAACTTCCACTTTGTAATTCCAAACATTCTACACCAAATCTATGCACCCTTGTTCATTGAGAGTTTTTTTGATGATAAGTTCCATAATATAGCCTAAAACATCGTGGTTTATGAGATCTCATTATGACAAAACAAAACAAACTACCTTCCTTCATGGATTGATAACATAACCTATGTTGTTGGCCCCAAGTGTGAACACCCTCAACTCATTTTCCCTTCCAAACCAAACTTTTTGTAATCTATTTGAATTTTCAACAACAAAATTCAATAAAAATTCAATATCTTCCACACCTCATGATTGAAAAATTATGAGATAGAATTCATTAAATTTGACTTAGCAACTATTTTATAACAACACCAAATAAACCGTTGGATTCCAATTTAATTTTAACTTATGATTCTATCAATGTTTATTGAAAAATGGTTCAATATATTACCTTTGCATTGTAGCTCCAAAAAAATTCAACCCAAATCAATGCACACCCTACTCATTAAGAGGTTTTCAAAAATATAATAACATTGCATGCACTTTGGTTTTGGAAATCTCAATAGGACAAAACAAAACAAAACAATCTACCTACCTTCATAAATAAATAAAATTACACATAAATTGTATTTGTATACAATGAACGGTTATGTATGATGTAAATATTTTTTGTGTGCATATAAATAGTAAAATTTAATTTAAAAATAAAATTTAAGGAAGTTTTGAAGTATAAGTTTGTAATAATGTGTATGTTTAATACATGTAATTTATTTATTTTTATGTAGACCAAATTTCTAGTTTACAACATATCAAGTAATGACACATAATTAATGATTTTGTGAAACTTGAATGTTTTTCATTTTTATACACATGATATTTTAATATTGGCTTTAAATTGTAATAAAATTTCATTAAATATTAAACTACATGTAAATTCTATTTGTGTAAATGAATGGTTATGTATGATGCAAATATTTTTTGTGGATATAAATATTAAAATTTAATTAAATATAAATTTAAAGAAAACTCTGAAATATAAGTGAACATAATAATGTGTATGTTCATTACATGTATAATTTATTATTTCTATGTAAATCAAATGCTATTTTACAAAAATTTGTAATGGTACATAATAAATAATTTTATGGAAACTAAATGTTATTTCATTTTTATACATACAATGCTTTAATTTTTTTTTTGAAATTATGATTAAAAAACTCGTTAATTGTTCAGCTACATGTAAATGTTTTTTTGTATAAATGAATGGTTATGTATGATGAATTTTTTTTGTGCATATAAATCTTACATTTAATTTGAAAATAAAATTTAAAAAAATTCTAAAATAGAGGTCAACATAAGAATGTGTATGTTCCATAAATGCATAATTTATTATTTTTACATACATTAAATTTTAGTTTACCACATATCAAATAATGATACATAATTATTTTTTTTTGGAAATTTAATGTATGTTCTAATGTTGCTTATTAGTTCCAATAATTTTTAAAATTTAACTAGAAAAACATAATATGCTTTTATTTATTTATTAAATTATTTAAAATATTGGAATAGTTAGTAAAGATATTTAATAAATTATTATTATTTTAAATTATATATATAGTAGTTGATAATGGTTATAACAAATTAAATAACAATATGAATAATAATACTTAAATAATAAACTTAGCTTAAATATTAGCTTAAATATTATTATTAATGTTGTTGTTGTAATTACCACCAATTGTTAATTATCAATGTATTATAATAATTACTATAAATTTATAAATATTATTGATTCTTTAAATATTCGATTTTAAAAATCATATGTTAATAAGAAATTATAAATTTTAGAATATCGAATAATATTATTTATCTATTTATTATATACTTACAATTATTGATTCAAATGTGTGTTTTTAAAATTCATATTATCTAATAAATGATAATAATATGTCTAATTATATCATTGTAAAATTAAAAATGGTTAGTGGATAGTTACTACAAATAATCAACATAATTAACTAGGGCTAAATTGGGTAGATAATTGGTTTAGGTATAGGCCTAACTAAATTTAAACTAATTTGTAATTTAATTGGAATTATATTACAACTATTTGAATTGCAATTAAGTTACAATTGGATTACATCTAAATTACAATTAAAATGTTTATCCCATATTGTTTAGATTCTAATTCAAGAATCCAAACCATATAAAAGAGTGAATTAGGATTGTTGTAGAAACACAATAAACATGCAAATGTACTAGCCATTCAATATGAGCTAATAAAAAAGGTTCAACCCTAAAAGCTAAACCAAATGAAATAAGATGTCATTTGTTAAATGCCACATGGCCTAGGTCTAGGCCTAATGTAGGTGCCTAGGTCTAAACCTAACCTATCCTTAGGTTAAGTGGCCCATGTTTAAGCATCACATGGTTTAGCCTATGGATGTGGATGTGCCACATGTCATTTAACTATTCATGAACCTTAGTATTTGTGAACATGCCATATGTTATTTAACTATTTGTGAACTTCAAATTTTGTGAACATGCCATGTGTCATTTAATTATTCGTTAATCCTAAACTTTGTGAATGTGCCATGTGTTTTGACGTATGGGTGTGCAACACGTCACCAAAGCATTGGCTAAATTTTTAACTTACATAGTTATAACTTAGTTGAAATGTTCAACTTACATAGTTGCAACTTAGTCAAAATTGCAATTGAATTTTTGGATGGCATCATGCCAACAAATGAAGTTCATTCACAAGTTGAAAGTAGTTGACAAGAATTTTTGACCATAGTGACATGCGATTTGCAACTAAAATGGTAAGTAATGGCTTTTGTTATGGTGTTGACACATGGTTGACACTTTCAACTAGAATGTCATTTTTGACTTGTTTTGTAATTGAAATGTAATTGGAAACATAGTTGCAAAAAGGGGTTTTTTCTACTAATGCAAGAAAAACACTATTATTTTCAAGTTCATTTTTTTCACAACTCACAATAGCGTTCAATGAGTGTGTCCCACATCATTTTAACAATAGTTAGCTGAATGTAAGAAAATAATCTAAATTAAAACATAATAATTAAATAAATATTAGTAGCTTTTATTTGTAATTGATTTGCCAAATGCAAAACTCTCTTGTAATATTCCTCCGTTCGTTGATTGTCTTTTTGTTTCATGTTCCATAGTTTCATGTAAACATGTTTGTATGTTTGCTACTTTTAATAATGCTTACAAAAGGCTTGTTGTATCTCAGCAAAAGTGCAGCTAGGATAATCTTGCACAAAATTATTCCCCACTCAAATATGGTGGTGTTTTTGAGTGTGACCATTGACAATGTGGTCATCATTTGAAAACTTCAATATGAGCATTAGGAAATGTATGCTTCTTGTATGGTGGGTACAATAATGGTTTTAAAATCCTTCTCTTAGTGTTCTCTATAATTGGTTGAGTTATAGTACCTGACCATGGTCCAAAATATGGATTCCATCTTCAATCTGGCCATTTAGGTGTACCATTCATAGGGTTGATATGTTCAAATATTGGTACGAATCTAAATGTATTTTGATTTGCAGATGTACTATTTGGTGGACCCCTTCTTGGGCTTCTTTCACCACCTCCTCCCTGGCTACCTCTTCCCAATCAAAATTGGAACATAATAATAGCTAATGGTTTGGAGCTTACAAATGCACGATTGGCTCCTTGAAGTATAGCTCCCATCTATGTTGTTATTGGCAACATTAGTAAAATTAGCATAATACTAAAAACTTGCATGAACAATGGATACAATATTTAGTATTACAATGATTGAATCAATAATGATACAAATTCTATTGTAATCGTTGGCAGTGTAGGGTTTCCATCCAATAATCTGATAGGGTAGACCAAGTAGACGTGTAACAATTAGCATTAAATTCATCTGTTGAATGCACCATAACATGGTTGTTCGTTGGGGTGGGCCATTGGACACCATTTAGACATGCATTTACTTTCATCTGATTGACTTTTGTAAACAGGCTATGCTTCAACCATTGCCAGTTTTGCATTCTAAATAAAATCAAATGGTCTTTACCCAAATTCTGATAAATTTCAGTAGTCCTTCTGATTCAGCCATCAACAAAAAATTGTTAGTTAACTTCTAAATAGGTGATGTTTCTTGGCACTTAGATTGCAACTATTATTTGCATGGGTGTTGAGAATCACTAGGATTAATGAATTATTGGATTGATTGCACATTCTCAAATATTTGAATCATAACTTTTAGATAAGTATTGAACATTCTCATGAATGTATCAATTTCATCAGATCTGTAGTCACTCCCATGCTAATGTTTACATAAGTACAAAGTTTGTCATCCAACATGATTCCCTCCATGGGGTCACTGATGTGGCTTTGAGGTATTTCTTCAACCTTTTTGAATTGGTGATTCAATGTTGGCCTTGGTTTGGCACGTTGCTCTAGAAATTATTGTCTGGAATTTCCTTATCACCATCTTATATTATTAATCTCCAAAAAGTTGTCTCCATTAATGCATTAATGTTGTAAAATGATCCTATAATTGTTCAACATGTATTTTTGCATCTACTATATTACAATCTACTTTTAAATCCAATTTTTTTCTGAAATCTAATAATAAATCATGACATTCTATACTAATCAATTCTTTGTTTCTCAATATAATTTCCTTTAGATTATGCATGTGATTATAGAAACAATTATTTGTTTCAGCATTAATTAGACCCTATCCTACAACTCTTGTTATCAATCAAGAAAACATAATATCAAGAACTTCCACAAAGCTAATCCAAAAATTCCGGAATAAATGGTTCCTATATCAAGAAGTATAATTCTACAGAAATTGAAAATTCAAATCTTGGGGATGGTCACCAAATGGGAAAATTTATTTTATTCTTACTCTATTATGTTCTAATTCTACCTTAGATTCTCACATTTCTTATGTGATTATGTTCTGATTTAAGTTTATAGCTTTGGTATTTGTTGTTCCTGATTTTTCTTTGTCTTCCTTGCTTCATTCTATCTATATTATGTTTTGTCTCTACTTTGTGCATTATCAACACTAAAATAGTTCTTCATGAAACAAAATAAGAATGTTTAAAAATATAAAGGAAAAAAATCTGAAGCTTTCAAATTATGTTCTGAAAAAGAAAAAGAAAAAGATCTTACATTGAAAATACTTACTTTCCCATTTAAAATTATCAACCACTATCAAAAGTAATTCAAAATTTAGAAGTCTGAATCTAATTAGTTTATGATTAATAAATATTCACCAATATGCGCCTAACTAGTGTATAACTGATAATTAATCTATTAACAAATAGAAATAATACTCAAAATATTAGTGAACATACTTTCAAGATTTGTTGGTAGTTTCAGCAATTGACCTTTGTAGAATTATGGAACTTTATATGGTGATGATCCTATACCTTAGGAAGGGTTTGGACTTATGACAGTTGATTTTCAATTATATCACATAGTTATATTACACATTAAATTCTCACACAACACACATGCACCATACAAAAGATGAAACTTATGTGTTTTTGGGCTAGAATCACAAATGTGCCAAGCTTGGTCCTTATTCAGACTACACCCATACCCAATGAGGAGCCCATCACATGCAATCTAAAGACCTTGCATTGTGAAGGTCATTCATTGAAAACACATACACTTGCTCTTGTGAACACTTTCATAATCAAAATGACACATAAATTTATTGTGATGTAGGTTCAATACACAAAAGGTGTATCTAAAAACTTAATAACAAATTAGCAACATGAAGAGAGAATGAGCCCAAAGTTTCAGCCACAACCTTTTAAATACTTAGGAGGAATAAATGAATTATCAATCCCATTCATTTAAATTTACTAAATATTATCATACATTATATTCAAGTTAGTAGTATTATGCCATGTATGAACCATTTACAACTATTATCCTTCTATTAATGAATCATTATATATTTAAGCATATGGCCCACAAGGTGCATTATTTATTTGCTATACTTTCCCATATTTATACCCATAAGTTCTAAGATTATTATTTACAATTTCTACTCCTCGTGACCCATTTAGGTGTCATAGTACTAATATGGATGTTGGTTCCTTCAAATCAAAAGAACATAAATTGATTTTGAACCAGAATGAAATACCCACCTGACACTAGTCCTAAATCCTAACAAATGCTTAGGGTCCCTGCTATGTAAAATTAGGTAAATGTAAATTGCCCTGCCAAAATTTTGACACTTACACTTACCTTGTGCTTTATATAATTATATTTTCTACAATTACATAGTGTGTAAATATATTTGGTAGGGTAAGTGTAAATGGACTAGGTCTTCGAAAAGAAAAGAAAGCTGCAATTCCCAACCTTTCCATCTTATTATTTATAAACAACCCATACATATTTCACCCTCACCTTATTTTCCTTTCTTTCTTTTCCCTACTCTTTTCTTCTCACTCCCTCTTGGTTTTTTAAAACCTTTCCTACCCATTTACTTCTTATTTGCATCCAATATCACCCACTTGTGTTTTTTTGGGTTTTCTTGCTTTGGGTGACTTTGGTGATTGCTTTGGTTGTTTTTTTTTTTTTTCCAGGGTTTGTTTGAGGCAATGTTTTTTTGGGGATCAGGGGACAACATAACATAATGTGAAAAAAAGGTAGGGTAACACTCGAAGAATGGGATGTTCTTGAAATAAACGATCATTTGAGGCAAAGACAAGGGGCGCTTATTTCATGAGTGCCCCACTCCAAAGGCAATACTAATGTAAAACACCAATAGAAATTCTTATTATTTTTTCACATTACTCAACAAGTATCATGGGGAAAAAGAAAAAAATATAAGCCATTACAAGCTAATTCTTAGATTCTAATTTTTTTCCAAGGTCATCAAGAGATTAGAGGTCATCGTGGATGGAAAGTGTAAATCATTTACACCCACACTTAAATGGTTGTACACAACTGAAAATGGATGTATATGATTTTACTATTATGCATCCAAGGTTCAGCATCTACATTTACAAGAAATGTAAATAAGTTTGCTATGTGTGTCTACCACCATATACACGGCCGACATGGGTCCTTATCTTGGTAATACACCATAATTGAGATTCGAAATTCTAAAGCTGATGTAAAGTTCAAAGTAAACATTATTTATAAAAGGGTTGATCAAGAATTGGTGTTATAGATTTATCCACCAGTTTTTAATCAACAATGGAAAGTAAGATCAAAGAACGTGGGATGAAATTTCATGGAGGACTTGTATTTCTTATTTTTTCAGATCTTGTACTTTCACAGCTTAGACCTTCTAATGCATGAAGTAACTAGCACATACATGTACCTTATCATACTGGAATTTATTACCTAATTGAAGGCATAATATCAACTATCTTATGACGAGATGAGGTCAAGGGGTTGAGCAAGGTGTATTAGTCTCTAGAAATAAGACATTCAGAGGCCTATAGAGGACAATATGTATTGTGGGCAGCTCATAAGTGTGCAATGTAACATTGTCTTCCACAAATGGTTCCAATCCAAAATTCATCTCATGTTGCCCCTCATTTTGCAAGGACAATTGTTTTCACCCTTCTCAATAAGCTTTACAGGTGTTTCTGTACCTTGGGAGTTGTAATGAAACCTTACCAAAAAAAAAAGAGTATCCATAACTTCAGATTATGTTTTTGAAATGGTTCAATGTATGTAGCAAAAACAGATGGGAGTACTAAGTGCAAGAGATTGTACATATCTAGAACACACTAGAATGTCCACGCTAAACAAATTTTCATCCCAGTAAACTAACTATCAGTTAACTGTAGCTTAATTCTAGAGAATTTAACAAGTAGCCCACACCAAACAAAGGACATATTACTACATGTTAACCCTTCATTTTTGCAGAGACTCTTGTAATATTGTTGGTCCCCTTGGACTGAAAACCTTTGCAAATGAAATACCACTACCCTTTTGCTGGAATGTGGTCCAGCAATTATATGGCCTGACGTTAGAGTTTAATATTTGTAAATTGGTTGTTGTAGGTCGCACAATGGCTTAAGTTTCATGGAATCAACAAGGGAAATAATCTAACTCTACTCAAATATCAAAGAACCTGTGCCAGAATTGTTGGTTCCTTACAATATCTTTAATGAAACCTGATGGTTGTTTCAAAAACTTAAAAAGCTGAGATCATAACAAAAATTAAAGAACCACCCAACACTGGTGTTGGTTCACCTGGCCCACTTGCAAACTGTATTAGGATATCATTTTTCACTTGACAATCATAACTGTCAAATTGACAATGATGCTTGACACCCATAGTCAATGGGTCATCATTTTTTGGCAAACTTTTCAATAGTTTTGCTAGTAAAATTTGACAATGCACCAGGATACCTACTATGTATCAAAGGGCACTCCTGGATACAACTTACCCATGGAAACAATTGGACACAGAAAGCAAAAGCAATCTACATACTGAGGTGGCCTGCCAACAATAAGATTCAGTGGGGGCCCTGCAACGTCAGAGAGTTGTAATCATTTCAACTATGGAACAATTGGTGCAAGGGCATGTGTACATATTGGGAACTTTAATTTATTCGGTCATTATTTTATGTTACGCAGTATTCGTAGTTTGCTCCATACTAATTAAATGGCAGTGACTTTCAACTTCTGAATCTTTGATAACCCCAATAGAACAGATAGGTCTCAAATATTTGCCCACCTATATAGGTTGCAAGAGGACAATGTTGGGCAAAGCATATGGGACAAAGTGAGGTGCAATGGGAATATGTTGGGGAGCACATTGGGAGATTTGGGAACAGGTTAGGAACCCATTGAGACTTTGTAGGGAACAGATGAGAAACTTGATGGGAACACATTGAGAACAACAAAGATCTAAAAATCCAAAAGAAAAAAATACTATGTCTAATGGGTACATTCTGCAATTCCTCATTGGCTGAGCATAATTTCTATTTGCAACTCTGTTCATCACCACCGATTTCGGCCTAGGCTAAGGGCATGACTTGTGTGGACATCTTTGGCAAAAGTAGTAAATTGAAGTGTATTAAATATTTTTAAAATAATGATAATTCAAATATCATGGCATGGCTATTGTATAATTTATTATTCCTAACCTACCTGAGAATGGAAGGGTGGCATGTGCTCGTACAACACGTGCGGTGTGTGTGGTGTTTTGTTTCACCAATCTGAAGAGGAGTGGTCTAAATATGGCATCCGTCTGCTGTGTGCTTATGAAAGCAAGATTGGCGTGTTGGGTAGAACGGAATATGTGTCAAATGGAATAAATGGATTTTGTCCTTTTGTAATTAAAAAGGCATAAATGACCACAAATGCAAATAAAGGGCAACAATTGTTAGGTATGTGCTGTGTAATCCGGGGAACAAGCCAAATGTACTTACATCAGCTTTTTGCTTTTCTCTAACTACTACTACTTACTACTTACTACTTACACCAGCTTTTTACTTTTCTTATAATGACTTCGTGAACTCATTTATTTACTTCATATATATAGTGATTTTTTTCTTCTGGCTCCTGGCAAGACGTTTCTCTGCCCTTTTTGACATGTATTGGGCAACTCAAATATTATGCCTCTTGCCTGGAAGTAAATTGGAGCAGATTAAAAGATGTATAATTTGCTCATTCCAGCTGGTTAGATGTTTCTGGGGACAGCAACTGGTTTCTGGACTGCATTGTCCAATGTGTCACTTGCTCATTGGTCCAGAGGAGGGGGGTTCTATAACATATAATTTTCTCCCTTCTCTCCTCTAGTTTTTAATTAGTCCAGAAACTGGTTACGACAGGTAACTGGGGAGAGGAGCTGGATTACTGAAATAGTCTTGGCACATTTGTGCCTCCACTATTTGGTAATCTGGCTCCTCTTGCCGGTTACCTAATACAGAATGTGTGCAAGGGAGGCGACCCTATTCCGCCTCCCAAGCTCTGATGGGACTTGTCTTTTTGCACCCTGTGAGGTCTGCTTGTTCTTATTCTTTAAAAATTTGCATGTTCTGCTGTCCCACAACAATTTCAAACTCACCACCTCTTCTGAAGGAGTGACGACATTTATCATTAGCCTACTTATGAGTAAAATAGTGCTATGCTTTATTCAAGCTATAATTATGCCGACATCAGTAGAACGCTGCAACAAAACCACGCATCTCCAGGCAGGTCACCGTCCTGATGCCCAAACAAAACCACGCATCTCCAGGCCTCACGATGCCCAAACAAAGCTCAGGTAGGGGATATTTATATCTTGCTAATGGAAGTTTCTTGGCTCTGTTGGGAGGGAAAAGACAACACAGTGAATGTTGGATTTTTGGGTAAATTTTGTCTTGAACGAGGAATCAATATGTGGGGTGCCTACGGGAGACATAATTGTTTCCTACTGGCTGTTTTAAAAATATATATAAGCTCATTTTGCAATGATGGTGCCTAAGAAGGTCTCGGCTAATGTTGTGCTGGATAAGGACAAATCCCATGGTACTAATCCGATATTAAAATGCAAAATCAAAATGTTTGATTTATCCTAGGATACCGTTATGCACAAACACATTTACAAGCTTTGATTTGCTCAACGTGGAGTTCAACATAGAATGCTACTAGAGACATATAATGTTATGAGTAATGAAATTTGTGAGACTTTTGTGAATGCACTGTGTTTTGGGATTGAGCACAAATTGATAGAATTGAAAACATCAACAGAATTGGCACCAACACATCCTCATAAATTGGCAAAATTGAGAATACCCACAATTTGATTTTTGATATATAGGTTTCATGGCTTACTTATCTTAATCCTACTTACCTTGACTCTTGGCACATATCCCTTCTCGACTACAAATATATCTTGCATACATCCAAAGGTACACACATGATTTTTTTTTCAGATTTATTTACCTTTGAATAAATTCAAAAAAAAAGGCCCCCCAAATGGTTGTCACCTTTTGTGAGTTCTTGTCCCCCACATCTTGTTCTGATGATTGTGTTTTTTTTTAATCATTATCTACTTTGAGTTTTGTCCTCTTCTTCCTATTCTATTAAATGTAATTTCTCACATTCTTTGTGGTGTGTTGTGTAGGTGATGGCACTCTTAGAATGGTGGTTGGTTGCAACTTTTCATCATTGCTTGTAAGGACATTGGTTGGTTGTTTGTTGTTCATGGTGTCTTTATGGTCATCTTCTTGTTTTCTTCTTTGGAATCAACATCTTTTACTATAGCTATTATGTTCAATAATTATGTGGCACTTTCATCTTTCACCCTTGGGATTGAATGGTTATGTGAATTGTGCGATAATTACAAATATTTATGTGTTTTCTTATATATATGGGTGTTTAACATGACTTATAATAGGTATTAAAGGAGAGTTTGAAAATATAATTGTTGCAATGCATCTTTGAGGGTTTTACATAATTTTATAATTCAATTAGGAGGCTAATAGATCTTTTCCTTAAGTTGTGACATTTGACATTGTCAAGATGTCCATTGTGTCTAGTTCTTTTGATATTTTACATAATAGTTAACAATTTCCAAATCCTTTAATTAGTAGTTGGGAATTATTAGCAATTAAAAGATCTAATATTTTAGTAAGTTGTTTTTAAATAATAAAGTTCTTAAATGCCATCAAAATCATATAGGAATGCGCAAGTCTACAAAGGAACAAAAAATCAAGTTACAACAAGAGAAGTTCATGATGCTTATGCCAAAAGTGTTGCAAGAAATTCAAACACAACATTAAGTTCACCATCTCACTCAAAGTAATGGAATAGGAAGTTTCAATAATGGGTAAAAAATGGTTTATACCAGTAAAATTGGATGATTAAATTCCTAAGATCTTACAAGGGGTTGGAAAGATACTTGCTTCATAAATTCTTGTCACAACAATATAGTTATAATTTTACGAAATCAATGAAATAACAGATTGTGTGAGTAAGATAATTTATTTTATGTTCAGAAGACAAGTGGGTGATGAGACCTTGCAACCGATGACAATGGCCAACACCAAGAACTTAAAACCATGCAAAAAAAGTGACATCATCATTCCTATAGCAAGCTTTGTAAAATGTTGTATGTTCATCTCCAGTGATAGGTTCCATCTTTAACAAAAGTCCATGTATTTTAAAAGGTCGACAATAATACGGTTGAAGGTGTTCAAGCTCCAAATGTGAATGAACAACTTGTTATGGGGTTTTTCATGGCACAATTGTTGAGACAAGATTAGGTTTAAGAAAATTTCACATAGTTGTTGGTTGTCCATTTGTGTGATTTAAGGTTCTTGTGGATTGGAAACAATATTTTGTGCCATCTTGAAAAATAAATTTATCAATAGAAATTTTACAAGGTGAAGGAAACAAATACATCGGAATGGGCAAAAAGTTCATTATTAAATACAAAATTGACAAAACACTACACTAAAAAACTACAACAGTTAGATTCAGAATGAATATACCATAGATGAAATTAAACAAGGGGAATTAACAATCTAGTAAGAAGAAATGGTGATTGGATGAAAGAAACCAATGGAAATGGAACCTTCCATTGCCCGCCAAACATGAAAATTTTCTCCATCTCTTTCCCATTGCCCATTAAGCTTTTGGTATTTTTCCCCTTCCCTTTGTGTGATCATCTTGAAAATTCATTTTTGGGGCTTAAGAAGGATTTTTTTCGAACATTTTGAGGAACATTTGTTTCCTTATAAAGGTATCACTTATGAGATTGCTTGGTGATAAAATCATATTTGTAGCTATGGCATGGAAATGCATTGTGAACCATGATTTTGGACTTCCGTTTCATACATCAAAAATTTATATTTGGAAGTTGTTATATTCCAACTATCTTTTTTTTAGTATATATCTTAATCATTATTAGAGTTTAAAACTTGCAATTATGTCTGATGAAATGCTTGGTTGTTAGTTTTCCAACCATCGATTTGAATGAATAAATTGTCCATAATGAAAGTTTAAGATCAAAGTTTAAGATCATGTTTTGATTTAGTAGCTTTAAGGCTCAATTATTTGAAAAATAAATAGATTGAGGTTGTGCAACTTGGAGATTTTGAACACCTTGTTTGCAACTTCCAAACCCAATCAAGATTTATGCAATTATTTGTTTAAAGTGAAATCCATAGTCCTTTAAAGGAAGGGGGGCTAGGTAGCCTTTTATCTTTAAATGAAGTTCACATTTGGAGGTGCATTCTTTTCAAATCTTGGTTCAACCCTTGAATTTAAGCATTTAAGCTTCATTAAATTAGTTAATTTTTACATTATTATGAAATTTGTTGGATTACAAATGCAATCCATTATTTCAGGCCTAGGTTGAATCATCCAATTGTAACTTCATAAGGAAGTTCACCTTCTAGACTTGGGAATTGAGGTGTGAGAAAAAACTACTTCACAAGTCACATTACATGAGTTTGGGATCCAGTGGCTACATTTTTCTAACTTGAAACTTGCTCTTGATGTTTTGTTTGGACAATGATTGGTCCAAAATCTTTTCTATTTAACTAACAAATATGCATTTGTTTAGTTCACAATGATTATTTTTAACCACAAAACATTATCTTTCTTTTCTAAAAGTTATTTCGAAAGGTTTAAAATTCACATTTAGGGCTTATAGGGATGGGAAGTGTGAAAAGGTATAAAATTATGTCCAACCAAATTTTTTGTTTGTTATATTCATTTTTCTAGTGTAACATGTGATTATGTTTGTTTAAATGGTGACTAAATTGAAAGATATTACTTGGAATTGAACTTTTGAAGAATGAAAGGAGTTCTTTGAATAAACAAAACATCATCCATGCCACCTTTTGCATCATTGTATGTGTCCTTGTTTTGCAATGTTTGATGTAATCATTTATGTTCTTTTCACCCATAAATATGTAAAACCATAGTAAGAAATAAACTCCCCCAAGACTTATGGCACACTTTATAGCTAACCATTCCCTAAAGGTCTAAGAATGGTGTTGTAAACATCTTGTGATATCCTTTTTGCCAAAATTGTTGACCCAAATTGTTCCCTTGCTTGAATCCATGTTTCATTTTAGTTCCATATGTGAATAGTTTTATACTTGTGTTGAGTGTATAATGTTTGTAAGTTCTAGTAGAATGAGTTGCATGAATAACTTATCAAATATTTTGCCATGCAAATTTCAAGTCCTTTTGCAAGTTGAATACCTAGTTTTGGATGTTAATTCTTGAACCAATACCACAAACTATACCCATGAAGGGGGTAGGGTTGGTTTAAGTAAGTTTTACAACTTTCATTTTAATATTATAGAAACATTTTTTTTGTCGGTAACAATGTGCAAATCAAATGATTATGAAGTCAAGTCCATTTGTTTGAAATGACTAACTATGTTCAATTCAATTCAAATAAAAATTAAATATATTCATTTTGATTTTAAAAACTAATCTATTTAACTAAAATAAAGACTATGTGGGACATGTCGCTTATGTGGCACCCATTCAAAATTGCCTAACTTGATTAATGTGACTAAAATCAATCATTCAAATATGATTAATTGTGATTGTAATGTTATTTTTTTAGATGTGGCGATTCTAAAAATATTTAAAATATTATGTAATTTTAAATTTTTTAATCAATAAAATAAATGAAAATAAACTAAGAATGACATGTTTTCAAATTTTTTTGTTTATAATTATTCACATAAAAATAAAAGTAAAAGATAATTCAATAAAAGTACAACAAAATGACATGTGAAAATTTAATTTATTCTTAAAAATAAATAATAAATAATTTACAGAAAAATTTCATAAATAAATTGCAATAAAATTATTATACTTAAAATTTTCCCAAATTCAAATATAATAATTAATGTAATTATTGAATTTTACAATTAATTTTTTAATTAAATATTTAATACAATTTAAAATATTTAAAATTCATTTAATAAGTTTTAAAATTTGGAATTAAAATAAATTATAAATTTCAATGCAATTTTTTAAATGAATAAAATTGAATAGTTATATTTAAAATGGACATATTTAATCAATTTCATTATGAAATAATCTAATTTTATAATAAGTTTATAATGCATGAAATTCAAAAAATATAGGTGATGGCTAATAATTGAATTCCCAATCTTTCAAAGGATTCATGGCCAACAACGTTCAGGCAAATTGGAATGTTGTTCAAATTGTCTATGGAAATGCAAGTGAGCCAATGGTTGATAGAAAACAAATTCATTTTTTTCACTATAATCAATCCATGGATAGACACACAAAACAATAAATCAAGCTAGAATTACGAGAAAAAATAAGACATTGCGCTATGAATATAAAAATGTCATTTCTTTGGAAGAGGCAAATGCTCAATACATAGCAATTCGATGTTGGTGGTATTCCTCAAAGGCAACAGATGAAGCTAGACTTCAAGAGTTGGAGAATTGGTTCAATTTTTGGCACTTTTGTGTGAGGCAATGGGGAGGATTTATGATACATGTATCATTTTCAACCCTCCCACACCCCATATTCTTAACAATTTCACATCTAATGTAACAAACATTTAAAAATAGCATAACAAACATTTATTTTGCCTTGCAAAAATTCTTTCTAGAAGAGCCCATGTGTAACCTTTCAAAGATAATGCACAATGTATGGTCAACAATTTGGGAAAAGGGGAGCCTACTTATATGTTACGACATTGGATGATTATGTTTGAACTTTCAAACAATCAACATTATATTCTCATTTCAAGTAAGGTGGTTGACTAGGTCAAGGGCTTGATAAGAGTGAGATTTGGAGATCTGATGACGCGCTCCCAAGTCACTTGAGGGTTTCACAAAGTCAAGTTGCGGAAAGTTGAAACTTGGTAGCACGCTCCCGGCTTCCAACTCTAGAAAGGGGTAGAGAGTCGAGTTAGGAGCCCCGGGATTAGACTAGGAAGAGGGACTAACTTAGCTTGTGTGAATCTGCAACCAAAAACCAACCAAATCGGGTTAGTTTAGCATTCGGGACACCCTTTTGGTGTTGGGACTTGCCACGGGCACTTGGACACACAAGACTCACCATGGCCCGGACTCGGGGAAGCCACCACCTTCCCCCATATAGTATTCTCTGCGGCTGGTTACGGAGGCTACATCCGAATGGCACAAATTCCCGAGACTCCCGAAATGGAGTCCCGAAATTGTCCCAACGGGACTCCCAAAACTTTGAACCGCCATAACTCCCGACAACAGAGTTGGATCGCAACAAGGTCTAAACCAAAGTTGTAGCCCTCGTCGAGATCTTTCTAACGCCATGTCGCACACTCAAATCTGACGTCGGGAAGAGGTCGATTCCCGACTTTTAATGGTCGGGAGTCAAACTGCTAGTTTGACTCCCGGCCCTTCTTTTGCCCATAACTTGGGCTGCAGATGTCCGAATTGCCAATGCGAGGCCATTTTCGATATCTACGTTTCAAGACCTTTCCAACGAC
>Ga0209611_10006931_pt1 | contig 18333 bp, 11 predicted proteins | sample S1TSphgellanicum_3_FD_187693 | JGI IMG/M metagenome (GOLD analysis project Ga0209611, IMG submission 187693) | Host-associated microbial communities from peat moss isolated from Minnesota, USA - S1T2_Fc - Sphagnum magellanicum MG (SPAdes) (version 2) | ecosystem: Host-associated > Plants > Peat... | reverse complement strand
ATGAACTGCTTTAAGAATTCCACCTAAAGATGCACATCTTACTGACCTCCCCGGCGAGCATGAGCTTCAGTTGGGTCCTGCCAAGACAATGGGAATCAAACACACCAGGTTATTCATTCTCTGTTTATTGTCATGACAAATTCCACACAACACATCCTGTCTGAAGAAAGAGATCTGACAGACCACTAATACCAAGGAAGAGAAATATACTAGATGTGCATTCCTGCCTTTCTATGGTATGGTCATGAAATTAGATGTTGTCTTATGGTTTGATCATGATGGATCCCTTTAAAGTAGGTTGCCCACCTTTCACCATTCAAATTTGACCACATGACCTTTCTGAAATTTCCAATCAATACCAAAAGAAAAATGACTTCAAGAAAAATGAAGAGGATACAATTCAATCATAGTCTAAACCCTCAAAAATCAGGAGCTGGGCATGACAGATTGAGTTGAGCAACCTCCATAGCATCAAGCTGCCAGCGATAGAGGTGGAACCCATCCATTGGCACGGCTATAGCTATTTCTGCATATGTACCCAGCTCAGCAGAAGAAGCTTTCTCACTATGGGTCTCATGCCACAACATGTTCAACCTCGCTACCACCTCTTGTGCCACAGTTGACTTGCCTGCCCCTGGAGGCCCTGCTATCCCTACAATATATCTGCACCCCTAGTATCAGTAGATGCTCAAGGATTCTGTGGAAGCCAATAACATTCAACTTGGCTGTCTATACCTCTCATTGCATCAATGATTTGTCACTTGATTGTCTTCAGGAAGTGTAGCCTAGCTTGTATGGTTACAGGAGGTCTGACCAGATGACTGGCTGTGAGGTCTTACTTGCAACCTGGCTCACACATCAATGCTCCTGCCAGGAGGCGCTGTGCTAGGGCATTGTATGTCTCCTCCATTGAGCTGTTCAAAAGGTTTCCAGCCAATTAGCTCATTCTAAGCTGCCATTAACCAAAGCTCTGTCACCATTGAAGGATAACAGTTCCACTAGCTATTCATTATTTAGCAACAATGGACAATCGTGTGCAAGGAAGAAGGTCTCGAGAAAGATAACACTTACCTTGAATGCAAGATATGGGGTTCCTCTTGAACACTGCATTGGCACTGCACCTTCCCATATATGCCCATTTGAATAATTCCCTCATACACCAGACAACCGATCTTCACCAGAATGCAGTGGATTTGGATGCAACCAGGTCTAAGCATACAACACACTAACACTGACAGACACGTGTGAAAGGGATTGAACTGGTCATAACTCTAAATCCAAAAGCCTCCCTGGAAATGCTGCACAACCTGGTGATGTGAAGATTTTTTTCCTTGAGAGTGTGATAGCAGGTCTAAAGCCAGTCTTCCTAAGTGTCCATTCCATATTAGCTTTCTTAGAGCAACATGATGTTGTGCTGCACTTGATATTGATAGCTCCCTCTGCCCTGCATACCAATCCACACATCCAGAACATCACTTACAAGAGGTCCATAAAAATAGGACATTGTTGCTGATATCCGCCCCCTTGTCAGTGCATTTCTCTAAAGAACTAGTTGTGGACAGGACATGAATGAAAGCTCTACTGATCCAGCACAAAATGCCTTTCCGTGGTACATGAAGCACAAAAAAATTGTTGTTTGATATATGAGAGGAAGCACATTCAAACCTGGTCAACCAAAGGGTTCTACATAGGAAGCCTGAATTTGCATTGTACTAGAATTGCCAATAGAACCATGCTTGTATGCAGATGTACCAAGGTAACAACAAAACTTCATCACTGTTGCAAGTACAAACTAAGAGAAATGCTTACTCCTGGCTCAGAGTACAACCCTAGAACAGTCAGCACTGTAGTCAAGATTGACCTCAGTTTCAAGTTTTGACATACCTAATGAGGGAAGTAACATTCGTGTTTCACTGTGATATGAGAACAGAGGAGCACGACTGCATGGTTGGTCACCAGCTTGCATTGCTAGCTCCCATCTAGAGAATAAACATCCCACTGGAATCATTACTTCCACTATATCTGCATTAGTTCAAGCTGTGACTGTTCCTGTCTACAGAAATCTGGGATGATGTGCAGATTTACAAATGACGACGGAATCTAGATGATGATAACAGGCAGTTCATCAAATGCTATCACATGATGCAGGTTGGAACAATCCTTTCCCCCTTCCCGGCATGATCAGCTGCGATGGAGCATAATTCAACTTCTCATTGAAATCTCCCCACTTCAACCTTCTCCACTCCTGCTTCATCTTCGCCTGAGGAACAAGTCCCGGCAGGCTTTCAACATCCCGACGTTGTCGCCAGTACAATTACGGTACGCATCAGTTGTGACGATCACCAATAAAGTTCCTTTCGTGACTAAATCCCTCTTTGTGAAATGAAGTACGGATCTAAGAGAATCAACCACACCCCTAAAAGATGCTGCCTCCTCCTCTTATCCTCGTCTCTACACATTCTCCCGCAAGAGCATAACACTAGACTAAATCTCACAAACTTCCAAACTAGTTGTAGAAGAAGAAGAAGAAGAAGAAGAAGAAGAGCCAACTCTTTTTCCCACCCCCAAAAAAAGACGGGGATTTTATGAAAAAAACACCAACCTGGAGATCAGACGAGGCTGCTGCGCAATCCACGCCATCCCGCAGCTTCTTCTTCCCAGCAATCCTGAAATCCTGCAACGAATTGATCGATGGAGCGATCTAGGGCGGGTGTCGCGTCGTGCACCTCAGCTCACTCTGCAGACCCCGTGGGTGCAACAACGACAAAAAACACAGAGAACAAACAGCAAAGGAACCAACAGTGAACGGTCCAGAATGTTTTATCGTCCCGGGAAAGGAGACATTAGACGGTTCAGATCTTCCAAGACTACGATTGATAACGCAAGGAAGAAGGAACCTGAGACACGACAGAAACAATCTCATCCGTCTGGACGAGACAAGACTATCATCGACGGACACCATCATCCAGGAGTACAAATTCCCGCAATATGAAAAGTGCACAAGTAACGTGCTAGAACCTTGTCTGTAATTCGGTATTACACACTGATTGACAGGTCACTCAAGATCACGTAAAGCACTTGGAGACAATTTCTAGAATATTTGGAGGGCACCTCATATCCTCAATTTTCCTCCTATAAATTGGGAGGGATATTATGCCTACTCCTCAAGGATGAGAGGGAAATTATGCTTTCTTCTAGGTGTAAGAACCCTCCCACTATTGGGAGTAGGCATAAGAACCCTCCCATTGTATGCCTTGTGATCTATGGAGGTTTGGTTCATGATAAATTTTGCCTCGTGCCTTACAATAGATAAAACCCATGCGTGAGGGACATTCCCAAAAATGTGAGGCTGGATTTGGCTATCGTCTTGTCCTAGGCCCCTTGTTTTGTGAATGCCCCCACCCTAAGGTTTTATCCTACAGTAAAGGTCCATTGACACTTGGAGGTGGACCTTCTTTTCTGTTTTATTAGAAATAGATGAAACTTTGATTCTTTGTCAATTGAGTTTGTTAGATTAGATCTATATAAGATTAGATTAAAAGTAATGTAGTTAGCTAATATCTTTATCCTGGATCAATGATATTTTTATCTTGGATTAGTGATTTTCTAATGCCCCTAATCATAGGTGTTTGGTTGCACCAATTTGTACATATCCCTCCTTATTTCACTCTTGCTTTATCAATAATGCCATTTTTATCATGGTATCAGAACAGGTTTGTATCTTTAGGCTTGAATATTGACACTAATCATTGTTTAGTCTACAAAAGTTGAACATGGGTATGGATGCAAATATTGTCTACTTTCTAGTTAGTAATTGGTAATGGAAGATGACCAAGATGAAGTGAACAATGGGCAACATATAGGTCATATAACTAGTGGTGGTCAGATCACAAGTAATGTTTATGGTTGCACTTGGCACCACCACAACTGTTGTCGATATAAAAATCTTAAGGTATATTATTCAACATAATAAATTTTTTTTAGATTATTTTTTTCCAAATTCTAGCAAGTTAGAAAGAAAGTCAAATTATCAAGTATGGTCATTCAAAATGACTTGAATATTAAAAAGGCATAGAATATGGATGTATTGTGTTAATCTTGTGTCACAAGATGAAGTCATAGAAATTGAAATTGAAGGTAGGAAGCTTGCCTTAGACAAAAATTTCAAAAAAATTCCAAGATTCATTGATCCCAATTATCTAGCATTACACCAATTTGTATGAATGTTGGCAACATCTCAAGGGACAGTATGAACTGAACATTGGTTCATGATAGTTCATGTTGTTGCAAAGATTAGTAACATCTCCAAAGGAAGGAACTAAGACCATGGAAAACTACTTGAAGGATGTCAAAAGCACAATTGACTAATCAAAAGTTATATCAATTACTATCCTTGAGAATTTTTTTTCCTTGTTATTATTTCATTCTTTGCTAAAGGAATATCAATTGTTGAGGAAACTACTTACCGAAAATTATCTTCTTCCACCATATACAAATCTTGAATTCAAACTCTTGATGAAATTATGCAAATCAAGATGGACTTGAAAAAGGAGACAATGTATGGAATGTTTGTGAAGAGGGGAGTGACAAACAACAAAAATAACTCATCACATTTCTCAGGAGGAAAAAAGTCGATGGATCAAAACCAAACTCAGTCCCACAAGAAAAAAAGGTAGATTTACCATCAACAAAGGTCAATCCACCAAAAGAAAACCTTCATTTAATGACACATGCTTCTTTTGTAAAAAACATGGACATTGGAAAAATGTTATGAACTGAAACAGACCATTGAGCAAATGTGGAGTCTCAAAGTAAAATTCAAAAAAATCAACTACAAACACCATAACCATCCACAAGTCAATGATGTCAAAAAGAAAAAACCAGTTAAATTATAGGATGACTAATTTGGATCAAACAATAACAAAACATATGTTGAAGTTCTTAAAACTTACTTCGTTAAAACCACTGAAGTATTTGCTCTTGAACCAATTGTCGCTCATAGTAGTTCATTCAATTATTTTGTAAATCGTGATTTACTTAGACCTCAAGATGCATCAGATTCCACATGAATCTTAGATTTAGGTGCACACAACATATTACAAGCAATGCGAACATCATCTTTAATCTCAAATGTGTGATGGTTACACCAATGATTACCATAGGGGGTGAACCCCATAATGTTGCAAGCAAAAGAATTATATTCATATAATTTCCTCGTGTTGAAATTTAAAAAATTAATGATGTTATTTATGTTCCTAAGATTAAACATAACCTTTTATCAATTGGATGCATATCTAATCATGATTATGTAGTGGAGTTTATTAAATCCACAAGTTTCATCCGAAAGATGACAATTCATAGCATTTTAAGCAAAGGACATAAAATAGGAAATCTAAAGGGCTTTATAGACTTGAAGCAAAAAATGTTATGAATGTTTAGATATGTAATGTTGAACAATCATAGGAGGTCAATTGAACCTTACTTTAGCATAGAAAGCTTGGACATATAAATTTTTAATCATTTCATGAGTTAACACTATAAAAAAAACCAAGTATTTTCGACTAGTCTTTGCAACTAAAATTTAGTCACAAGCAACATTTGCAACTAAAATCTTATTAGTTTCCTTGAACAAGTCGCATGAGACATTAGTTGCAAATGACAAGGGGTATTGGATGAAAAAAAAGTCAACAAATACAAGTTCATCCCTTGACTCCATTATATACATATTGTCACATGCAACTATGATGCAACAATTTTGGTCACAATTGAGGCAAATGATGTGTTGTCACATGTTTTAATATTGAATTATTTATATTATTATTATTATTATTTTGAAATAATCTAGAATGTTCAATTCAAATGTTTGGATAATTTTATATTATGACATGTGGTCCAATGTAAATATGCCATGTGGCACCTTAAGCTGAATTTAATACAAAATATTAATATTAAATTGGTAATGCCTAAGTAGGTACATAAATAGGTGCCTACAAACCTAGGCTACATACCTACCTACCTACCTACCTATTACTTAGGTAAAAAAGTAAGTAGGTAGGTCTACCTTCCTAGGCTAAATACCTATTCATATAAGTAGGTACTTAAGTAAATACGTACATAGGTTGACCTAGGTGGGTAGGTCATACTACGTACCTACCTAGCTAGGTAGATAAGTAGGTTGGGGAAGTTGATAATTTAAAATTGTGCATAACTTTTCTTTCTATTTTTGGTTAAACCTTTTGATTGGTTCATCCCATGTGCACAAATTTTTTAATGTGAAATTTGACAACCACAGCCTTTGTTTATATAATGTTCAAAATATGAATGGAAAACAAACAAAATGGGATAAGTTTTGAAATTGCAACTTTTTCACAAACTAAATTACAACTCCAAAACATTATTCATGCCTTTTGTTCTTAGTTTTTAGATTTATAAACAATTTAAGTACATGACTCACTAGATAATTAGATAATCATTTAATTAGTAATGATTAAATTTCACATATATTTAAAATATAAATTATACACTACAAATATTAAGTATTCATTATCAACTACTTAAATAAATAATAACGTCTAAATATTTAACTAATTAGTTTTCTAGTTTCTCACAAGTTGTTAATACACTATTCAAAGATAAATAAATAACTAAAATATTTTATTATATATTGTCGAATTATAGATAATATATTTTTAATCAATTAATATAATATTAAAATTAATTATTTTTATTTTAAAAAATAAAATTATAAATAACAAATGAAAAACTCTTATTTTAAAAAATTCTTAGATGATTATTTAAAATAGTTATATTAATTACTATATAATTACATTTATTATTGTAAAAAATTATATCAAAGATAAGTAATTACAGAATTTTTTAAAATAAAAACTTAAATTATTTTATAATAATTCCTAAAATTACAATCATTACAATAACTATTTAAACTCCATTATAATTTTTCCAAAATTTTAATTCAGATTTAAAGTTATAAATAAAAAACTGTGAATAATTATATTCAATTAAAAAATAATTATGCATATACTATAATTATTATTATTTGAAGTAACTACAATGATTTTAAAGTAATGTAACATTAATTACAGTATTTTATTTCTTTTAATATGAGAATATAAAATATATGATGTAAAAATCTATGTTTTAAAATAATTATTTTGTGTAACTTATAAGTAATAAATATAATCATTTATAATTATTTATAAAAGTGATTCATTATGGATAACATTAATAGAAAAGGCCTTAAAACTCAATCAATAACTTTTGGAATTGAAATATTAATTTTACATTCCAAAAAAATAATTCAGAATTCAAATATCATTTTTTAGATGAAATAAGTCTTTGAATTTAACTTAAAATTTTCATAATTGAAATGTCAAATTTTAGATTCAAAATTGAAGTGTCCATTTTTAAACTCAATTAATAATTTTCTGAATGGAAATATTAATTCTGAGAATCCAAAATAATAATTTGGAATTGCAATTTCAATTTCAAATCAAATTTTTTTAATTTAAATTTAAAAATCAAAATTGAAATATTAATTGTTAGAATCGAAAATAATAATTTAGAATTCAAATATCAAATTTTAGATCAAATAATATTTTTAAATTAAAATTTTTAAAATTCAATTTGTTTTTTAAGGAATTGAAATAGCAAATTTCAGACTAAAATATCAAATTTCAAACTCAACTAATTCTGAAATAATTGAAATAGTAGTTTTTCAGAATTGATATATTAATTTTCGAATTCAATTTTTTTTTCAAATTCAAATAATTTAAAAAAGAATTAAAATTTTAAAAAATTATATTCCATCTTTAAAATTATATATATATAATGAATTCCAGCAGCAATTTTCAGAATTGAAACATCGACTTTAATGTTTAAATATAATTTTCATAATTTGAATTATAATTTTGTAGTCAAACATATTTTTTGAATAAAACTAACAATTTTAAAAATTCATATTTAAAACTTTAAATTCAAATATTGATTTTTAGATTCAAATAAAATGTTTCAGAATTGGAATAACAATTTTCAGGTTCAAATATAATTTTTAGAATTGAAATATGAGTATTCAGTATTGAAATATCAGTTTTCAAATTTGAATAACAATGTTTAGAGTTCAAATATTGATTTTTAAATTCAAATAAAATGTTCTTGAATTAGAATTTTTAGACTCAAATAATGATTTTTAATTAAACAAAGAAATTAGAATGCAAGTAAAAAGTTCAAATTATCGTAAATATTTTTTAAATTCAAATATCAATTTTTAAATTGAAATATTAATTTTCAGATTTGAATAATAAATTTCAGAGTTCAAATATTAATTTTTAAATCATTATATGAACAATATACATACATACACATAATCAATATACACACAAATTTTTTTTTTGATATATGTGATTTATCGTAAATATCATTTTAATATATAAATAAAAATACACCCCTTATGTCACCATATAATACCTTTAGGATGTGACTAATTTTGTGATTATTGCAACTAATGGGACATATCAATATATTCATGGATGAAAATAAACCTAAAATCCATCCAACCGATAGGATGAAATTTTCAATAGTTGCATCATAGTAGTAAAAGTGACCAAAATAGTTGAAATTTGGTCTTATAGTTGTAAATACTCCCAAACTTAGTCACAAACAACTACAAATCGCATGTAGTTGCAAACAAAATAATTAGATTTTGGCTGATTTCTACTAGTGTAGCAACATCAAGTCTAATCTTAAAACTACCTTGTTTTCCCCATGTCAACTTCACATGTGAGATCTATCAACTTCAAAAGCAAGCTTGTAAAGAATTTCCAAGAAGCACATCCACAACAATGAAGCCTTTAATTAAAGTGCATAACAATGTTTACGATCTTTTCAAACACCCGACTCATAATGGCGCACACTATTTGTCACATTTCTTGATGACTACAAACACATTTCAATGGCTTTTATCAAAACCAATAATCAAGTTCTTAAAGAATTCAAAAGATTCAAAAGAATGGTTGAAACAATCATAAATCAAAAGATGGAAATACTTCAATTCAACCATGGTGGAGAATATTCCTCTATGGAGTTTCAATGATACTACATAAACAATAATATTATTCACTAAGTTGTAGCCATACACTCCTTAGAATAATGGCACAATTGAGTGTATCAACATATCCATTTATGAAACAACAAGATTTTTTTCGTTAAAGCCACATGCCTACCAAAGTCACTCAAGAATTTGACTCATGAACAAACATTCATTGGGAGAAAACAAGATGTTTTTCATCTTCACACATTCGGCACTCAAGTGTATGTTCAAATACTAGCCCATCAACATAGCAAAATGAATCCAAAAGCCTCAAAATGCATTCTTTTGGGCTAGGACAAATACACCAAAGGCTACCATTGTTATTGTCCATCCACTATCATCATCTTTCAAGATGTCGAGATTAATGAATCTGAGAATCCTCTTTCAAATATCATAACTAGAAAAAGTTTTTCCAATTTTGACTTACAATAATGGATTGTCAATCAAAACTGATCATTGAAGTTATTACATCTCACCGAGTAACTTATAATCCCTCTTTTACTAACATTGCACAAAACATATTTATCATTAGTCCTAGTCTCACACCTTTCATAAATGCATCTCATACTAAATCACCAAAACTAGTACATTCTGAAATTTCATCCGCAATTATTTTTTCACTTGCACAAACTAACAGTTTAGCTGGACCATTGAAGGTATTGACCCATCAAATCAAACAACCTCAAGATGGAGTGAAAGATTGACTACATCATTCAACATGGCTTAAACGTCCTTTTATATAACTAGATCAATTTGTTGCAAACCTCAAAAAAAAACTCACTTACCAAGAAGTTGAATTTGATATTAATTAGCAAGTTGTGATGGATGACAAAATGAACAACATCAAAAAAAATAAAAATTTGGACTCTTGTTTCTTTGCAACTTAGAAAAAATAAAATCACATGCAAATGGATTTACAAAATGAAACTTGGAATCAATGGTAGTCCAAATTAGTTTAAGGTGAAATTCGTGGCTTGGGGGTGCCAACAAAAACAAGGAGTTGATTACTCCAAAACTTATGCTCTGATGGCAAAATGGCACACCATTAAAGCCATGAGTCCATTTGTTAAAGCCAAGGGATGGAAAGTGCACCATCCTGATGTCAAAACGACATTTTTAGATGGTCGTTTACAAGAAAAGGTTTTCATGCAACAACCACAAGGTTACAAAAAATCAAGTTTCACTAGTCTTGTGTGCAAGCTTAACCATGCATTGTATGGTCTTAAATAAGCTCCTCTAGAATGGCTTCGCAAAATTGATAATTTTTGGAAACATAATCACATGAACAGATCTTCATCAAATGGAAATTTGTATTATCTTCAATGTAACAACAAAACTATCATCTTGATAAGATATGTGGATGATTTTATCTTCACAGGAGATATTGATCATGAGAAAATAATTTGGCTTAAGTAAAAATTACACAATAAGTTTAAGATGATTTCTTTCAGACGTTGAACAAAATACCTCAACATCCAATTTATTCATCGTTGAAATGGTTTACTTTTACATCAAACTAAGTATGCTCAAAACATTATTGATAAATTTGGCATGACTGATTGTAATTCATATAAAATTCTGTTGCCACAAAATATCAAGCTTCAAAAGGACACAAAATCTCCTCCTATTAACACACATATGTATCAACACATGGTTGGAAAACCACCCACTAAGACATAGCATACGTAGCCAATCTTGTCTCAAGATTTACAACACAACCTTAATTGGTTCATCTACAAACCATCAAGTCAATTATCTGCTACATTAAAGGTACACCTAACTATGGTCTCTTCTACCGTAAATCCAATGGATTGATGTTCACTGGTTACAATCATGCTCACTGGGGGGGTGACTTGGATGAGCACAAATTGACTTAGGGGTCTTTGTTCACCACCAACAACACTCCTATCACATGGTGTGCCAAGAAGCAAACTTGTGTTTTGCTTTCATCCAATGAATCTAAATACAAGGCTTTAATTGATGCGTCAAAAAAAGTTATTTAGATTAAAAATCTTTATTGCGAACTTGGTTTTCTCAAAGCAAGTCCCATTGACATACATTATAACAATCAGAGTCCCATAAAGATATCACATAATCCAATTTATCATTCAAAAACCAAACATTTTGAGATCCATTTACACTTTGTCAAGGATATGGTGGAGAAAAAGTAAAGTCCATATTTTATATATATCAACAGATCTTCAACTAGTTAACATATTGACAAAAGCTTTCGGTTGAATCAAGTTTGAAAGTTGTCTCAAGTTGCTAAATCCACCCCAAATTCCTAACAAGGCAAAGTTTGAAATCTAAAAGCCCAACTTCTTTTGAACTTGCATGAAACTTTCAATCACACTATGTAGAACCAAGGCTACTAATATTCACATAAGCCTTCACCTTTCTTAAGCTTTTAAAACTTTTGCAAATTTCTCCATGGAAACCAATCGCTTGACTTTCACACTCTATTCAAATAGTGTATATCCCATGCCTTTTCTTGATTCTCATAGCATAAAATTCCTAACTTGGCCTAATGATAGAACTCTAGATTTAGGATATTGTTTACTAGTTGAAGGACTTGTTTTTGAAAAATTTTGATAAGTTCCACACCAAACTCATTCAAAGGATCAAATGATATTTTGTCTATCATTTCAAGCAACATGGTGACCTATAACTCTCCTACATTGGAAGAAAAGAAGTTGAAAAGACAAGCAAAAAATCCATTCGATATGAAATCACAAGCTCATCAAAACAAAACTAACACCAACCACATCATTAGAGAATTATTTCAATCTAAAGAAAGATACATACAAATCAAGTTGGCAACGAATTACAAATAGATGTAATATATGTAACATAAATTCAAAATTAGAAATAGGCATCTCTTACTATAAATAGAATACTAACAATGTCCTATAGTTGGCTCAAAGCCTCATTTGGGGGAAGCTTGTAATAAGATGTTGTGTTTAGTCATCAATAATTTTTGCTTATAAACTAAATAGAACAAAGGTTTCAAGGAGGGTGTTAGAAATAGATGAAATTTTAACTTTTTGTTAATTGAGTTCAATAGATTAGATCTATATCAGATTATATTTTATTTCATTATTGTTGTTATAGAGTTCAATTCTTCATCAATGTCAACATCACCTCCTTAATGGATATTTGTGTCTCTTTATTTTTTCATCATTATTGCTATAGAGTTCAACTCTTGACAAGCATCGCCTCCTCAATTCTTCATCAAATTTTCTTTGAAGTTTTTAAATTTGATTTGCATTGTGTTTTTTTCTCATTGCTTGTAATCATTTTTTGCCATTGTTGTTTTTACTCTCTTTGATGTTGTAATTATTTGTTTATCTTTGTGTTGTCATAAATTTGTGTTGAAGCTTAAAACATTTTCAACAATTTGTGGTTTAAAATTCTTTTTGATGAACTCATTTCATCACCTTGTCACTAGATTATATGCAACTTTTCTCTTCATCATTGTCCCTTGGTGAATGCAAACTTTTTGTTTCCTTCCAAAAAATATTCATTTTTATTTTTTTATTTGCATTCTAATGATGTATGTTTTATATGCATTATGTTCTTTGTCATCACCATTTATTTTTTTGGGTAGTTCATTTTTGTCATTTTTCACATGTTCTTTGTAGGTCTTTCTTTCCAATTACAACTTGTCATGGATAACAAGCAATTTGTGGTTGCGATGGGCACAATTGTTTTCCTCATCATAATCTTGCAACCTAGTAGGGAAGGACTCCAATCAATTTCATCAATTTTTTTTTCAACTTCCAACCTTGACAATGTGATGATTTTTCAAACTTGATTACAACTTTTGTTTTGCACCCATTGTAGTTGTCTTGCAACTTAAATATAATAGGTTCTTATCTTAATTATTGGGTGAAACCACATAGCACAATTTGGTTCTAAAAAAAATTGATAGAGTATGATGACAAGCATTAGACTCAAAAAATTCAAATGTCAAAAGAAACCCTCTTTGCTATAACCAACAAGTTGAAACCATTAATTACCAATTCTTGTGGAAATTAAGGTGACTTGTATGATTTACTATCCTTTTCATGGCTCAACATATCAATTGAATTTTGGAATAAATAATTAATTATTTATCTAAGTAATTAAGTAAGTTAATATATAAGCCTAAGTGGTAGGTTGATAGGTCCTACTTACTTACTTAGGTTCCTAGGTAAATTTGAATAGGTAAATAAAACTAGATTGATAAGGCATAATTAATTACGTAAGCCACATGCCTGCCTACCTACACTACCTACCTACTTACTTACCTAGGTAAGCAACTAAATACAAAGGTAGAAGGGTAGGTTAATTAAAAAATAGTCGTATAAAGTTTTTTATTTATTTGTTTACTTTTTGGGTTAAACATTTTAGAGTTCATCCCAAATTAACACATGCATTTTAATATGGAAACATAAGAAAATACATTTTCTTTATATAGTTTGGGAGATGAAATTCAAGGACAAAACATATGGGATAAATTTGTTGATTTCACCTTAGTTACAAAATGGGTTGTAATTAGAAAAAAGTTCTTCCACATGGTTTGTGTGTTTTTAAAAAATAAAATAATACAAATAGGTAATTATTTGATAATTTATATGTAAATTAATTATTCAATTTAATTATCCAAAATCGTTTGAATTAATTATTTTAATTCAAATACTTAATTAACTAAATTTTAATTATCTAATAATAGTTATTTGAATTAATTATATGAATTAATGACTCTAAATAAGATAATTAATTAGTTATTCAAATAAAATAATTAATTATCTATATTTATTATTTGGATTAATTAATCAAATTTAGATGATTAGATAATAAATTAATCCATATTATTAATTATCAAATAATTAGTTTTATTAAAAAAGTTAAATCATCAAAGGCTAGGTCCATTCCTCAATCACAAATAAATCAATGTTGTGGTTTTCCAACTTAAATTTATAGGTTCTATGAAAATATGTTTTATGTTTCATTTTTCTTTATTGGAACCTCAACACACATGTACCAATCCAAGAAGAATTCAGATCCCCTTCCACCTATTAAAGTCGATGGTGAACAAAAATATGAAATGGATGACATTTTGGATTCAAGGATTTATAATCATCAATCTAATGTTTTGTTCATTGGCATGGGTATGATGTGAGTGGACACATTTGGAAATCAATAAAAAACTTATGAAATGCCATGAAAAAGGTTCACAAGTTTCATCAACAATATCCAAACCGACTCAAGTTTATTTTTCATGGAACTTGTCACTAAAAGGGGAAATGATGCCATAGATGCCAACGCCATGATGTTCATTCATACAAGTGTTCATCCATGGCTTGTAATGAAATTGCACCTAATTTTTAATTTAGTTTTAGTTCACTCATAATTAACTTCTAATTAAATTTCATTTTAATCATTTTTTAATTAATTCTTATTTCATTTTTCATTAAGTCTTAGTTCATTTCTAATTAACTCTTACTTCACTTTTAATGAATTTTTAGTTGACTCTCAATTCACTTTTAGTTGAGTTTTAATTCATTCATAATTCACACATGGGTGTTCATGGGCGCACATGGGTCAACATTGGCCACATGTAGGTTGGAAGTTTTTTGAAAAAATTCCCAAAGTTAGGTGCCCAATGGGTGTAAATAGAAGTAGAATTCCCTATTACCTTACCTTCAATCTATTCAACATTAATTTTGGGTACATTTTCTTGTCACAACATTTTTTTTTGTTAATGCAATAAAATTTTATTGAAATCTTATCTTGCACATGTTTTTGTTTCATGATTTGGGATTTTAAATTAAGCTGACCTTTGTTCATGTCCTTGGCAAATCTTATTGTCTTGGTTGTCTTTGTGCCCATTGCACCAATAAATGTATAATTAATTCTTGCAAATTCAAACACCCAAAAAATGAATATCTTGGAATCCATTCAATTAGTCAATAAACATACATTTAATTATTGCAAGCTGAAACACACCCATAAATGAAGCTCTTGGAGTGCATTAAATTGGCCAACAAACATACATTTAATTATTGCAAACTCAAACACCCCACAAATGTTATTGGAGTGCATTCAATTAACCAATATTCGTACATCTATTTCTTACTACAAACTCAAAAATACCTTCATAAATAAACTTCCTAGATTACACTTAATTAGCCAATAGATATAGGTAATTTTTACAAGCTTAAACATTTGGACAAGATGAATGCAAACTACATATACAATGTAAACAAAAATCACAAATTTGACAAATTTCAACATTTGTTCAAGTTTGATGCATGATGGTGGACATTTGGAAAATATTTTTTAATGAAAGGTTCATTCACAATTTGAGTTCCAAAAAAAAGAATAAAAAGTCCAACATTTGCTTAGGGCTACTTTTTAAAAATGACATTTACATGAAACAAATTTGAATGAGAAAATTTGAATATTCCAACATAAGATAATTCATGTGGTGCTACTAATTTTTCGCATGATTGTGCATCAATATGTTGGTTTTCAAGTAAAAATGTATAAATTATCAAAATGAATTTCTATGGATAAGTAAACATGTTTTTTTGCATAATTATTTCATACATATACGACATGTGCTTAGAACTAGAAATTTGAATTTCATGAATACAAACAACAAAAATGATTTTATATAATATCCAAAATATTTTAAAATATTTCTATTAATACAATAAAACATCATTTTATCTATTATGATGCAAAATCCACTATAATCGTTATCATTTAAATAAAACAAAAATCCAAAGTTGGACTTGAAAGTTTTTTTTAAATGAAACATTGATTTTTGGAACCCTAATTGGGAATGAACCTTGAAAAGTTGCAACAAATAATGGTTTATATCCAAACCTATCATTATATATGTTGTGGAATTGGTGCACATATTAATGACTGAATTGTTCAATGAAATATTATTTTGATTTGTAAGGCTTCTAAACATCATTATGATCATAATAAAAAGATTACAAAGTATTAATTTTAATGAAAATTTGTCCTTGAAATTTCACACATATAAAAAGGCAACCATAAAAAACAATCTTTGTCATTAAAACTTTCAAATGTTTTTGAAGTCATGGAGTTCACATCATATGATTTAAAAATTCTATTCATTTATACATTATGTTATGATAATGTTGATAATAATGAATTTTTTAGGTTAAAAAATTTGTTCATGTTAAATGTATTCTTAATCATTTGACAACAATAAGTTTAATTTATAAAATAAATCTAAAAATTCAAAAAAATGTTGTCAAATAAAGGTTTTTTTAAAAAAATTATAAAATTATTGGTGTACATTACAACATAGAGGCACAATTACAAATCAAATTGAATATTCTTCATTTTTATAAAATATTTTAATTTTGAAACCCAAATCAATTTTATACAATTTGTAAAAGAATTCAAAATTATTTAAATACTACATGTTATTCCTCTCAACACTATATATAATTCTAATTTTACTTAAAATCCTACAAACTATAATTTACATTCACTCAACAAATGAAGCTTTTGGAATGCATTCAATTCACCTTGATAGATGTAGGTAATTATTGTAAGTTCAAACATGTTCACAAATGAAGCTTTGGAATGAATTCAATTGACCAATATACATAGGTAATTTTTGCAAATTCGAACACCTTGATAAATGAAGTTTTTGAAGTGCATTCAATTGGCTAATAGATGTAGGTAATTCTTGTAAAATATAACACCTTGATAAATTAAACTATTGTAATGCAATCAATTGACCAATAGATGTAGGTAATTCTTGCAGATTTGAACAATCATTCAAATGAAGGTTTTGGAGTGCATGTAATTGGCCAATAGATGTAGGTAATTTTTCTAAGTTCAAACACCCCCCCAAATAAAGGTTTTGGAGTGTATGTAATTGTCCAATAGATGTAGGTAATTCTTGCAAGCTAGAACAATCCTTCAAACGAAGGTTTTGGAGTGCATTCAATTGGCCAATAGATGTAGGTAATTTTTGCAACTTCGAACACTCGTCTAAATTAAGGTTTCGGAGTGCATTCAATTGGCCAATAGATGTAGGTAATTTTTGCAACTTCGAACACTCGTCTAAATTAAGGTTTCGGAGTGCATTCAATTGGCCAATAGATGTAGGTAATTCTTGCAAGCTTGAACACCCTAGAAATATAAGGTTTTGAAGTGCATTCAATTGACCAATAGATGTAGGTAATTCTTGTAAACTTGAGCAGCATGATAAATCAAGCTCTTGGAGTGCATTCAATTGGCCAATAGATGTAGGTAATTCTTGCAAGTTTGAACACCCCCCCAAATTAAGGTTTTGGAGTGCATGCAATTGGCCAATAGATGTAGGTAATTCTTGCAACTTCAAACACTCCCTCAAATCAAGGTTTTCAAGTGCATTCAATTGACCAATAGATGTAGGTAATTCTTGTAAACTTGAGCAGCATGATAAATCAAGCTCTTGGAGTGCATTCAATTGGCCAATAGATGTGGGTAATTCTTGTAAACTTGAGCACCATGATAAATTAAGCTCTTGCAGTGCATTCAATAAGCCAATTGATATAGGTAATTTTTGTAAACTTGAGCAACATGATAAATCAAGCTTTTGGAGTGCATGTAATTGGCCAATAGATGTAGGTAATTCTTGTAAACTTGAGCACCATGATAAATGAAGCTCTTGGAGTGCATTTAATTGGCCAATAAATACAGGTAATTGTTCCAACTTCGAACACCCCCACAAATCAAGGTTTTGGAGTGCATTCAATTGGCCAATAGATGTAGGTAATTCTTGCAAGTTCAAACACCCCCCCAAATCAATTTTTTGAAGTGCATTCAATTGGCCAATAGATGTAGGTAATTTTTGCAAGTTCAAACACCCCCCCAAATCAAGGTTTTGGAGTACATTCAATTGGCCAATAGATGTAGGTAATTCTTGCAAACTAGAACAATCCTTCAAACGAAGGTTTTGGAGTGCATTCAATTGACCAATAGATGTAGGTATTTTTTGCAAGTTCGAACATTCCCACAAATCAAGCTTTTGGAGTGCATTCAATTGGCCAATAGATGTAGGTAATTCTTGCAAGTTCGAACACCCCCACAAATCAAGGTTTTCGAGTGCATTCAATTGACCAATAGATGTAGGTAATTCTCGCAAGCTCAAACACCCCCCCAAATAAATGTTTTGGAGTGTATGTAATTGTCTAATAGATGTAGGT
>Ga0209611_10006930_pt1 | contig 18334 bp, 9 predicted proteins | sample S1TSphgellanicum_3_FD_187693 | JGI IMG/M metagenome (GOLD analysis project Ga0209611, IMG submission 187693) | Host-associated microbial communities from peat moss isolated from Minnesota, USA - S1T2_Fc - Sphagnum magellanicum MG (SPAdes) (version 2) | ecosystem: Host-associated > Plants > Peat... | reverse complement strand
TATAATAAATAAATTTAAATATTTTAATTTAAAAATAAAATAGAAATGTAAGAGGTCGAAAATATATAATTTATCTGTACATGAAAATTTTATCATAAATTTATATAATTTTGAATAATACATGTATATAAATAAATAATTTTATTTTACATGTGAAATTTTTTTTATTACACAATTATATTAGATTATATGTGTAAAAATGAATAAAATTTTAATTTCAGAAAATTAGTTAATAATTTTCTAATTATTACTAATCAAATTAATTAAAATATTTAAATTAAGTTTATACATCACATTTAATGTGATTAATATAAATTTAAAAATATATATAGATATAACTGATTATTGATCCATTTTTACATATTTTATTTGGATTAATTATATGAACCCATGCATCTAAATTAAAATTTATTAATTAAATGATGTATATTAGAAAAAAATTTGTATAACATAAATTCTTAAATCAAATAAAATTTAAAATCTGAAAGATATTCATTATTTATTCATGTATTAGCCATAAGCACTTTCCATTTACAAATCACATGTTTGAATTAAAAATTTCCAAAGAATGGCCATTGAAATATTATTTAATAATAAAATTCAAATAATTTTCTTTGAATTAAATTTACATTTCTCAAAAATAAATTATATAATTGTGTACATTATTTGGAAAAATGACCAATAAGATATGAATTATCAAATTTGAGGTTTTGTGTAATGTTTAAATGAAGTATGGTCTAAATAAAATAAAAATTAAATTATTTACATAACAAGTGAGTTGGCTTGGTGGTAAAGGAGTTGAACTCCACTTTGGGGTCTAAGGATCAAACTTCACAAATGACATTCATTGTGATCAACATTGGAATATTGATCAAATATTTCGTACATACCTAGATTACCTAGTTTAGGTGATTACCTAAACAAACTAAAGTAGGTAGATAAGGTGGTCTAGTTAGCCATTTAAATTAGGTTTTTAACTTAGTTTAAATGGTGACATGTGTGAACAATTGATAGGATGGAAAATAATGATATTAAAAAAATAAAAATAAAAATATATTTCATCATTTATATTATGTATAATACATTTATAATAATAAATGTTATAAATTAAAAATAACGTTCCCCAAGTTTTTTGGTTTAATTTTTAATAATAAAAAAAATTAAACAATGATTAAACTATCATTAATGACTTCACATATGTCCTTCATGACTAATGGATGATATTTGTACATCATGTCCTAAATGACTATTGTCCTAAACAACTTGTTCATAATGATTTTAGGGCTATTAGTCATTTTTGTCCTTTATGACTAGAATATTAGTCATAAACTTAGTCATATTTTTGAAGATTTTCTATTAGTGTTTGGAACTATTGATAAAGGTGATTGAGAGAAAGAAGGTCTAAAATTAAACAACAAAAGTGACTTGCATAAAGAGAGAAAACAATTAAAGTTGAATGATAAAGGTGACTTACATAAAGAGAAAAAAATAATTACAATTACATGATGAAGGTGATTTGTAGAGAGAGAAAGTATGGAGCTCATTGATTAACATGACCTAGGGAGAAAGAGGTTCTAGAGTTAAACGATGAAGGTGATGTTGATGACTTGCACATAAAAATTAAAAAAAATTTAAAAATGAATGATGAATGCAGTGTCGACATTAACAACTTGCATCAATGACTTATACACACACCTAGAAGGTCTAGAGCGGAGTGGTGAAAGTGACATTATCAACTTTTGCACACATTACAAAAAAAAAGATGAAGGAGGTCTAAAAATGAGCTACAAAGGTGACATTGGTGAGAAGAAAAGTAAACTACTAAGCTATTGTTTTTAGATGCAAAGGCATTAACACCAAAACGACATGTTGTGGCATTGATAAAAAGTTTAAGTTTAAGGAAACATTAGTTCACCCATGATTGTAGATTTTCCCATCTTTTTAATGCATTAATCCCATCCATTGGTTTGTAATGAACATTTTTATAATAACACATGGATGAATTTCATTTTCATTTAGTTTGAACAAGGCTCAGATTTGGTCCACTTGTCCAATTTTGACCTTTCATTAACAAGATGCAAAATGACTTGGTGCTTAGCAAATTCTTATTATGACAACCAAATTGTGATACTAACAACTTATTTTAAATTTCAAGTTTGCTACAAGCTCTTTTTTGGTTTGAATAACTTTTGTTCCAAAAACATTATTTTTTTGAATTGGTTGAATTTGTTCATGAGTTCAACATATTGAGTTTGTTCATATGATATTATGTGATGGTGATCTTTACAATGTGTCCGTGACTATTAAAATTCCAAGTTTTTCAAACTGGGTTTTTAAACCAAAAAGTACCCCAAAGTGACAATGGTAAAAAAACCCTTTAGTTTTTTAAGACAAGTTGATTATAACAAGTCTAGTACAATTAGGACAATTTTTTTACCAACCTTAGGTTCGTGCTTTTGACTAGGTTTTTTGACCAATAACCTTTTTGACCCATGGTCATATGTGACATGTTGTAAGGTTATTTTAACGTCCCACGTGTCATCATTTGACATAAACATTACTAGTCAAATCTTGGTTTGCCACATGACATATGACCATAGTAAGGTTTGTCATGTGACATATGACCATAACATTTTCCATCATTAGTAAAAACTAGCCATTTTGCAATTGGTCTATCTAACTAATTTTTAGTTGCAAGTGACATTTGTAACTAAAATCTTAATAGTCACGTTAAACAAATCACATTGACACTAGTTGCAAATGATAATGAATTTTGGATGAAAGAAAAAGTCAACAAAATATGCCTTTATCCTTTGATTAGTCATATACGTATTGTCATTTATAACTAAGATGCGACTTTTTTGGTGAACAATGGGAACAAGTTATGTGTTATCACGCATCCCAATTTTTAATAACTAAAAATTTATTTTGAAATAATCTAATACATTTAATTTTTATGTTTGGATGGTTTAGATTATGACACATGGTGCAATAGAAATTTGCCATGTGGCATATTAATTGAATTTGTCTAAATTAAATTTAAATCAATATTTAGGTTTGTAGGTTGAACTAGGTACCTATTTACTTATATACTCACCTACCCATCTAGGCTAAACACTATCTAAATAAGACCTATCTACTTACTTAGGCCAAATATCTACTTAAGTAGGTAGGTAGGTAGGTATGTTAAGGAAGTAGGTAGTTAGATGTAAAGACATGAATATTTTTATTTTATTTTGGGTCAAGTCGTTTTTATTGACTCATCCCATATGCCCATCTTTTTAAATATGAAAATGTAAGACAAAACACCTTGTTTATATACTTTTCAAGATGAGAATGAAAGCCAAAATATTTTTCATTTTTAGTTACAAACTATTTGCAACTAAAAAGTTTATCCCATATGTTTTGGCTTTCATTCTTATATTGAAAAAATATAATTAAGTAGGTAAGTGACAACTAACTAGCTAATTAATTAATTAACAACTAAACAAAAAACTAACTAATTCATTTTATAAACTATCCGACTAACTAATTATTTATAGTAATAATCATCAATATCTTATGATTATTGAATTAATTATACTATTAGTTATTATTAAATATTATTTAATTTATTAGCTAGATAAATACTAATAATATATAATTTCTAATAATCTATCAACCAATTTAATTAACTAGTTAGCGAATATTGAAATAATCAGCTAATTATTAATAACTAATAACTTATTATCTCATAACCAAATAAATTAATTTAATAACTGAAATATTCAGTATTTAATATTTATTAACTATTAAATATAAATATTGAGTACTAATTTTTAAATATCTAATAATATAATTAAAACTTAACCTAGGTTAACTATTTTATTATAATTATTCCCATTATTATTTTCATCTATATAGTTAATAAAAAATATGAATGAAAATATTTAATAATAAAAATAATATTAATTCAATTTTTATTGTAAATAGTTCATAGCCAAGGTTAACTATTTTATTTTTATTATTCATATTATTACTTCACTCATCAAAGCTATTTATGAAATATTACAATAAATATTTTATATTTTTAAAAAGATTATAATTTTCCTTCCAAAATAATTTCTTCATTTTTATTTATTAGATTTCCATTCTAACTAATATAGTAATTATTATAAAATAATAAAGAATTAAACTGAAAATAAATATTATACATTAATAATTAATTATAATCATTCACTTATTAATAATTAACAAATATCAATTATAAATTTGAAATATAGAAACTTAGATTTATATATTAAAATTTCTTAGTTATTATATTGATTTAGTAATACTTCATAATTGATTACTTATAATAATAATAATAATGTAACTTTTAGCTAGCCTAGGTTAGCTATTTTATCATCATCATCATCATCATCATGTCACTTGTTAAAGCTATTATGATTTATTATAGTTAATTTTTCATTTTTTAATAAATAAAAATAATTTTAAATAAATACATTAATCATTTGAAAATAATATAATATAATAATAATATAATAAGTTTTAAATAATTACTGCAGGAATTATATAACTATTTTTACTATTGTTTTAACATCATCATCAGCATCATCATCATTATGATCATTATGTAATAAGATATTATTATTTTAAAATTTTAGTCAAAGATGATATTGAAATTTAAAATTTTTAATTACATGCTATTAATATAAATATAATATATTTTTAATAGAAATAATAATAAATGTGATTTGGAATTATTTTAAAAAATATAGCAAGATGGTTTGAATAAACTTGTAATATGGGCACAATATATTTAACAAATATCTTACATAAAATTTTAATATACTCAAAATATACACTATTTAGTGTAACCATAATATCGAGGCCATTTATATTAATAATAATACTTGAATACACATTTAATATGGTTGTCCATATATATTCAAAATATACATTTATAAATTTTAATACACCCAGCTATATTCCTTAAAATTCACAAAATACACCTTTGTATACTCATAGGGTTGCAACTAAATACTTCACATTAGCACTTAATGAGATATAAATTGTTATTCTTGGATGAAAACTAAACTAGATGTTGTTCATATGGAAAGATGAACACTAGAATAATCGCAAACTAGTTACATTGTAGTCACAAATATGATCAACACAAGAAATAGTTATAAAAATGTCCAAATGTAGTTGTAAATAACTAATAGCTGCATGTAGTTGTAAATATAATGGTTACATTTGGCCAATTTCTACTAGTGCATGTGGCATATGGCCATTACATTTGCCATGTGGCATATGGTTATAACATTTGCCATGTGACCTACCACATGTATTTACATTTTTATAATCCACATATCTACATATAGGTTGAGTAGGTCTACCTACTTACCCATGTAGGTACCCACCTAGTTCAACCTATCAACTTAGATAGGTAAGGCTTAGCTACTAACTGAGGTAAATAGGACTTAGTTACCCACCTAGGTGACTAGGTCCTAAACCTTAAACCCTATTTAGATAGAGTGATAAATATTTTTATTCTTATTGTAGGTCAAATTTTTGATTGGCTCATTGCAAATGAAAGATATGACAATGAAAGGTCATGACCTTTCTTTATATAATTTTTAAAGTGAGAATGAAGTGCAAAGAATATGGGATAACTTTTCAAGTTGCAACTTAAATATTATTTTTATTAAGGTTTTATTCCAAAATTTTATAGTTGGTTAATTTCTATAGTTGAGAGGAAAATAATTTCCATAAACTATAGTAATTTTTTTTTTTGTAAATTTAAAGTAAACTCATTTACTTTCTTTAAATTAAAGCACTTTGTTTTCCTTAAATTACTGCACAACATTTTCAATGAAAATAACCTAGTTATTAGTACATTTAACCTTCATGGATTTCCTTGGTGAGTTGTTAATTTATTTTCATTTTCCCCCTTCTTGTAGCAACTAGAATAATTTCCTCAAATGACATCAAATGGCCAAAGACTATTAAATCATGAACATTCACAATTAAAAGACCTATGATACCTACTTAAAATATGAAAATATAAGTGGGTTTTTTAATCACAACAAAAGTTTTTTTGACCAATGGTACTTGTATGGCCCTTTTATTACTAACCCTATTGATTGAAACAACCATTTTTTTAAAACTAGGGGTTTTTTTTTGGTTTGACTCGATTGGATGGTTTATTTGACATATGGTCAAATCAATCATCATAGTCAAATTGAATGGTTAAAAAATATCCATGTTTTTTAGGGCCTTGGCCTTTAGTCAAAATGTACACGTGGTGTGGTCAAACTTGCGTAGTTTGAAAAACCTGAAATTCTACTAGTGCATTGAAAACAAAATCTTCATTATTCTAGTAGCAAGATCATGTTTCTCAATAGGTTTTCATCAAAATAACAAGATGTTAATCCTTTTTATTATTGGTAGCAATGATAGAAATGATGTGTAGCTCCCTTGTAGGGTTTCAATATTTTGGCATTCCTATGCTAAAAATTATACAACAATTTGTGCACCAAATGAAGACACAACCACCAATTTGAAACATTTCATGCATGATTTATGCTTGATCGTTGTGGTTCCCATGTTTGGTTCCTCTTTATTTGACATGTCTTAGCTACCATTTAAAATGTGTTGGACTCAAAAAAATCATTGTTAAATCATAACACACCATCCAATATTGGAATTGTTTTGTTTGTCTGGACATATTTCATGGCCAAAGGAATGGACCATACCTTTCACCTCTCCTTCAAAAAGGCTTTCTTTGTCCTTATTAAAATTGTAGCCATAGTCAACATATTTGGTTTTATAGTCTATATGATTGCCATAATGCTTGTAAGTTGTGTTCAACCAAAGAGGAAAAACCTTGTAAATAAAATCAAGGATGGGAACCCATCCATTATAAGTACAAGGCAAATGAGAACACAAGTAGACGCAACCCAAAGGAAAAACAAAAGCAAACAATCAACAAAAATAAGGTAAAGACCCTATGCAAAAGGACTCATGGCTATGAAATGATAATCAATGATAATAATGAAGGTTTAAAATGAAAATGTTATCATTTGACACAAATCTACTAGTGGTGGAGGTTGATGTGTGGAAGAGATGAAGAACCCCAACCAAGTGTAGTAGTTCATTGAAGAATCGCTATGGCTTGTGCATGTTGTAGGGTTATGGACATGTGCTGTCCATAGTAAGAAACAAGCATTGAGGGGACTAAAGAAGATCGTTGATGATGCGCAATAGTGGTTTGTGCATAAGCGGTAAAAAATGAATCAAAACGAAAATGAAGACACCCATATGTTTCAATAACAAGGGGAATGAAGTCATCACTTGGTGTTTGTTCAATGTATGAACGTGTCTTCTCCTGAGTAGCCATCATCATTGCATGTGTTGTCATCGTCGATGTTCATTACTCCATATTTGTGTGAGTCGGGTCAACAATGACAATGTCCATCAAGGTCCAAAAGTTGTTTTTGATGATAAGGATATCCATTCGTTGTTAGGTTTGGTGAGGGAAAAGGTGGGAGACCTCCCTCTGAACATGTGCTTCACTTTTTAAAATAATAGTTGCGATAGTAAACTCAAAATGTATCATGGGCTGTTATAGGTTCATTCTTGCAGGGGCAACAAAACAAATGGGTACTTAGATCATCAATGGTATGACCACATTTACATTAGAAAAGATGAGTAATTGTAGGATGTGGTAAGCCAAGACGGTACGTAATATGCTATAAGGAACTGGGCTAAAGATAAACAAAATGTAGGTGAGGTAAGACAAACTAATAACTAAGCGCTTGCCCTTGGATTTGTGCATGAGCAGAGATTATTTGCATGATATTTGAAGGGGCGTATATTAGAAGTGTGCCAAATTTCTGCTCGTATAGGTAATTTGTCAAAGAAGCCTACAATTGGGGATAAGATTAAACCACTAGGTTTTCAAAAGGTAGGACCTAAAATTGGACAACTTGTGATAATAGGGTTCGAGGGTCTCATAATGCCATTTGGAACGGGGAAGTGTGAACCTCAACATGTGTTATTTTATCTAGAAGAATAAGGTGATCATTTTGCTAGAAATGAGTGACAAGTGCAAGAGCAATCAATGCCCAACATCACAAGAATGCGGGGACAATAGTTTGAACTATAGAAGGGAGGCCAAACTTACTTGAAAAAGCAGGGAGAGCACCCTAATGACAAACTTAATGATTGATAGAACCATCAAAAGATCTCACACCAAGTAACTTTTCCAATGTAGCTATGGTATGAGGGTTGAACTTAATGTAATGCTGCAAAATAGCTGGAAATGGGAACATTGTACAAAGCAAATAGTTAAGGTGTTGGGCATAGCCCAACGAGAGCATCCCAAAAGTTGCCTAAAAATCTGTAAGGAGATTAAATATTGGTCCAAGATCCTTATAAAGAACCTTAACCACAAACAACTCAACAAATGATTTGGATCCCACTAGTGCACCAAGTTGAGATTGATGACATTTTGTACTGAAATCTAAAGCATAATTTACTCACACTCCACTTTACCACAAACTCAAACGACTTGCCAATTCATCAAAGGCCTTTCCTGGTCATTAACATATTCGAAAAAGCATCCGTTACCACTAAACTGTGCCATATAATTGTTGTATTTGTGGTAAGATTCTGAATTGCACCAGCAGAGTAACACTGAGCAAAAGGTAGCATTTTTAGAAGGGTTGAATACTTGCCCTGGAGTTGTCCATGACTGTATGCTAGGAAACCTGTAGGGATTAGTCATAGTGATAATTCCAGGGAGTGCAGAAACAGATGTCATCCAAATTCCCAGTTCAATTTATTATTTCCTGTTTCTTCTAATGAACTTCCTTGCTATTCGATTTACCAATTCCTTTTTCTGCTGTGGACATTCCCAATTCTCCTAAGTTTGTTATTTGCCCAGGTAGGCTTCCTGTCATCACTGAAGTATGAACAAAGTGGTAGCTGCAAGCTGTTGGGAAACTGACATGTTGCCAGTAGTTGTAAAGACATGATCTCTGCAATCCTACCCCACACAAACTGGCTTTGAAGTTATATAAGAGTATCTGAGAATGGGTTTTTGTCTGTGTCTCCTCTGATCATATCATGTGTGTGTAGCAAAATGGAAATTGTTTTTGGCCAACATTCAAAGTTTTGAGTAGTTTTGCAAAAGCATCTTCAACATTCAAAGTAAAGGTACAAAGAGGCTGTAGCAAAATCAGATGTACTTAGTTGCTACAGCAGGTGCATGTATCTTCAGGCACCTTCTATACAGATGAATAAAAATTCTGATTGAACAATGTATTTAACTGGGAAATAGTTTGTTTTGTTTGCAAATTGCATGATTACTGTAGATGATGAATGACACTTCTTTGTACATGTTCCTCTTGTCAGAAGAGCTTCCCCACCAAGACTGTATGTTGATTGCTTAAGTTATTCTTGTCTCCTTAATTTTGTCTTATGAGAATTGTGGGTACAAAGCCTAAAGTTAGACTTGATACTGAATATGCTCAGATGTGGCCATGTGAGATAATTGAAGCAGGACAAAGCTGTATGATCGTGCAGCCATATATCTCTGATGCAGAAATCAGCCACAAGGAAGTTGTTTATGAAACTAAACCATGATGTGCACTGGAGTCAAAACACACAAAGCTTGGTATCCTAGCATCTGATTATCAGATTTTTCTATAAAATCTGATAATCTTCCGGAGGAAGAAAAACTAGCCCCAGGTAGGCAGTGATATGGTAAAGGTGAACTTACTCCGTTGCTAATTGTTGAGAGCAGATTGGAAATCTGGAATGCTGTATAATTATGGATACCCCTTAGGCCTAACTGATATAGCAAACACATTATGAACACAACCACACATTTTGAAGGTCCTAGCTTGAAGTTTACGACTACAAGGTCAACACATTTGTCCTAGAAACCCCAGCAATATCCAAAATCCTTTGTGTGCAACAGACTGTTGTTGTGTGTAGAAGGCTGAAGCATGCTGTTAATAATCTGCCCCCCATCTTCCAAGTTTGGTTGTACGGATTGCATATATTCCAAGGATTTCATGGATCACTCACAATCTGAGCTCCATTTAAGTAAAGTAGTTCACACTATTGGCCTACCTTCCAGAAGAATTGCTCAATTCGACCATCTGTCCAATTGTGAATTTACATTGCTGAGAAAAGTTTATGACCTTCAGGTTTCAAAAATGGGACTCCTAATAAGGATCCTAAATGAACTGTAACAAAAATTGCCCCTGATGTAACACTACCTTAAGTTCAGCATTTGTTTACCTGCTAGGGTAGCAGCTATACATACCCTTATTTTAGTTGGATGTTGTTGGAGTTCTGTTTGTTTGTGTTTTGCTTCCATTTTTGTCATCCAGCCAATCAAAGTGATGAGCCTTCGACTTATGGGGACCCATATGTTGGGTGTCTCATTTGCTGAAGTATAAAACTGAAAGATTTGATGTCTGGTGGAGAGAAGTGATTATGGATTAGGCATGTCAAGTTTGCAGTATATCACTTCAGTGTTTACTTCCACTCTGCAATCAATCTTAAGATGCTGTGTATCTTATGACACTTACTTGTCTAAGAGTGTACAGACATAGTTGCATCAAGGAGAGAACACAACTATGTTGTACCACACCTTAGTTATCAAGGTGACAAGAAAATAGGCAACAAGTTGAGGTGGATGCCAATGAGAAGTTCCAACACTAATCTGACTACTTAGATGGAATACAATAGATTATAGAGTACCTGAAGGCAATGCCGTGAGAGGAAATTACATGATTCAGAATTCCTAGATTCCTTTGTGGGTTACGGTGAACCAAGCTGCATTGTATAAGCAAATGTTTCATTGGGAGCTTGAGTCCAGAATACAAGGATGTTCAGCAAAATTCTAGTATAGGTATGTTAAAGTGAAACATAGCTTCATTCTCCGAAAACGCAATTTAAGGTTTTGATATGCTGATTCCCAATGATGCATGCACACCCTCACAAAGCAGATAACAAATAGCACCAGGAGATGCAAAATGAACAATGTAGCAACTCCAAGAGACCTCACAAACTCACTGAATGCACTGAAAATGAAAAGGATGCACTTACATTACTTGAAAATTGATCTGAATCCTCTCCTTGCTATGGAGGCTTCTACATATGAGCACTCACCTTGCAAGCTCTTGGAAGCATGCTGGTCCTCAAGGTGGAGAATCTGCTTTTCTCCCTTTGTTCCGTTTTTCGCTCTCCTTCAAGTCATGTTGAAGCTGGTTCAACTCTTTCTCAAAGACTGTGGACTTCTTTCTCTCTTCCTCCTTGGCCATCAGTTCAGCATATTGAGGCATCGGTTTGTCCTGTTGAAGAGCTATTTGGGCCTGTGGGGGCTTGAATGTGGGATTCGGAGTGATATTCTGGCCCCTAGCAGCAACCAGATTGGAATCTGCACCGCTTAACCCACTATGAAGTGGAGGATTATATTTGCTGGGATTCTGTTGTTGTCGCTGGCCATCATCAACTAGGCCTCCTTTCTTCTCTAGGTTTGAGCCACTTGCAAAATCTGCTCTTGGGGGTTGGGCTTGAACATCTGATAACAAGTTTGTCCTACCAGAGGTCGGTAATCCTCCGTAGGGTGACATGGTCATCTGCCCCATATGTGTATGCTGTGTAAAGTCGAACAGCCCATTCTCTTGGCCTCCTTTCTTCTCTACATTTGAGGCATCTGCAGAACCTGCTCCTCGGGGTTGCACCTCTGATGACAAGTTTGTCCTACCCAAGGTCCCTAATCCTTCATAGACTGGCCAGGTCGCTCTACTGTCCCACATATCTGGGCCAGTAGAATGTTGCTTGCCACTATGGGTTGGCAATGCTACTGATCCTGCTGCAGGATACGAAATTCCTTCCTGGTTCACCCCGGTAGTCCCCGTCATTGGAGAAGTGGGTTGAAAAGCAGCAGTAGCAGCCATTCTAGATTGCGGTACACCTACTCCCATTTCAGAGAAGTCGAGATCTATCAATTGATTACTGGTAGCTTTGGCTTCATATTGAGAACTGACTGCTGGTGCCGGTTCTGCTGTAGGAGTTGTAGATGATTGGGGAAACTGGCCCGACATCAACTCAAACGTTAGTGAGCGGAGGTACTGGGGTTCCCTTAACTGATGTCCTTCCTTCGGTCCATTCTCTAGGCCTGCTTTCTTCTCTACATTTGAGGCACCTGCAGAACCTGCTCCCTGGAGTTGCATCTCTGATGATAAGTTTGTCCTATGAGAGGTTGCTAATTCTCCAGATGGTGGCCAGGTCATGTGCTGCCAAAATCCTGTTCCGGTAGAATGTTGCGTACCACTGTGGGGTGGCCATGCTGGCGGTACAGCTGCAGGGTACCGAACTTCTGACTGTGTCACCCTGGTAGTCCCCTTCGTTAGAGTGGTGGGTTGAAGAGTAGCAGTAGTAACCGTTCTAGATTGTGGTAAACCTACTCCCATTTCAGACGGCAAATCCAAATCTACCAGTTGATTACTGGTAGTTTTGGCTTTCTGTTGTGAATTGACTGCTGGTGCCGGTTCTGTCGTAGGAGGTATGGGTGTTTCGGGGAAGTGGTCCCGCATGCGGTCATCATCCATTAGTGAGGGAATGTAGTGCGGTTCCCCGAAATGATGCCCTTCCTCTCCACACACAAGACCGTGTTGCGGTTCATTGTCTAGGCCTCCTTTCTTCTCTACATCTGAGGCACCTGCAGAATTTGCTCTTGAGGGTTGCACCTCTGATGGCAAGTTTGTCATTCCAGAGGTCGTTCCATATTGCGGCCAGGACATCTGCCGCATATCTGTTCCGGTAGAATGTTGCGTACTACTGTGGGGTGGCAATGCTACCGGTACTGGTGGAGGGTACCAAACTCCTTCCTGTGTCACCCCAGTAGTCCCCTTCGGTGGAACGGTGAGTTGAGCAGTCTCAGTAGTGACCATCTCTAGGCCTCCTTTCTTCTCTACATCTGAGGCCCCTGCAGAATTTGCTCTTGAGGGTTGCACCTCTGATGGCAAGTTTGTCATTCCAGAGGTCGGTCCATAGGGCGGCCAGGACATCTGCCGCATATCTGTTCCGGTAGAATGTTGCGTGACACTGTGGGGTGGCAATGCTATCGGTACTGGTGCAGGGTACTGAACTCCTTCCTTTGTGACCCCTGTAGTCCCCTTCGTTGGAGTAGTGAGTTGAACAGTCGCAGTAGTAACCATTCTAGATTGCTGTAAACCTACTCCCATTTCTGGAAACAAATCCGAATCTACCAGTCGATTTCTGGTAGCTTTGGCTTCATTTTGTGAACTGACTGCTGGTGCCGGTTCTGGCGTATGAGGCATGGATGATTCGGGGAACTGGCCCAGCATCCCCTGATCCATTAGTGAGGATTCCCTGACCTGATGTACTTGCTCTCCCCACAAATGATAATCTTGAGGTAGCAGTGGTACCTGTGGTCTGCTCACCCGACTTGAATCCGGTGGTCTTCTCTCCTCCTCCTCATTCCACATCATCATCATAGGTTGAGACGAGGTGGGGTTTCTCGGGGTGGTACCTTGCGGTGGTATTGTTGCCGAAGCGGCAACTGTGAGTCCAGCTTTAGGTAAGTCTACCCCTTTTGCTTGCGGCTCACTGGTTGGCGAAGAGTTCGGAGCTCCATGGCCCAATAGATTGCTGACATCACCCTCTACGGCTTGATCTGGACTAGCAGCAACATGGTCCGTATCAACTGCTTCAAATACAACGGGACGTGCCATGACCGAATCTGAGGGAACGTCAGCGACAAATAGGCCGATAGAGGATTCATTGTCACTATTGCCATGTTCACACCGTTTTCCTTCAACTGGATCCAACACTTCAGAGTCGCTCAATGGCCCACTGAGGCTCAAGCTGCATCTGGCGACCGCAGAAATGATCTGTTCAACCTCACGGTTCTCATTTAGTGCTCCTCTCATCTCCACGTTCGAGTCAGCCCCAGAACCTGCTGCTTGGGGCTCACTGGTCAGCAACCTACATCAACACGACACAGCCACGAAACTAGATCAAATAAAAAATTGTTTGGGAACTTGTAAGCTCATCACCTTTAATAATTAAATTTTATTTCAAACTGATTCCGTCTTGAGCATGATATCATATCGGTCCGCTATTACTACAACCCCAAATACTCTGTCCGCAATCTCATCCTATATATTTATATATTTGAACTCTTCGATTATCCAATCTTATCAAGGCCCCAGCAAAAGTTTGTGACATATTCACGTTCATGAGACTCAGAAACGGACGTTCATTAAGGTTTTGAAGGACGATCGATTTTTTTGTTGCGATGATCTTGTCCAATGCCAGCTCTCGCTTAGTTTCTCAAATTGGAATGCCTCTAAACTATGAAACTTTTGAAGTTTGATGTGCAAACGTTGAAGCGTTGGTAAACATCCAATTAGAAGTTGGACAACATTGAACATTATTTTATCAAATCTATTGTGTAAATTCGGTCAGGTGAAATGTTTCTTGTAGTTTGAAATCGGGTATTACCAAATCATATGCATCAGTGGACAATGATCGAATGATCAAATGAAAAGAGTTTGTGAAATTTGGGGAAAAGAAGATGGACAAACAAGTCAGCGCTCACCTGCTTGTTGGATTGTTCACCGTAGGATGGTTGATGGAGGCCGAGCGCTTGGAAGAATTGAAGTGAATTATTCCCAAGCTTTGTGCTTTTGCAATTTTGAGCATTTTGCAAATTTCAATAAATGTTGGTCGCTTTCGAGGATCGCACTCCCAACACCTGGTGATGCAATTACGCAAGTCCTCCGGACAATCACTTGGCAAAGGTGGTCGAAAATGGTCCATTTCTTCAATTTTAGCATGAAGATTCGTCTTTGGCTCACCGGGAAATGGCTCTCTACCAGTTAGAATTTCTGAACATACCATAGAAAAACTCCAGACATCAATCTTTGGAGGCAGCTTTGAACTATCGCTCCCGTACTTTGATTGGTGGTTGAAAATCTCAGGTGCAGCATATACTGATGTGCCCTTGTTCAGACTCATTGGTGATGAGGTTACACTCATGTTGTAAACTTTCGATATCCCAAAGTCTGCCAACTTTATATGCACATAACCTTGAGGATGATCTGTTAGAGGTCGCACAAGGATGTTTGACGTCTTCAAGTCCCTATGGACAATCTTGTCCGGCTTCTTGTTGTGGAGATACCGCATGGCTTTTGCAATTTGTAGCATTATGTCAATGGCCACATGCAATTGAAATGGTCTGCCACCATTTCTCTCAACTAGGCGCTTAATGTGCCTGGAAAGGTCCTCAGGCATCCGCTCCATGATTATGTAGGTTGTCCTCTCCTGCTCCCAAAACCAGAAGAATTGCACAATGTTTGGATGATTGCAACCTCTTGAAATCTGAACTTCTTTTGGGTCATTTTGGTTCTGTATTATTTTCACAGCACATGGCTGTTGCAACCATTCAGCCTGACTGACTTGGCCATATGCACCAGAACCCAAAGGTTTACCCCACGTTATGGCCTTCAACTGAGATTCTACCTCAGTAGCAATTTCGTCATCATCTTTAATGCATGACAACAAGTAGATTGAAAGAATGTACTCTGGCTCATGTCTACTAGCAGTTGATCCTTTTCGACTGCTAGCATGCCTTTCCTTCACTTCCGACAGCTTGTCGAGTAGATGGTCCCTATCATGATCAGCTGCCTTCTGCAGAGGGCTATCTGCTTTTAAGAGCTTTTCATGAAGCTCTTCATGCTTTTCCAGTGCTTTTGCTGCATATTGAAGAAGTGCTAACCATCCCTTGTCAGAACGAGTAGTTGCAATCTTCAGCATGAGTTTCCAGAAGGAAAGGTCAAGCACGATATCGAGGACCTCCTCTTTGATATTTGGCAGTGTTACTGTTGCATCAAGCCATGATGACTGTTTGCACATGCACTTCAACAAAAGATCGTCTGCACGCCTCACCACTACCTCAAGTTCTCTGAAAGCTCTCTCTGCTCCCTCTTGAGAGTTTGTTGCTCTTTCAATAGAAGCTGTTTTATGATACTCTAACACGATCTTTGTCTTATAAAGTTTTTTTCTCAAATACTTACAGAGCTCGTTGTGAAGGGGACTGAGGTCAAAGTCCATTTTGAGGTGTTGAACTATATAATTTGTTACAACAAGCAACTCCAACTCTACAAACTTGGTTGAAAATTGGTTTCTACATGTTAGATCAAACGAGAAAGTGCGCAGAGATAGATCTGATTTGGAAGACAGATCTTTCTCCCCCTATTGAACAGCTCTCCGACGGTCGCTAAACTGACAAAGATTTTGACAGATGGAAAACCCACAGAAGCGTTATCGAAGTTCCTGCAGGCTCTCACCAAGCTTTAAGCATTGCTGCTTGGGATACTCAACGATTTCTAGAGAAAGAAATCTAACTTTGAGGGGTGACAATGTCCCACCACGTACCGCTCAAGAAGATGTGACGAGGATTACAAAGTAGCTTGGGTTTTTTTGCTAAGCGGTATGACCCGATTTAAACAGCAAAATAGAGATTGGAAGCTCCATATTTGCCGCCCCCAGGAAACAGTAGTTGTGCGTCTCCTGCCCCCAGATCTTGGCCACAATCTTGCAATCGCCTCTTGGACGATAACACCAAGGGTGCAAAAGAGTCCCGACTTTCCCCAAATTACCGAACGAGACCCCGTCTCCCCCCAAACTAGAACTATCAAATGCTTGCAAACTACTCCGAATATTTGTGCAAAGATTTAAGACCTCTCACCTTCATGACTTTACAAAGAAACTCCCAGGTTTCCTACATATGTAAACAAAGCATTTCCGTCTCTAACCCTCAAGATTGAATTCATCTCTAGAACAGAGAAATATATTCTTCCTTCTTCCCTAGCACTTCCACAACGTTTCCAGCTCTGAAACCTTGCAGTCGGAATACTCACACGCTTCCAAAACGCGGATGGATTTCGGACGGGAAAACTGACGCGGCGTTTGGTTAGGGGAACGAGATCGAGATAGCTTGGCTGGAAGTGCATGCTACCGACAGTTTTGAGTTTCGTGCAGGAGAAGTGTCTGTCTTGAGACGCAAGATTCGTGACACGTGCCTCAAATTCAGGGACGATCTAAGGTCTAAAGATAGACCATCCTCGCATAAAGAACGGTTTCTTTCAATGTTTTCTTGGTCCGTTTTTTTTCCTTTTTTCTGGGTCTTAAATCTATTTGCCTGCTCAGCTCAGGGTTTTTTGTTTTTGTTTTTTCAATTTTATGCTGTAGCCATCCACGAGAGGAATTAGCCAAATTTGGCTACAGGCTAGTCAGAACAGTACAAAACGTTAAGAATCCTAGTAAACTTCAAGAAGCCATAGTAGAAAAATGGAAACTTCAGATTTTTTTCTTAAAAATCTGGCAACTTCTGTGCATTTTTAATTTAAAAAATCCTGTATACTCTGTCCTACTTGATATTTTTTTGGTGACTACCATGCAAAATTATTTGCGAAAAAAGACATTGTTTGGCTAGGCTGTTTCCAGATTCCTGAAATGAATTTGTGAACAAGGATGGAAATCCATCCACAAAAAGTACAAGGCATGTCGATGCAAATATAAATGCATGAAAAGAAAACCTAGACCATCAAAATAGTAATAATGAAATGGAAGAGGTAATGCTAAAAGGGCATCCTATGCCACAAATCAACTGGCGATGGAGGTGCACTAGATGGTATGTGTGAAAAAGATGCAAAATTGTCATTAAGCATGAAAGCTTGTTGAAGAATTGCAATGGCTTGTGCAAGTTGTATGGCTATTGACATTCCTTGCCTCTAATGAGATATAAACATTGAAGGTATCAAGGAGGTTTGTTAATGACGAGCTACATAGGCATGTAAATATGAAGTCAGAAATGAATCAAAACAAGAATGGAGACAACCATAGGTCTTTATGGCAAGGGGAATGAAATCATCTCCTAGTGCTCGTTCTATGTAGGATTTTGTTTTGTCTTGAGCAACAATTGTTATTGTAGGTGTTGTTGTTGAAGCACGCTACATCAAATTTGTATGAATTAGATCGATAATGAAAACATTTGTCATTGTTTCAAAACTGTGTTTAATGATGACAATATCTTTTCGTCTTTGTGTGTGGCAGGGGAAAAGGTAAAAATCCTCTCTTTGTACGTGAGTTGCATTCTTTGATGTGATAGTTGCAATCGTATTTCGAAACGTATCATGGACTGCAGTGTGTTCATTCTTGCACAAGCAACATAATAAATGGACATTCAAATCATTGATGGTATGATCACATTAGCATTATGAAAAATGTGAAATTGTAG
>Ga0209611_10006926_pt1 | contig 18341 bp, 5 predicted proteins | sample S1TSphgellanicum_3_FD_187693 | JGI IMG/M metagenome (GOLD analysis project Ga0209611, IMG submission 187693) | Host-associated microbial communities from peat moss isolated from Minnesota, USA - S1T2_Fc - Sphagnum magellanicum MG (SPAdes) (version 2) | ecosystem: Host-associated > Plants > Peat... | reverse complement strand
CATTGCAGCCGCCATGCAAACCACCCAGTACCTCACTCCTCTCCCAAATCAACCAAGCTTCCCATTCAAGAGTACAGTAAAAGCAGCCGTCACGAAAACAAACGGCTCAACTAACCAACCGTCCATTGCCCTGATCCGTGACACCTAGAAGTTGATGTGACCTCATTTAGGGTTACAGGGGGTTGTGCACTTTTTAAAAAGTTGATCATGCAATCGTATAATTGATGCTTTAGTAAAATGTTAACACTTTTCTTTTCAAAATGTCTTTGTAGTTTTGGTATTGAGAAAGGGTCTCCAAGTATTGTCATGTCACAAGGTATTGTGTTGGAAGAACATGTACAAAACATTTGTCTTGTTTCCTCACAATGTTGTGATTTATGTAACAACCCTTGCTCTAACAAATAAAACCTTATAACGTTGTGATTTATGTATAATACCAAGACTTTCCTTGTGCTTGGGGTTTTGTGTTTGTTCATTAGCATGTTCATTTTCAAGTGAATGCACATGATTGTGAATTGAATTCATATGATTGTGATATTCAACACACTGTGCTTGTGAGAGTGGCATAAAATTCTAATGTTTTGCACTTTATTCCTTCCAAATAGAAACCTTGTGTGTGATAATACATTTGTGAATTTTGGAAAACAAGCCAAAATAATCTGATCATTATGGGGTTTGTTGGGGATGTAATGATATTGAAAACAATTTTGTTATTATGTGACCCAACAGTAACTTCTAACACTTTTGTTTGGTGCAACATCATAGGACATGAATGTTTTTTCATTGGAATAATCATTCACAATTGGATTTGCATAAAACATGTGTTATTATACATGTGGAATTATCTTTCATTTTCATCAATGATATCATGTGATTGATGTGTAATAGCCATTCCATTAAATGTATGTTGAAAAATATAATCAAGCCCTTGAATTGTTCTAGGATTATGGATTCATATTGATGCATCAAATGTAAACTTGAATGATGAGGTGATTAAGCACACCAAGGTAATTGTGCATCATGATGATACTTTTTTTTTTTTCCATCGTCACAATTGTTTGCAAACATCAAAATCTATATTGGGGTCCATTTTCTCTTTTAGGAGTCAATTTTTTTGTAACCACTACTTAGATTTGCAAATAATATGGTTTCAAAAATTGATACATTCATAGAATCTTGTAATTTTTTTGCATTGACATATTCAATATTAAAATTTTAAAATCCAAATTAAAAGATGACGACGACAAAAATATGAGATGAAAAAGCACAAGAATGTGCTTGTGCCCATGCTTTCATTGTTTCATGAATTTCTAAAAGGTTTTGAAATTATTTGAAAATTTGCAAATTTGTAATTTTTTTATAAGAAAAACTTTACATAATAGTTTATTGGCAACATCTTTTTGGGTCATAATGTGTTTTTCAAAAAAAATAGTGATTTGTAAATCATGATTTAAAAAATATTCTCCCCAAATAATTAATCATGTTATGTCATGTCAACTTTACTAGTTAATCCATTCCTATAAGGACTGATTTAAAAAACCCCTTTGTTTTTCAATAACATGAATGGACCCATTACAAATCCAAAACTATTGTATGGATTTTGGGATCATATATGTTTTTGAAAATCCATATCCAAGTTTGCAAGTATTTTCAATTCGACATCAAAGGCCATAAGCTTCCAATTTTGTAATGTTGATTGACATTTTTCACTTATATTTTCTACAACATAATTTAACGTATATTGATTTATTTGTCTTGATGAAAAATTATTTTCTTAAGTTTTTTTTTTCTAAAGGTGAAATCACAATTGAAGCATAAACCTTCACTTTAAAACAATCTCTTGATAATTGATGAAGATCTTTTATGCAATCTACTTCAAAAATTCATGTATGACCATCTTTATTGAGTGCGATTTGAATATTGGGTTGGAACATATTAAATGATTACATTTGGAGTGTTGACTCCCAATTTCCAAACCATCTATGCCTTGTAATTCTTTTTCTTTGTTTCACCATTGGTTGAAGCAATTTACCACCCATTTTATAAATTTGAAACCTTAAAATATATATGTGAAAATAAATTCAACTATATTGGTGTTAAAAAATGAGTGGTGAATTCGGTCAATATTATGAATGTAATAGTTATGATATTGCATAATGAAGCAAATACCAAGGAAACAAAAAACAAATCCCATGGTAACATGTAAAAAATGTCTTATGGAAATTTGAAGAAGTAAACATTTGTTTAGGTATGAAGAATTACAATATCCGTACTTGGGTTTACTTTCCATTATGTTGTTTAATTCTGAAATTTTCCATATTTCATATTATAAAGTATTTATATGAAAATTTGAAATTTGTGAAAAAAAAAAATTCTTCTTCATTGGTTAGAAAGTTGCTTAAAACTTCCATGTACTAAAATTTGATTCAATTATGCAATTCTACAATTCACGTCACAACATGCAAATTAATTATTTGTTCATTTGAGTAGTATAAGTTAATTTTTTAAAAATTTAAACTCTTTCAAAAGTTTAAAATGTTATAATTATTAAACACATATTTAAGATTGATTATTTCATGTGACTATCAAAACATCATATATTTAGGAAAAATGCTTTTGTGATATTGGACAATATAAAATTCAGAAATTTTTATTCAAGAATGCAATTCATAATTTTTTTTGTATTTCCAAATTGAAGAATGATGTACATTGGATTGAAAAAATCACATGAGTGACTTAAATATATTGATTACTTTTCTTTTTTTCTTTTTTCACATGAAATGGATGAAGTATCATATGTAGTTTCTATTTGTGCATTTTAATGTGCATATTGAAACTATGAATGAAATCAACAACCTTTCATATATGTGTTTAGATTTGCATAATATATTAGTTCAATTGCATGTTCTTCCATTACATGGGTTTTTACTAGTTTTTATAATGTTGATTTGATGGATTATATTTGTTACCTTATTAGTTACAAGTGAAACTTATTATAGTTATTGGTGGTAGACTTTACTGTTTTTAAAAAATAGTACATTGTTTTTGCTCTTGTTAGAGCTTTATCTCTTATAAAGAGATTGTTTTTCAACATCAATTGGTTTGTTTGAAAAATTGTAGGGAATAGTTTTCACATATTATTAATGAGACAAAAATGACATCATGAGCTCCTCTGACATTGCAAAAATGAAGAAAATTCATTTGCCTTCTAAATAATGTGTTCATTTATGGAGAATGCAATTTTATGTAGGTGGCAATGTTTATTTTTTAGAATCACATGACAATAAACATTTTTTTCTTCTACATAAAATCATTAAATTATGCATAATTTTGTGGTTGTATTGAATTCATGCGGAGGATCCAAAATGGCAATTGTGATGTTGCTAAGTATAATAATTAATACTATTTTTTCCCACATGGTGCTTATTTTTGTTTTCAATGTTGACTTGATGTCATCCATGTGACATCATCATTTATCATTTCATATGCCTTTTTTTCTTCGTTCATCTTGGGAAAAGAGGATTGATTGTAGTTGTTTTGACCTTTTCAAAACCCAACAACATCCATGTGTATGCATGTGATTTTGAACTAGATGGAAAAGAATGTCAAATTCTTTTTGTTACATTTAAAAAAGATTTGTCGAAATCTTATAGAAAACAATTTTGCTATTGATAATTGATTACATGGTAGTAGGAACATCACAAAGGAATACATTATGCAATGTAAAAATTTTAATTAGGATTTATACCATCAACATAAACAAAAGATACAACATCACCTTTTGCTAGTGTTATCATGCACTTTTCCTTCGCCTACAAGTTGAGGTGAATCAGTATGCTTGCAAGATTTATGTTGTTTTTTCTATGTTGTGGTCAAAAGGCACTCGTTTTCTTCTTCTTTTTTATTAGGCAAGTGAAGTGTTTATTTCAACCCAAAAAGGAAAAATGTAAGCTATAGAGAATCAATGTAACAAAATCAAGATTAATTAATATAAATACTCACTAGTGTAAGTAAATCAGCTTTTCACTTTTCAATTAGTTCAAACAAGAAAATTAAAATTATGTTTGATCCAATTTGAGCTTTACATTATTGCACATTACTAGTGATGATTAATTTCTTTATTTTTTTCTTATGGTTTTTAATAAATTTTCATTATTTATGTCAATGTAATTTAATTTAATTTAAATTAAGAAAAATTTCATGGACATGAAAAACACGCATGTTGATTTGTTTTTTCATATCCATATTGTTGGTGGATAGGGAAAAAAAGTGAGGTTGTTTAAAAATGGAGGTAGTTATTAAAAAAGGTGGAGATAGTTATTAAGAAAGTAATGAAGTAGTTAGGCTTGAAAATGAGGTAAACTAATTTTGAAATTGTCTTTCAAATGCCCATGGACAACCATACAAAGGGTTCCAAAAAATCCCCCATATATTAGTTCTAATTACTCATGATTAGAACAAAATTTTAATGTAATGGCAATGATTCAATGTCAAAGTATGTTTTTGAAAGTATCACATATAGGTGGCATCTTGTTCTTTCTCTTTTAGACTACGGTTCAAATCAATGCCATTCACAAATGTTTTTTTGTTGTTTTGTGCTCAAAACATGCAACATGTTGACATCATCATTGTGTAATTATTTAACAAGAAATGAACTATTTGAAATGTGTGAAATAATGTGTCCACAACAAGTATTGGCCATAACAATGCCTACATTCACCATACAATCAAATCAATAATCATTAATTTTCAAGTTTGGACCAACTAGGTTTAGCCTTCAAACTCTTTCAATTCAAAGTGGGACAAACCAACCACTTCAATGGCCAAGAAACCATCATGTAAATAAATTTGTAATCTACCCTAACTAAATATTGTTTTATTTTTGTTTCATTTCTTTGTTCTTATTGTTTCACTACGAATTTGAAAACAAATTTCAACTATGCATTTTTGCCTATGGTTATTGATATGATATAAATTTAGACTTGGTGTGTGGCTATTGGTAGAAATACAAAAGCATTTGAGGCAAATGCAATTTTGGCGAGACATCGACTATCACAACATTACTTGCATGTTTAGGTATTGGGTCATAAATACAAGAAATTTCTAATGTGCCATGTGGTGATAACTACTAAGAAAATCACAACCACATACATTTAGTATTTTTTTTTGCAAAGCATAACCCCCCCATTGGAAGGGAAAAACTCAAGATAGGAAAGACTAATGACAATTTCTTAAATAGCAATGAAAACACTCAAGATAAAAAGTTACATAGATAAACAATAAATACCTATGAAATAATAGCATTTGGCAATCAAAAGCAAAAAGTACAAGTGTTGCATCCATGCACTTATGATAAGTGTTTATCATCAACTAACTAACACTTAGCTAACATCTATTATACTTTGGTGCCTTATTTCCATGTTTACAACCACCATTTGTAGGGAACTTATGATAATTATGATTTAATTTTCAATATTCTACTTGAGCTCAAATATCGAACTTATTATAATTCAATGGGATTTTAAAACTTTAGTTGGGAACATTTATAAGACAACTTGTCCTCTTGATATCTTAGTTCCTAAAGTCTTCTATTCAAGTTTTTATTTTTGTGTTCCTTTTTTCTTAGGTTTTTTTCTTGATATTTTCCTTCTCTTGTAGCTTTTTGTCAATTGTTCAATATCATTGCAAAGCTTCATGTTTAAAACCTTAATTTGACATTAGTCTCCCTTCACCTATCGTCAAAGCTAATGAAGTTGAAGGCATATTTTGCTAAATGGTGTATAATTGTTGTTATTGCTAAACTACTCTTTAGTTTTGGCTTTTTCTTTTGCTTAATGTTTGATAATATGCTAAAAATATTATTAGTGTTAAAATGTGTCTATATTTATTTGGGGTTCATTTCATTATTTAGGTTGAATTAAATGGTAAAATTTTTAAAAAATAAGTCAATGCTTATGATGTTTAGTAGTTTGGAAACATCCTGTAATTGTGAAGTTTTGTGTTGTGTTGTTATATTGAAAATGGGCTTGTGTTCTTCTATTATAATTATTGTGAAACCTTGTTTATTGGTTTGGTTGCAATGATAGTGGGTTTAACAATCACATGTTCAATGTATTTTTTGGATGGTGGTATATTGAATGTGGTAAGTGCGTTCAAAGAAAGATACAAGTAATATATTAAAGAAATGAAAAAAATTCATAACAACCAAATTGTATATGATATTTTATTATCTATTTGAAAAAAAGAAGTTGAAGCCTTGTTTAAAGTCGGATCTTTGACCTTGTCCAATCCAAACCATTTGCTTGTGATAATGGAAGTGTATGTGTAGTGCGTTTATTTTTTGTTTTTATCAAATTGTAAGTTATAAATGGTATTATTATTAATTTCAACTACAACTTTTATGTAAATGTATTTGGTTTGTGAATGGCACAAAAGATTCCTAAAAAATGCTAGAAATTGAATGTGAGTTTAAGTGCGAGGTAAAATATCATTATGAATGTTGAAAATAGGTTTCCATACTCTTTATTTTTTTAGATGGTACGAATATGGGCACCAATATTAAATAAGGACAATACAACATTATGCATTCAACAAGTGTCAACAATTGAGCCTTTTACCCTACGCAATACTTATGATCTTTTTAATTGCACAATGTAAAAGAAATAGATATCTAGGAAATATTTTCCTTTGTAAGAAACATGAGCTTTTCATAGACATTAAATCAAACATAAAGACTAAAAATTTACTCAATTGTTTGGCACAATACATTGCATTTCAAAAAATGATACATAAGACTATGCATAATTTGCAAACTATTTTTTTCTCCTTTTTTAATAACACAAGCTTATCATAGATGTTTTAAGAAAATTAAAGACCAAAAGTTTGATCAATTGGCCCAACATAACGTATTGCATTTAAAAGAAGATGATACAAAAAACCTATGCATAATTTGAAAAATCTTCTCCTTTCCCATGAAATAAAATCTTTTGACTGATACAAAGACAAAACTAAGGACTAAAGATAGTAAGGATTTTGGTAAGTTAAAGAAGAAAATCAAAATTGATAACTTCAAGATTTAAAGTCTAAGTCAAAGCAATTTGAATTAAACAATTCTATTGTGTTTTCAAGAATTTTAGGTTCACATGTTTTTAATAAAAGCAGCAAGTTTTGATACATCATGTTATTGTGTTCTTAGAAATTTTAGGTTCATATGTTTTTAATACAAACACCGACTTTTGATATATCACATTATAGCTACATTTGAAGAATATGATTTAAAAAAATAATGGAACTTTAAAATATTGACAGATAAAATCATCAAAGGGGGACATAAAAGATATGCTAAATTACACTTTTATTAGATCTAAAACAAATGACGGAGGAAGTTTAACTTTGTACTTGTTGTGACATTGCAAATTTCAAACATTGTTCACATGTGGAATGGATGCCACTGATGTTTTTACATTTTTTAAACATGGTTTTCTCATGTAGATAAAAACACCAATAATATACAAAAATAATGAAATAAAAAAAAATTGTATGTCAAGGAATTACAAATGATATATATGTCTATTAAGGAAGGTTGTGTGTTTATTTCGTTTGTCATATTGAAATCTCCCAAGACATGATGCCCCCTACTAAATTTGATACCATTGGAAAACCCTTGATGAGAGGGGTACATTGATGTGGTTTCATAATGTTTGGACCTATTGTGCAAGAACTATTGAATATTGAACAAAATTGTCATTGAATTTTAATAAAACCAAAATTAAAATTTATAATGAAATTGGGGCACACTATTAGTATCATTGGAAAGCTTTAATGACTAGGGTTCAATGGAGGAAATTTTGTATTTTTAGACTAATGTGCATGATGTATTGAATTTTGAGTATACTTTGTCATTGGAGATTCAACTAAATTACAAAAAAAATAATTGGAAGGAGAAATTAGTTGAGTGACAATTTCACAATTGGGAAAATGGCACATGCCAAATTAGTGTAGTATGAATTTTGAATATGTTCGAAATACCACACGCATGTAATTTTACCAAATGATATTGTAAGATGCATTTTGAGATTGTGTTAAATTTCCATAATTGTGGGGATATTAGTGCATGCATACAAATGAAATACAAAATCAAAATCAAAATTAAGGGCCAAATTTGTGCCATTATGTATATATTGGTGTGTGCAAGCAAATGATTATAATATGCACATCAAATGTATGTCAAATTTGCATCACTGTGCAAATCTATAGTGTGCATGATGTGTTTAGGAAATGCATAATGATGCTTCCAACAAGGAACAACCATTATAAACAAAAAAATCCATTTCAATGTCCTTGTAATGGATATTTAAAAGGATTTTTGACAATGCATGATTTTTTTCCTGCCAAATTATTACCATTATAATGCACATTCAAACATCTTTTGTTCAACAATTTGTCAATTTTTTGTGGAATGAAAAAATTCCTAGTGCACACAAATAAATCACTAGGATAATAGTTGATGTATTAATGTTGTGACACAATTTTTTTTTAGAAATTTAAATTTAAACACAATATTTGTCTTCTATATACCATAGTTGAATGGACCAAAATGAATGTAATGGTGACATCTTACAATGTGGACATAAGTTAGATGGGGCAAATGTATTTAAAATTTTGGAATTATCAATTTAGAACTTAGTTTGATGTTATTAACTCAAGTATCTATATGATGTAAGTAGGTTTTGCATAATAATAATAATAATAATAATAAATGTTAAGGACTATACAACTAATATTAACCAAGGATTGTACCATTAGGGATTGTGGGATTGACAATCAACAAAATTGAAAAGATTGGACCACTACCATAAACTTTCTCTCTCTACCACACATTGATATCTAAACCTTATATTACATTCCACATTATAACACATTTTAATAAATAAATTTGCAACATTCCTTTCCTACTTCTAACCTAAATAGATCCAAGCCCAATGCCTTTTGGGTGAAAATAGCTTTGGACCCATTAAGAACCAACTTGCTGAAATCATGGGAAAGTTGGACCCAATTTTTAAAAATTCCATTTACTTATACATTGGTTTATTTAATTGGACTAGGTGGACTATGTTTTCCCACCTATGCACACACTCATGAAAAATAATGAACACCTAAAAATCTATGATATGCATCGGCATTTTGATTCCTAAACCATTCCTTACTTGTTCCTGACCCCATTCTTGACTCCTTTCTTATAAATGTCCTTACGTTTACACATTAGATATTTTTGCTTGTTTATTTAATACATGCACAAGGGAATGATCCAAACTAATCATTAAAATAATAAAAGGTGAAAATAATTATCATTTGTGTTTTTAACATCAATGGCCCTTTAGGATTTCATGATCTTGATTTCAAAAATTCATAACTAAGTGAAAATTGATTCAACCAATTATTTATAAAAGACATGAAGTAGGTTGACATTTGAAGTATTCTTAAAAATTAACATCCAAGAAAAATTCTCAAAAAATAGATTCCTTTTGTGTTCCTAATCAAAAAAATCCCTTGTGTTGCATTCTTAAAATTTTTTCCTTATGTATTCATTTTCCACATCAAAACACATTAAAAAAAATTTTAATTAGAGTTTTGAATTCTACATGAATTAATAACCTTTTGATAAATAGTTTGAAACGAAAAGTTTTTTTTGTATGAATCCTATATTGTTCTGAACTAGATAGGTTTCAAAAATTTGGGGTGTGACATTCCTAGTGGGTGTAGTCAAAAATAAATTTGCCCTTTCACCTTGTTTGTTTCCACCAACTCCCCACTTTCTTGCCATCCTTCATCAAATCATCATTGTTATATTTAATTATACCAAAAAAAACTTACCATATCCATCCCAACCTATGAACCTTCAACATCACAGACATTTCATTCACAAATGTGTTTGTCCAAATAGTGGAAACAATTGTCCTTTCCACCCAAACCATTTTACCACTCTCCTCTATCTCCTCCTATACCCACCTTCCCTCCATCTCCTCCCATTAAATACTCTTTGGCCAACCAAAACATATAAAGAAACAACTCTATCATTGAAGTTGAAAGTTTCATGCGTGTGGGATATAATGTCTATTCCCAATCTCAAAACATCCAATATCATCCAACCTCTGAGGGTGCCAAACTATGCTTCAAGTTGAATTAATGGCCCTTCACCCAAGCAACCTCCTTCTTAATGACCAACCAAACCATGTACATATTTATAAATAGTATTGTCTCTCTTTATCTCCTCCACAATTACAAGAACTTTTGATGCATTTTGAAAAACAATTCACCCATCTTCATCACATCACCACCACCTAGAATTTTTATAATATTCAACAACATAACTACCCAATTCACCTCTTTGTAAGATAAAAATTCACATGGGTATCCAAGGGAATGGCATGGCTAACAATTGACCAAATCTAAATGTTTATGACTACACGTACAACTTGACGATAATCTCATATACAATATATCACCCCTTTTGTACTACCTTGTTCTACTTACAAACTGAAAAATTACATCCAAATTTTTTGGGCTTCCTTTGTTTACATTAACCAAATCATCCATGAGATCTCCTTGCAATACCCCCTTTCCACAAATGGCTCAACAATTTAACATGTTTTAGAACACTATCCAATCACTTTTGAACCCACCCATTGATCTTAGCAACACAAATATCACAAGTATATCATTTTTGAAATGCTCAATACATGGGCAATTGTTGGAAACATTTTTTCTAGCCTATCCTTTTTCCCATCCACAATGTGCAAGCTTTGTGGGCCCCCTCACACTCATGTGCATGTGTGGTCACATCTGTTGTCTCGTTGTGGACATCCAACACTCCATGATTTAGACATGGATCATTGTAACAAAGCCTATGGCACATTAAAAACCCTCACCAACCAATTTACTAAATGGATCTATGTTTTTATTAATGATTTTGGTTTCCCAATAAAACCCATTGTGCCCCTTTGGCTACTTCCATGCTCTTGTTCCCATCTAAAATGTTCTTGCCTTGCCAAATGACATCCAAGGATCCTCCTACTAGATGACCTCCACACCTACTCTCCACTTTCGATTAGCCCCACTCCTTCAATTCACATCCAATTCATTGAATTCAAAAATATTGTCACAATTAAATTCCTAGGAACTACTAACACCCCCAAAACTTGAAAAATACAACCTTGCTTAAACTCCATCTAATCATATGGATGCCTAGTTGAACCTTCTTAATCCTCCCCACTCATAAAAGATGAAGAATACACTTGCAAACATTCCTCCTCTTCCAAGCAAGATTCCACATCCCACCTTCCCACATAAATTTTTTTTCAAGTCCATTTAAATTTGATCCAATTAATATTAGTCATCGTCTTGAATAAATGTAAATTGAATATGAGACCCCCTTTAACACCAATCCACATAAATGTAACCCACTCAAAACCTTGCCCCTCTTCTCCTACCCCAATTCCCCCACCACCTCCCAAGCGCCCTACACTACCTTAGAGTTTCATTAAAACGAATGATATAGAGCCCACCTCTAACAAGGGGTAGTCACCTTCTTGTGAAAAGGCTCTTATTTGCAAAGGCAATTTAAGGAGTTTTCCTTAGCTCTCTTGTTAAAGGTTCAGACGTGTGTGGTGGGTGATGCTTATAGTTCACAAAATGTACTTTGGGAATATTCAAGTTCACTCCTATTAAACCACTAATGGTTTGGCTTATACTAAAGGCACCTAAATAAAAAAATTGAAGCCTCTACAATTTTCATATAGAAAAATCTCTTCTAGCCTTGGTAACTCACCATCTTCTAAGGATATAATAAATACAAGTATAATCCTTGATATTATTATCAAGTTCTTGCAAATTTGAGGTGTAATTCCATATATACTAGTGGGCCCTTGTGTTATTGTTGGCCCAAGTGCCATTGCCTTCAAGGTTCTAAGGGATAGAACTTTCCAATTAAAATTGCTCCCAAGTCTCTAAGAGATACAACTTTCCAAAACTTCAATTGTGATTTTTAAAAAAAAAAGAGATTATAGTTAATTCATTTTCAATGTCAAAATCACTCTAAATGACTTTTGCTTCACTGGTTTGACAATAAGCAATGCACATTGCCTTGTGAAAGGCTTTTGGACAATATCAAAAGCATAACCATGGGGCCATTGGTTTGGGGGGGTTAAGGTGTGGTCATAAAACAAAACAAAACAAAATAAAACAAACATCAATCTTAACATATATTAGACTAATATAGTTATTTTGAAAAAAAAATAAAATTAAATTGTTAGAATAAGAGGGTGTAATGGGGTTTGCATGTTGAATTTAATCTACCCCCATTAGTTTGTTGCACACCACACACCTAGTTTGCCAATTAAGGCTATTTGGCAACCCTTTAGCTGTTGGATTATCATGTTGACAATTTATTTTTTCAATTGTTATATTTGCATCCATGTAAATTATAATTAATTACCATAGTACCTTGGCAGCTGAATCAACACAAATTAAATTAATTATAGAAATGTTGAAATATTTTTAAAATATTTTTTTCCCCAAAAAAAAAGGATTTTGTGAAGGAAAGTAGAGAATCTATGTGAATATTGTATTTTTTGATCATGGGATCTTCATATTTAACTAATTATTTGACAGACATGTGTTGAAGGTGCTACTTATGTTCATTACATGGGAGCCAGAATCTGCAGTACCTGCGAATTCCGGAAGTTTTCCAGCCTTCTTATAGGGTTAGGAGGGCATAATTCCATACTTATCTACTTTAGTTTATGACCTACCTATGGAATAGGGCCAGTGTTGGGCAGTTCTTAGAATGAGGGGCATATGCCCATCGGTTATCAACCTGTGTATATATCCACTTACCTGCCGGTTCTCAAACTTTTCTTCTAATAACCGGTTTTGATATATAATTGCAATTTTTTCAAAACTTTAAAACAGTCGAAGAACCATTGGTTCTTTGCCGGTTCTTTGATGGGTTTGGTTCTTTGCCGGTTCTTTCATGAAAACCCATCAGTTCTTGGATTCAGAGATTTTTTCCGAGCCAGAATCGGCAGTTCTTTAAAAATTCAAAGAGCCACCCAACACTGGAATACACCTGTGGAATGCCTTCTGCCTCGGAGTTCACCACTAGGCTTGGCCTAGGGGACTCCCCTAGTACCTCAATAGGAGCCAGAAAAGAAAAAGAAAAAGGGAAAAGCAGCACACCATGCAGTATGGATGGATGGAATGTGGACAGGAAACACTTTCTCATTCTATTTATGTCCCATACCTAACCATAGTGGGTAACTATGTACTAACCATCGACATGTATCTATCTATCTCTGGTTTCGGTTCTTTAAAATTAAGAATTTTTTTATTTTTGAAAATCATGCCCAGTTCCAATTCCAGTTCTGAGTAACCTGGTAACTGCCGGTTAACACTTGATTCTGGACTTTTTCTTTTTTTTTCCCTCAGAATTTTCATTTCAAAAATCCCAGTTTCAATTTTGGTTCCAGAATTTGGCTCGGGTTTGGTTCGGGTTCCAAAACTGGTTCCAGTTTTAGACTCGATTTCAATTCCCAGTTCCAAAAATCAGACCCAAATCCAAATTGGTTTTTACGAACCAGAATCTGAATCCATGTTTCTAACCAGCCAAATCAGATAACCAGTGTTGGCCAGGCACCCGCTTGGGCGGGTAGGAACCGGAGGTTCTATTTTTCGGTTCCAAATAACCTAACCGGAACTGGATACAGGTTCTGGAACCAATGGAACCGGAACCGGCAAGGCACGGGGTCCGGTATGGAACCGGTAGGGAACTGGAGGGTCGGTTTGAGCTGTGTGTAGAACCGGAACTAGAGCCGGGGGTCAGTTCCCAGTGGAAAGAAAACCGAAGCTGGACCGGATTCTTTTAAAAATCTGGTCCGGTTTTTTATTTTGGGTTAGGTTAGGGCATCTACCAATTTCGGAGTTTTGGTTCTCATTTCGCTTCATTCCCTCTTCTTTGGATTTTCTGTCAAGCAAGCAAACTCAAGCTTGCAAGACTTTTTTTCTTAAACATTCAAATTCAACAAAGAAGCTTAGGAGGGATTTTTTTTGTTGTGTGTTCAAGAAAAGTTAAGCATCAAAGCTCGAGAGGGATTTTTTTCTTTAGTGTTGTATGTTCAAGGTTTGAAGAAAACTCAAGCATCAAAACTTGGGAGGAAAAGCTCAGGAGGAAGTTCGTGAAAAAAAAAGTTCAGTTGTGGACTTAGTCTCGTCCTTCTCATTGTTCATGCTCTGCTACCTGGTTCTCCTCATGGCAGAACTTGAGTTGATTTTTTTCCTTTTGTTTTTTGCAAATTTGTAGCAATGGTGATGGTGGGCTTGGCAATGGCAATGGGGGGTTTTCACAATTGCACGACAGTGGTCTTCATTCTTGACAGTATGTTCCTCATGCTTTTGTTTTTCTCTGTTGCTCTCTTACTCGTGGTTGCGTTCTATTGTTTTGTTGCTCCTTATGGTTTCGCTCTACCGCCCCTTGTGGTCAAGCTCTACTGCTCCTCATGGTCGCGCTTTGCTACTCCTCGTGGTCGCACTCTGCTATTCTTCCTTGTGGTCACACTATGCTACTTTTTGTGGTCAAGCTTTGCTGCTCCTTGTGGTCATGCTCTATTGCTCCTTGTGGTTAAGCTCTATTGCTTTGAAGTTTGAAGCTTTTAAATCTTTTGTAACAATATTTTTCTTTTTGAATAATTAAAAAACAAATTCCACCAGCATTTCTTTTGTTTTGGATTCAAGAACTTGGAACATCTAATGTAGTTTAGAATTTAGAAAGAGCCTTAATTTGATTTGTTTGAAATTTTCAAATGTTTGTAATAATTTTTTTCTTCATGGAATAAAAGTTTGGGTATTTCCAAATTGTTACATGAGGAATCGGAACTAAAGGTTAACCCTAAAACCTAAGAACCGGCCAACATTGGTATCTACCTACCTATTAGAGATTAGGTGCATTACCTACTTGCCTACATACATAGCAACCTCTTCCATAACCTACCTACTTACCTATGTTACCTACCCATTATACATAGGTAATGTGAAGTGAAAGTAGAATGGTTTTTAAGACAATTTACTAAGGTGGGATGAAGGTGGAACCTTGGTGATTCAATTGTGGTTTTTATTCAAAACTAAAGGTTACTTTACACATAAGGATAGGCCATTAGTATTGATAACCAAAAAGTTAGGGTTTAAATTTTTTTTAAAAAAAATATTTTTAGCAACTTTTTTTTGCATTGTTACTTTAGTTTCGTTGTCAACCCTTTTTCATCTTTTCAGATTTTTTCTTTTGTTGCAATTCTTAAGTAAATTGTTGTTTTACGTGTTGTAGGTTTTCAATTTCACTTCAATCTTTATTTGTTCTTGTTATTCTCCAATTTGGTCTTTTTGCATCTTCCAATTTTGCTGTTAAAAATCAATTTTAGTTGCACTACTATTTTTCAACAATTTTTTTTCACCTTCCATTTGCTTTTATTTATCTTTTTCCAAAGTCCAGGTTTAAATCCTTATTCCGTTTTTTTCTATTTTTTACCTAATTGCAATTTGTTGAAAATGAGGACATTAAAGTTGGTTGTGCGGTGTTTCATCTAGGTTCTTTTGCAAGCTCAACATTGTTTAGTTTTGTGTTATGAAATTGAATCCAATGCCATTTTCTAGCTTCCAATTCAAACTCCAAAAACTATTAAACCAAAATTCTATAACAAGATCAATTATGTGACTCTTCATCATTTCAGATTGTCTTACATCTACAATATGTTGTTCAGCAAAGACTTTGATGACTAGGTTAAAACACTACTTGGTGTTCTTTGTTCCTCATGACCCAATACATTGATTCTAGATGGATAAAACATTTTAGGGTTAGTAGAGATTTTTTTTAATTGATTATGAAGCTAAAGCATTTTATGCAAAAAAAAGACATGCATTATTAGTTTATTGTTCCCATAGGAATCCATGTTGCTTTTTCATTTTATAAACTTGCTCATGGAGATGTGTACCTACATTGGAATGAATTTTAGCAATTGGCAAATCAACAATCCATGTGGTGTTGTAAGAATTTTTATTTGCAATTAATGTTGTGTGTAGAAATCAAATATAATAGCATGAAGGGGAAGATTGGGTAGAAGTTGAGGTTGGTTTCAAAAAAATTTGTGGTTTGCCATCTATCCATGGCACTATTGACGTCATTCATATACACATTCAAAAGCCCAATGGTCCATTTGCAAGAGATTATTATTCCTTCAAATCCAAAACATTCAACATGCACTTGCAAACTATGGTTGACCATTGGGGGTAGTTCAAAGATGTGTTTGTGGGGATGCCTAGCTTGATGAATGATGCCCATAACTTGGGAATTTCCAATTTGTATGGCAAGGTTGTGAATGGGGAACTATTGTGATTGAATCCTAATATGGAAAGGGAAATCAAACCATACATACTTGGGGATAAATGGTATCTTTTATTGCCATGGTTCATAATTCTCCACAAGCAAATTGGAAATGTTCGCCATATAGCATTTGAGGTGCTCTTCAACAAATAACTATATTGAGGTAGGAGTGTCATAAAAAATGCCCTTGGCATTTTGAAGAAAACTTTTAATGAATTATTTTTGAACACAAACTTGCTTGTCCTTTTTCTACTTGATGTGGTAGTTTGTTGTTACATTATTTATAATATGTTATTTGATGGAAAGGATTTTGACATTGACACATTATTGATTCAGTTAAACCTCAAAATTTTTGATAATATAACACATGGTCATCATCAAAAAAGATGAGGGCAAGAAAAAACAACAACAAAAAATTCAACTGATACTGAGGTTGACATTGAATTGCTAGATGTTGAAATGTCATGGTAAAAGCACATTAAACTCACCCAAAAAGGGCAAATGGAAGTTCATTTTTATAATCCAAATCCAATGATTTTTCAAGAAAAACATTTAAATGATGTTAAAGTTCTTTTTTTCCATTTCCAAGTTCATACCACCAAAATTTAAACATTTTTTTAAAAGCTCTAAAAATATGGGCCTTGGAAAAAGCAATTTAGATATCAAAATGGACTTTACAAATTTGAAATTTTCATTTTAAATCTTAAAAATTTTGAGAATTTTTTTTTTGCTTGATTTTTCATCTTAAATGTTATGATATTTCAATGTGTGGTGATAAAAAGTTATAGGTTTAGTTTCCAATTCCATTAGAAGAAAAAAGTTTATAATGATAATCTTTTTGGGGTAGTTTGGATTGTGACATTGGATGTACCATCCTTTGTAAAATCCACCTTGGATTGAACATTTATCCTTTTGGTAATTATTTGTTTGGGATTAAAATATAGGTTTCAATTTTTCATCTCACTTTTGCCAAGTTTTCGAAATAGATTTGAATACAATGCAACAATATTTGATTCACCTAGAAAAAACTACCACTGTGACTTCCAAAAAAGTTCATTGTAGTGTGATTTTACCCATCAAGGGTAGAATAAAGATCCATTCTTGAGCAATACTTGGGAAGTAAGCCAAGGAGAGGATATTAACACTTTCATTTTGATTTTGCATTTGTAAAAAATGTATGTCAATTCATAGCATTTGAACATTCCCATATTTTACTTTGTTCATTGACACTTTGAATCTACAATTAAAGAACATTAGAAGGATCATTTTCATTTTCATTTTGTAATTATAGAAAGGTATATTGAAATTCATTTGCAAGATCATGAAATTAATTTTGCATTTTTCATTTTGATTTTGCAATTGCAAAAAGGTATGTGAGTTCCTTTACATTGATCATGAAATTGATTTTGCATTTGTAGAAAGAAACATTCACAATGTGATGCATTTGCAAATTAAACATTGACACTTTCATCTTTATTTTGCATTTGTAAAAAGGAAGGTCAGTCCATGGAAGGCCTTTGAATTTAATGCCAAATTAGTTTGTTCTATTTTGGATCAAATCATGCATCGAATTTCAAGTGCTTAGTTATGAACTGGAATCACATTTTCATCAACAAGCTTTATATGTTCAAATCATGCATCAAATTTTAGGTGCCTAGCTATCATTTGGAATTGCATTTTCATCAAAAAGTTGTGTATGTTCTTTTGATGATTTTGAAAAGGAACTTAGAACTGAAGGCAACAAAGATTTGTCGCAGATGAATGCATGGCAAATTGCATTGGTAGGGTTGGAAAGGATAGTCACCATGTTTTTGCTCGTCATGTATTTTTTTTGTCTTTACACTTGAAGTAATCCAATTGATTATTGGCAATGTGTTCTTGGACCAAGGTACAACACTCTTTAATCTCCAGTTGT
>Ga0209611_10006925_pt1 | contig 18349 bp, 13 predicted proteins | sample S1TSphgellanicum_3_FD_187693 | JGI IMG/M metagenome (GOLD analysis project Ga0209611, IMG submission 187693) | Host-associated microbial communities from peat moss isolated from Minnesota, USA - S1T2_Fc - Sphagnum magellanicum MG (SPAdes) (version 2) | ecosystem: Host-associated > Plants > Peat... | reverse complement strand
GTCATTTTGGACAAGTCAATTTTAACATGTCCAGTGTGATGAGTAACTTTTTAACTAACAAAATAAGGACCATTTGACTAGTCAAATAGTTTAAATAATTTATTTTAATGGGTGAAAATCCTTTAAAATGTACCACATTGGACGAAAACGGCCTAGTCTTTACTACAATCCTTTTTTACCCTATGTTTTAATCCCCATAAAAAATAATGAATCAAAAGTTATCAAAATTTCAGAAGGACTATATTTTAGACTATTACAATTTTAGATTCTATCATAATCATCCATAAATGTGTTTTTATGTGATAAAAAAAAGACTATGTGACAAGATTTTGGTACACCTTAAAAAATTTGCACCCTAATATTATTATTAAAAATAATTTGTAGGCAAACAAGTAGGTAGGTCATAAAAATGTAGCTAAATAGGTGGTAGCCTACCCTAACTTAGCCTACGTACCTTGACATAACCTAGTAGAATCCATTTAACTTACTTAACCTAAACTAATTACATACTTTAACCCCCTAAGCATATAAATAAAGTACAAATATTAGGAATTGAACTTTTGACCTCCCAGATGATAAACCAAATCTTTAACCAATGAACCACAACATTGAAAGGTGTTCAACTTTTGTCAAGTTTTTTATTTCACATGTTTATTTCAACACATCATTATGAGACTATGAAGTATGTAGGTAGGTATGTTGTAAGAGGTAGATGGGTGGGTGGGTTGGTGGGTGCGTAGGTCAATAAGTAAGTAGGTAGGGAGGTGGGTGAGTGGGTAGCTAAGTAAGTAGGTAACTAGGTAACTAAGTAAGTAATTAATAAGTACTATGGGTGGGTGGGTAAGTTGAAAAGCAAGTGGCTGGTAGGTAAATAAGTACATAAGGAGGTAGGTGGGTGGGTAGTTAAGTAAATAAGTAGGTAATAATTATTAGGTGGCCAAATGGGCGGGTGGGCGGGTGGATAATTTGATAAGTAAGTGGGTCGATGGATGGGTAAATGAATAGGTTATAGTAGGTAGGTAAGTAGGTGGGTGGGTGGGTAGGTGAATAGGTTGTAATAGGTAGGTAAATACAAAGGTTGGTAGGTTGTAGTAGGTAGGTAAATACGAAAGTAGGTAGGTTGTAATAGGTAGGTAAATACAAGGTTGGTAGGTTGTAATAGGTATGTAAATACAAAGGTAGGTTATAGTAAATAGGTAAGTAGGTCAGTAAATAAGTAAGTAGGTTGTAATAGGTAGGTAAATAAGTAGGTAGGTTGGTAGGTTGTAATAGGTAGGTAAATACAAAGGTTGGTAGGTTGTAATAAGTAATAGGTAAGTAAGTAGGTTGGTAGGTTGTAGGTAGGTAAGTAGGTCGATAGGTAGGTAAGTAAGTAGGTAGGTTGGTAAATTATAGGTGGGTAAGTAGGCCGATAGGTAGGTAGGTAGGTAGGAAGGAAGGTTGTAGAATATGGTAGATAGATAAGTAAGATGCCCCATTTGATTATAATAACATTGGCCATCTTGACTAAATGTTCTACTTGATTCAAACCCCATTGGTCATTTTGACCAAAGGTGTGATTTGTTTATGTCCAACTTGATTAAATGTTCCAATTGACTAAACATCATTAGCCATTTTGACCAAGGTGGTCAAGTTTTTGTCCAATTTGACTAGATGTCCAAGTTAACAAATAATCAAATATGTCATTTCAACCAAGTTGACTGGTCACAAGATACACATGTCATTCAAGCCCTTAGCCCCTAGTCAAACTGTACATGTTCACTATTCAAAAAAGACCAATTAATGAACCTAGACCATTTGAAAAACCAAGAATTTTAATAATGTATTTTTCCATTATTGCTTTTCTTGCATTACTACTCATTTCGTGTTGTTGCTCCTTTCACATTGTTATTTTATTTTTCTTGGTTAGTATGGTATTTCCCCTACCCTTGCCATGTGCAAGTTAGAGGTTGAAGTTTCGACACCAATTCAAGCATTAGAAATAAATTCTTTTGCTTTTTCTTTTTTTTTTTATTTTTTTGATTTTTTTTTTGGGTTGTTGCTTTGTTTTTTGTTGTTTTTGCTTTGTTTCTTTTTTGTTGTTGTTACACTCGCATTTTCGTTATTATTATTATTATTTTGTTCATTTTTTGTTTTTTCTTTTCATTATGTAGTAATTTTTTAATTTGTGTGCTTTGCTGTTTTTTTTGCAAGATTTCCTAAATTTAAAAATGAACTATAAATGTTTTTCACCCGAAAACCCCATACTTTTTCCAATTTATAATCCTTAAACGTTTTCTAAAAGTTTAAAAATATACATATCTTATTTTTGTAAAATCTTAGGATCTTAAATTACATTTTGTAATTGCTCATAAGTGTTAGTTTTTAGTCTTTGATAGATTGCATTTTGTAATTGTTTGTAAATGTTAGTTTTTAGTCTTTGATAAGAGCATAGAATTGTTTAGTTTTTTTCACTACTCATCAAGGCAGTAATTCTTAATCACAAATCGAAATAATGATGGAATAATATTCTGAAAACAAAAATACATGTGATGTATATATGAATGAAGTAAAATAAAAGATTAAATTTTTCCAAAACCTAAAAAAATGGGAAGTCTTCAAATAGAAAGAAATAGGAACAGAAATGAATGAAAATAATTTAAAGAAATTACATGCACAAAAAGCATTTTGGAGAGGAAATAATATAAATGCATTGTGTTGGGCATTTTATTAATGATAACAAAAAAGTTAATGTAACAACTCCTCAAACTATGCATTATATTCTTTGCTTCAATAATCCAATATTGAATGTAAATCCAAAAATGCAAGCTAGGAAAGGATTAATCATATATAATATAATTAATGGCATAGTTGCTTTGAGAAAACATGTCAATTTAGATCATTCTAATATTTTAAAAAGTTTGAAGAAAAAATTAATTATCCTTTGAGGGAAAATGAAAGACAACCTTCCAAAAAGAGACCAAATGTTTCTTCTAACTCCATATCTAGTTTTTTTGCTCCAAAAGAACCTTTTAGAAACATGATGTGCAATAAAAAAAATTTCTAGAAGATTTTACTATTTTAATTGTTAAAAACCATCTTCCTTTACAATTTGTAGAAAATAGTTGGTTAAAAAGATTTAGTATGCATTTAAGTCCAAAAGTTGTTTTTCCTTCCAATAATTTTCTAATGAATTACTACCCAAATTAATGGAAAAAACTAAATAATTACATGTTTTACTAACAACTACAATTGTCATTCTACAATTGTAAGTTTTGATTTATGGATGTCAAAAGTTGGACATGATATTTTCTCATTGGTGATTAATTCAGCCAAAACACATTAGCCTTGGTCTTTTAGAGCAAATAGACATTACTAAACAAACTTTGGTTAAAAAATTGACAAAATTGTTGGATAGTTATGCATTTAGGAAAAAACTTATTACGTATGTCAAGGATGAGAGATCTAATCTAAACACTATGACCGCAACCTTAAAATCAATTGTGAGTTGTGATATGTTGGGTTTGGAGGAAAGTTTTTTAAGGCGCTTGTTTTGGGCATGCATTTTCCAAGGCTTGCCAATATGCTAGAGGAAGAAGTTTGTAAAGACTTACGATGTGTCAATCAAATCTATTCGAGGAAATTTGTAGAAATGCATAACTTGGCCAAAAAAATCTAGAAAGGGTAGGTAAGAATGAGAAAAGACATGTTTTATTTTTCATTAGAATTAATTACTATAATCTATTTATAAATTTTAATTATTGTAATTATATTTTTCATTATAATAAAATTGAATTAATATAAAAATCATAAATTTATATTATTAAATTAATTATAATTATAATTATTTGGTTATATTAACTAATTATTTACATGAATTCACTTGAAATTAATTTTTATAATTCAAAATTTATTAATAATTACATTAAATCTTGGGCATGACACATGGTGCCTTTGTGTACCATAATTTTTAAAAAAAGTAGAAGACAATGAGGAGTCGAGAGGCTTGTCATCGTTTTCTACATCGAACGAAAAAAACTAGGAGACAATGACAAGCCAAGAGCCTCCTGACTCATAGTCGTCGTCTTCTACAACTAAAAAAAATGTATAAAATGACAACGAACCTTGCAACTCATTGTCGTCTTCTGCAATTGAAGCAAAACAACAAAAGATGACAACGAGCCTAGATCCCAGCTCCTTGTCGTCTTTTGCACCTAAGGAAAAAAAATCAAGAAATGACAATGAACATCCTAACTCATTGTCATCTTCTGCACTTAAGAAAAAAACCAAGAGATGATGACGAGCTGGGAGCCTCCCGGTTCACCGTCATTTCTTGCATTTGAGGAAAAAAACCAAGAGACGATGACAAGCCAAGAGGCTCATCGTCATCTTTTGCACATGAGAAAAAAACCAAGAAATGATGATGAGCTAAGAGCCTCCCAACTTGTCATCATTCTACATTTGAAGAAAAAAACCAAGAGACGACAACAAGTCGAGAGGCTCGTTGTCGTCTTTTGCACCTAACATAGAAACCAAGAAATGACAAGAAGCCTCCTAGCTCATTGTCATCTTCTACACCTGAGAAAAAAAACAAAGAGATGACTATGAGCCTCATGGCTCGTCATCATCTTTTGCACTTGAGGAAAAATTCAAGAGACAACAACGAGCCTCCTGGCTCATCATCATCTTCTGCACTTGAGGAAAAAGCCAAGAAACAACTCACTTAATAGCTCCTTTGTTCCTTTGGCTATGCAGAAGTTTGGACTACAACAATGCTCCTCACCTCCTACAAACTAAAACAGTAAAGTTTGAGTGGCGATGAGGTTTAGGGTTTTTGATGGGGTGGAGGTAAGTAGCTAGGGTTTGAAATGCTTGGGCAATCAAATAGATTGTCTTTATAGGTAGCCTTGAAGTAAGTGAGGGGAAAAAAAAAAGGAAAAAAAGACCCAACCTCAATGCCTGCAGCAGATCCAATAATTGGGATGAACTTGAGTTCATCCCAAACGGAACGGGTGCAATCATGGGGGCTGGGTCACTCAGGCCCACAAAACTGGGTAACCGCCCAACACTAGTAAATTACATGTGGATAGTGGGTAGGCAAAAATATTTGCTACACACCGTCCATGGTGCATGCAAGCATGGTGTGCTGGAGGGCTCTGGTTCACATTGGACCATCATTACTGCCTTTTTTATTTACTGGATAGTTTTCATCAAAAAGAAAATTTAATTATTAAAAAAAAGTGAAAATGAAATTTTTTAAAGATTTTTCAATGATAAAAACTCACCAAAAAAGAAGTGCCAGATTATTGTATTTGACTCCAGTTGGTAGCCAAAAATTATAGAAGGATGTCGAAAAGCTTCTACTTTCATATATTGTATTATATTTTTAAAAAAAGAGTCCACCCTAAACCCTAAACCAATACACATTACCTAGTCTCTGACCAAATAAGTAAAGACCCGTGAGCCAACTTCAAGTAAATTAGTAAATCACAAAATAATAAATGACCATTTGTCAGTACTCAGGACCAGAGTTAGTCTGGTATGATCCAGCGGGTTTTTTTTTTTCAATTTTTTGATATCAAAAATTTGGCAAAATTTATTTTATTTGGAAAATTTAGTCGAATTTGTACTAGGAAAAAAAAATTCCAAAAAAAATCCCAATTTCTTTGTCAGGGTTTTTTTTTCTTTTCTCATACCATTCTTGTCATGGTATTGGGTTCAAGACTGAAATTTAGTGTGTACCTATGAGGCACATATATACCATAGTAGTACCTTGGCAACTTCCATTCTAATTATATTATTTTCAAAAAAAATTCATAAAACGAAAATTTGTGAAAGAAATTAAAGAATCTTTGAGAATGTTTGAGGATTTACTTTTTTCAACATGAAAATTTCAAAATTAATTAATTATTCAACAAACATGTGTTGAATTAGCCCTTCGAGTCGTGTCCCCTTCCACCCACCCACCAAAGAAGGGAAAAAACGCCTTCCAAGGTGCATGTCCAACCCTTCCATTGGTAACCTATTATTATTCTAGGGTACTTATTCATGCTTTTGTTAATTCATGAGAGGCTCTAGATACCAAGGAATTTTGGTCACTAGAGATTAGGTGAGATGATTCATCCTAATTTCATTGTAAAAGGATTCACATTCATCTTTTTGACATTTTGTTTCTTTACGGCCTCCTCAAATGTGCACTCAGCTCCAAATGACTTCATCACCAATCCCTAACTCACAAAATTAAATATGAAATTACTTTCTCCAAAAAAGGTTACTAAGGCACTCATCATACACATATTCATGTAATTTTTTCAAAATGTGACAATGTGATTTAAAACATTCAAATACACATCATGATGAGTCCCTTTTTTGTTGGTTTGAAATTTTGCAGAAATGTGAAAAAAATATGAAAAGAAAAAAAAATTGATTTTGTTTTTGAGAAAAAAATCATTAAGTTTTCAAATCAAATCAGTTTGTCACCATTTTCAATCTAGACTGTATACATTCATTATAAACTGAGGGTACTTGTTCACCTCTTCTATTCATTAGATGAGGTGCCTCTCAAGTTCAATTTTTAATTTTTGCAATGATCCAATTTGATTGGCTCACCACTAAAAAAAGAATGAAACTATGGAGCTCCCTAAAATAGAAGGTTCTATTTTGGAGTATAGAGTTCCTCCCCCTTTGGCTCACCTGTACAGGTGAAAGGAGGACAAACAATTTGCCAAAGCGTATGAGATAAAAGTGAGGTGCTATGAGATAAAAGTGAGGTGCTATGGAGAACATATTGGGGAACCCATTGGGAACTTAGAGTGAACATAGTGAGAACACATAGGGAACCAAGGAAAAAAAAATTTAATTTTTCTCCCCCCGGCCTCCGCCCCCAACCCCCCAAAACTTAAAAGGAAAAAAAGTAAGGCACCTTCAGTGCATGCTTGGGCCTTCCATTGGAAGCATGAAATTTCACTTCCCAAAAGAGTTGGTCACCACTTTTGTTGGCCTGGGCTAATACCCCATGCAAAGAACACCATACCTATTATTGAGAGTGGTAGAATGATGATGAAAATCCTACCAACCATAATTAAATCAAAGCACCCAAAAAAAAGAAGAAGGGGGGGTGGATACAATGAACAAAATGGAAGACCCAAGACAAAAGAACCACCTAAGAAGAAGGCGAACGACAAAGGAAACATCAAGTTCCCAAACCCCCTCCTATTGCGAGAAGCATATCAAATAAGAAATGGGTAGAAGGTTGGTGTTACCTCAAGTACCTAAGAGAGGGTATTGGTACAAAGTTGGTATTGCCTGAGTAAGGTTTAGGGTTTAGGGTTCAGAGGTAGCAGGCGCAAACCTACCTACCAGACCAATGCAGGTCAGCACTCAGACCCCACCCAGTCAGTCAGTCAGTCAGTCACACGCACACACAAACACGCCAATTCCTCCCCACCACGTGAACTTCTTTTTCACCAAAATCGGCGCCAAAGGTCCCACATTTGGGCCTCGAATGGATCGCACTCGACAAGTATATTCACGGACGACTTTGTTGAAACTTTCTTGCTGCCATTTCTGATGGGTTTTTGGTTTTTTTGGGGTTGGTTTTGGTGACCAATTGCTCTGTAGTAGCTCGGTGCTCCTCCACATTTTGGGTCTCCGTGTCACACGCTCCTTGTGCAAACCCCCATTTCTGTTTCTGGCACCAACTAAAAGCTAGCTAACCGTGAGGGAGCGAGGGAAGAAAGGAAGGTGGGAGCGAGGGAAGAAAGGAAGGTGGGAGAGAGGGAGGCAGCAGGCTGGAGCTTGTACAATACCAGCTTGAATTCTTTACTAGATAGGGTTGGAATTTGGAATCAGTTGTTTTCGTTTCTTTTTTCTTTTTTCCTCTTTGGGTTCCAAGAGTTGAATTTTGGTTTTTGGGAGCTGTGTGATTTGGAAAGCTTGGTTGGGGGACCAAGAAATTCTGGTACAAGAATCGCACTAGTAAGTAGCCTGGAGGTGCTGGTGGTTTATTTTGGAAAGCAATTCTCTTCGGAACAACAAGAATCTGTTCAAGAAGAAGAAGAAGAAGAAGAAGGCTTTGGTATTGGATTTTGATAGCAGAAGGCTCAAAAAGCTCACGAGGAGGTGCAAAGAAAGCCTTACAGCGGTACCAACTTTGTTAGCAAAATTGTGATCAAAGATGGCTTCTTTTTTTTTGTGGGTTCCATGCGAGGATTTGGGAAGAAGCTGAAGCTGCTGCTGCTGCTGCTGCTGCTGTGTTTGAGAGAGGTCATTTCCGTGGAGAATCTTCTTCTCAGAGGTTTGGCTGGAAAGCTTGGAGCAGCAGGTTGGTAAAGAAAGAAAAAGAGGCTGGTGGGTGGTGGTATGCTCGAGGAGAGGGGACGAAAGCGGTGGTCACAAGGTGCCTTTGGGTAGTAGAAGATTGGGTCACCAATGGACGGAGGTTTTACATCCCCGGAGAATGTGGAAGCAGTGAATGAATTTGCCCAGCAGGAGGTTCCTTCTTCACAAGATCCTTCTCCTCCTTCGTCTGAATCATTGTTGGATCACAACAAGAAGAGCTCTGTTCTTTACTCCTCACAAGCATCAGATGTAAGATTATATCATCTTTTCCGATTTCGAAAAGAAAAAAAAATCGTCGTCGTCGTCGTCGTCATTTTATTTTTCTGAAAAAAGATTGGCAACATCCATAGGGAGGGAAGAAGAGTAGCAAAGGGTTTTTTCTGAACCAAAGATCATAATTGCATGGAGGAATTAAGCTCACCAATCTCTCACTCTCTCCTTACAAATCTCTGGTTTCCCCAACTCTTTTTTTGGCTCAATCGAGGGGACCCATCACCATGTTGGTTCTCAAAGCAACTAAGCCTTAGGTGCAAAACTCTAAGCTACAGAACTGCAGACTGTTTTTTTGTCTTGGTGGGCAATTCTTCTTTGCGACAAGGTGAAAGGAAGCTCCATGTTCCGCTTGTTTGTTCTGTGGATGTACTAGAGCAACTTTCAGTGATGATTGTACATGCTGACGGAATGGCATAATACTATGCTGTGTCTTGCACTTTGCAGGTACAGAAAAAAATGTCATATCGGCCTCTCACACCATTCAGGATAGTGAGAGGGGTTTTCTGTTTCATAGTGCTTTTGTTCTCGTCGCTCATGCCACTCCTCATTATGGCACCTCCATCATTTCTTACCTTGCGCCTGATAAGTGTGCGTTTGAGCCGTCACGCCACTGCTTTTTTCTTAGCGGGTTGGCTCTCCTTGTGGCCATTTTTCTTTGAGAAGATCAACCAAACCAAGGTACAAAATTCAACAGGATTGCCATTGCAATGAATTATTTTTTAATATCCCATCAATTTTGCATCTATTCTCTCAACCTCTTGAGAGAAAGAGAGAATGACACAGACCCAGTGAATTTACAGGTAGTGTTTGCAGGGGACAAAGTGCCTCATGACAATCGTGTATTAATATCATGCAACCACCGCACTGAGGTGGACTGGATGTACATATGGGATTTAGCAATTCGCAAGGGCAAGATTGGTTACTGCAAGTATGCAGTGAAAAGCTCTGTGCGCAATGTTCCTATCTTTGGCTGGGCGTTTTGGGTTTTTGAGTTTCTTATGCTGGAGCGGAAATGGGATGTAGACAAACCAGTGATTGAATCTTATTTGAAGAATTTCATGGATCCAGCTGACCCTCTCTGGCTTGTGATTTTTCCAGAAGGCACAGATTTCACGTAAGTGGTTGTTTTTCCTTCCCACTCAGTGTGCTTGCCAGGTTCTTTGTGGATTTCCATCATACCTGCAGCATGGATTCCATTGAATCTGATTGTATATGCATTCTTTCTTTCCTTTGTGCAAAAAACACTGTTATCAGGGAGAAAAAAAGGGATAGAGGAAATCTGTTTGCCAAGGAGAATGGTCTTCCTGAGCTCACTAATGTTCTTCAACCACGCACCCGTGGCTTTGTGACTTGCCTCTCCCGTTTGCGTCCTACCCTTGATGCAGGTACTTTGACTTTCAGACTGAAACCCATTCTTTTATTGCTTTACTGTTATCACTTTTATTGACTACCTATTGATATCCAAAGCAATGTGGCCAAGATTTTGTAAACGTTATACCTTACTTTGGAAAATTATGCAGTAATGTATCCTGAATTCATCCTCTAACAAGTGAATGACACTTTTGATGGCCTAAAAAGTATGCACCCTTGAAATCTATCAGAAGTAGACCAGCAAAAATTGCAAATCTTTGACAAAATATTCAATCCAGGAAATCAGGTAGATTGTATGTGAGTGGAATTGGACATGCCATCTTGAGGGTAAAGTTCAAAAGTACATCCTTAGTGAATATGCTACATTGATCTGGTTTTTGTTTTTTGTGTCTGTGCAGTTTATGACCTCACTATAGGGTACAAAGATCGGTGTCCCTCATTTTCAGATAATTTATTTGGAACTGATCCAGCAGAAGTACACATTCATATCAACCGTATACAGTTAGCAGACATCCCTGAATCCGAAGAGAGATTGTCAGAGTGGGTGTACAAACTTTTCCTTGAGAAAGACCAGATGTTGGCTGAATTCAGCAGAAATGGACACTTCCCCAATAGTGGAGAAATAGAGGGGAACTTGAGCACCACCATGTGCATTTTCAACTGTTTGCTCTTCACCGTACCCTGGCTTTTCATATTATACTACATATTCATATCCACTTGGATGCAGGTGTACACCGTTATCAGTTTCCTAACACTCACAAGTTGCACATTTATGGGTTGGAAGACTTCGCCTATTTTTTCCTGGATGCAGGCAACAAAAAAGTTAGACTAGTAGTAATGAATGAGTACTCAGTTTTGGAATATGAGACTGGTGTGTGAGAATGCAGTTTTCACACTTGGTTCCACTCTATGCATGTTAAGGTCGAATACAAGCTGAATTTCATGATTTCACACCTTTTGTTATGACTCTATCTCTCCAGCTCTACCTCTCTATCCTTTGTACACAAGAGATGGTGTGACATTTATGATTTAATCCATTGAGTTTAATCTTTTTGAAACATGTTTTCTTTTCCTCAAAATTTCACTTGATTGTGAATGGGAAAAATATTGACCAGCTCCCCTTCTTCCGCTAAACCCTAACCTTGCTCCCTTTGCATGAGGCTTACAACATATGTGGAGACAATGCAAAATACTTTCCTCATGTCCAAGTCTTACATGACCCTTTGGCAAAAGATTTTTGTCATTCCTGGGAGTAGTGCCATTTGTGAGAGATAGAGAGAGCAAGAGTTTTCAAAGCATTTTAAGATTGCCACTTGATAAGGACTTAACATTCGAGTCATTTGATGCACTTATTTGGGTGTCCTTATGCAAGATTGATCTTAACAATATGAATTGGCAAAGGACATTTTTGGCATGGAATGTAACAGAAAACGGGGATTTTAGCAGGGAGTTTGTTTGATGGAATTGGTGAACCCTCAATCTAACTTTTTATTAACTAACAAAACTTTGATTGATTTTTTTTGTGGTTCATAACAAGTTTTGATTTTCAATACATCATTCTAGAAAAGTGCATTTTGTGTGACACAATTTTGGTCATGCACAATAGTGCACATCAACGGACTTTTTTAGACCTTTCACAAACATTACAATTGTAATAAGTTCTGTCACTTTAGCTTTCAATCCAATCCATCATGTGCTCAAGATGCAAATTAGGATTTGTCCATGTGTTTGATTCTCCTCTCTTTGATCACCATTCCCATTCAATTGCCATTTGGGTTTGCTTTCATAAGATCCCCTTCCAAATGATGGATCATCCCAAGTCAGATTCACTTGATGATCCTTAACAAGTTTCCTCATCCTTCACCCTCTAACCCATCCACACAATACTTATCGTGTGATTGTCTATATTCACCTATCCTCTCTCCTAATACCAAGTTCAACAAGCTTGTGAACAATAGCAATAACATGAAGGACAAAAAAGGGTAAATCATGCTAAGGGTAGGGGCTACCCAACTATGGTCATTGTTGTCATGCTCCAACCTCCTATGTATGTCTCCTTGCTCAATTACATTTCCTCTTCTCATCATCATTCACTCCACACACACATATAAAGCCCCTCCACCACAAATATGCATGTACAAGCATGTACACATACACAATTATTCACCCTTCAAAGTTCACCCAACTAATATTCTTATTTCTTTGTCCTTTCATTTTTCTTTTTTAATTGTCCCAGATTTTCATTTGCCTCCACCTTCCTTGCCTCTTAGAATAACTTTGAAAGTTGGGGTTGACCCTTCGAACTTAACCACCTTTGTTCATCTTCCTATGTATTTTCTTTTATAACTATTCTTTTGAATAATGTTTATTGAGCAAGGGGCAATGCAACTAAACAACATAAAACATATATGCATAATCTTCAAATACATTCACTTAATGTGTGGGCCCATGCACAAAAATGCCCACCAATATTATTATTTACTAGTGGTAACCCTGTGCATAATGCACATGTGTGTTATTTCAAGTTAATTCCCAAAGTGTTCCGGAGAGGGAGGGAAGGTCGGTCAGGCAGCGCTTTTGGCACCTGGATTTTGGAGTCCGTTGTGTAGTAGTAATCCGTCAATTAAGATGTTAGTCGACGTTTCGGATCCTGACACGTGGTTAGTTAGTCACCCCGGGTACCCGTATCTTTCCCTCTACCTAATAATGACTCTACAGGAAAAGCCGCAATTTGGGACTTGAAAATTTACCAAAAGGAAAAAAAGTCGCAGTTTTAATTGGGACCTGAAAATTTACCAAAAGGTTGAACCGTAGTCAGTTTTAATTAGGACTTGGGAAATTTACCAAAAGGATAAGCCGCAGTCAGTTTTAATTGGCACCTGAAAATGTTCCAAAAGGAAAAGCCGCAGTCAGTTTTAATTGGCACCTGGAAATTTTACCAAAAGGGTGCACTTTTGGGCGATTTCACAACAATTATTGGAGTCACTGTCACTGACTGACTGACAGACTTGCTGAATTAATATATAAGATTGATCCATGTAAAAACTTGTCAGTAATTGACCAATACATGAATGGAATGCAGTTACATTGTAATCCATGGTTCTAAATATCCATGTCATAAGGACCATTATCAATCAATAAAGCCATAGTCTTTAGGTCTAACGGTGGTAGAGATGACTAGAAAGGAATGTGAGAATTTGTTGTAAGATTAGTTTACAAACATTGAGTTATTCAAATTAAAAGTAATCTAAATAGTTCTTCCAATATGTAATAAATGATCAAGATTAGTCAATCTATCAAGGGACAAGAAGACTCAAATTAGTCAAATAAACCACTATTTCATATTAAAATACCATAACTTGCCATATTTTTAGAAGTGACATGTGGCATGAACAAAAATCACCAAGGGATGACACATGTTAGAATTTTGGAAACTGACAATGACGTCATGTGACATAGCACATTTTAATTAAATAATGACAAGTGTCATCACGATGGATGGCAAATATGATGCAATGTGATATACCCATAAACCAATTAAATTGTGACACGTGGCATCCATATGGACATATCGATTTGACCACACACAACATGATGACCTAATCAATGGAAACCACGTGGTAGAATATGGTTCACAATGTTGACATCATATGCCAAACCCAACATTAATCATATGGTAACACGTGGCATGCATAAGGCCTTAGTCTAAATTAGAAGATGGATGAGGGAGCTGACATGTGGATTTCCTTTGGCAATTGTGATGATGTCGTGTGGCGTACATATTGTGACTACTTTTTTGACTAATCAAAATGATCATAGTCAAATTGGCCATTGGATTATTTGACTAATCAATATGTATGTAGTAGGCTTGGTCAAAAAAACATTGGTCAAAATGGCCATGTTGAAATTGACTTGCCCAATTTGACTAGGTAGTCAAAATGACATTTGTCACTTTTGGGGTCTTTTTAAATAATTTTCATAGTTGATTAAACCATGATTTGTTGTAATGAACTTAAAGTGGAATAACTTAAAATAGTAAAAAAAAACCTATTAAGGTGGAATCATTGTGTTTTTTTTTGGTGAATTTTCGCAACCTAGCAACAAAAAAAAGGGATGGAGAATCCAACAAAGGGATTTTTGAGGTTTTTAAAAAACAATTGCCATATCTTGACCAAAAAATCTTAAAAGTTACAAAATTTAAACAATGTGTTCATGTAGGTCGCCAAAACTAGGCACAATTCCAAAAAAGATCTACTAGTAAACCATGATAGTTGCCGTTTATTATTAATTAATGTTGAGGATCCTACCCATTGCACATATTTGAGGAATTTGAGAAAAAAAACACTAGTTGGAATATCTTAAAATATTCAAAGATATGCTAAGGTAAAAACCTAAAATAACTTAAATTAATCGAGAATAATTTTAAATAAAATAACTTAAAATAAGTTAGAATAGCTTAAAATAGTCCATAATAGCCTAAGCTAAATTAATTAATTAAATAGGTTAAGTAATATGTAATAAATAATAAGTAGGATAGATAGTAGGTAATGTGTAGGTGGGCTAAGTAGTAGGTATTTTATTGTGTTTTTTTATTAATTAATAAATTAGGTAGGCTAAATAATTTATTTATTAAATAGGCTAAGTAGTAAGTAGTAAGTAGGTAGGTTAGATGATAAGTATTTTGTTGTATGAATACATGTGATAATGTTGCATAGTATTGTAATGTTCTGTTTTCATTAAAATATTATCCCATATCATTTGTTTACAAGTTGAATTTTATAAAGTTTTGAGTTAGATGAAAGAAAGGATTATTCATGGTATGCATTATAGACATTCAAAGTGTAATTGCCATTTGGGATGAACCAATCGAAAAGGCTTGTGACCATGAACAAAAAAAAATCTAAAATCCTACTTACCAAACTTGTTACTTACGCCTATAATCTACACCCACTTTCGTATCATAAGCCTACCTATCTACCATCCTAAACCTATAACTTACACCCACATACCTATTGGAAACCTACCTACCTAATGTATGTTAGATTGCTTATTCTAATGTATGTTAGATTGCTTATTTTAATGTAGTTTAACCTAACTTAAGATTGTTAGATGGATTGTTGTCACATGGATATATCCTAGTCAATTATGAAACACTTGATGCAACTACATTTTTTAGTTATAAACCTAGTCACAAATGACCATGCCACATCATTGTAGGTTGGATGTTAGTTGAATGAAAAGTTAGTGTTAGTCACATTGTGATGCAATTGCCATTTTGATTGGGTGCCATGTAATGTCTTTTGCAATTAAAATTTTTATGTGACTTGTTCAAGGTGACTAGACATTGTATCAATCACATACGGCATTTGCGACTAAAAGTTAATCATAAAACCAATCATTAATACATGAATTCCTTGTAGTAATTTGAATTGAGTTCCAAATTCTTGGGAAGTTATTGAAATTTTAAAAAACCATCCTCAAACCCACATTAAAGGTTCCATGAAATAAAAATACAACTCAAAACCATAACTGAAGGTTTGTTTCAAAATCAAAACTAATTTGAACATATAAAACATTTAAAACCTTAAACTAAAGGTTTTGTTTGTGGTGAATTTTTTACTTTGAAAAATCTACTTTTTACCTTGCACAAAGGATTTTCAATGGAAAAAGATGCCCAAACTGATAAGATTTTCAAAAGAAAAATTTAAGGATTGCTAAATTTTGACAATAGATTTTTGAATGTAACCAACATATAGAAGGATGTTTAATTTCTTTTTATTTTGATGTCCAGTTTATAGCCAAACTTAATTAAATCTTCTTAGGGATAATTTCAACTTTAATTAAATCACAAACTTTGAGGAAACAATACTACTCAAAATTGAAAGGTCAATATAATGACACCTTTTTAAGGATTATGTTTTTTCCCTGTCACATATGAACTCAATAATTTACTTAAAGTTAATTTTTCTCCAAGTGTTCTTTCATCTTATTCCCAACAATGCTTGTGCTTATAATCCAAAAGTTTGTTTGTTTATATTTTACAAGGTTTTCACATTTATAGCAACATTGTTAGTTTTGGTTTTTAGGCCAATTCCAAGTCCTTAGACTAATGGTTCTCAATTATGAAAAAAAATTGAACATGATTTCTAAACTAGACCTAAACCCAAGAATTGGCCTTTGGCTAGAACCATATCTTGACCAAGGCATAAAACCAATTTGTACAAGTTTTGATTCTTAAGTATGTATATATATGGCTTGGGTTAGATAAACTATTAGGTTGTGAAGGGAAAATGCCAAGTATATTTCTTTTTTGGAAATAATAAATTTGGGGTAGGAAGGTGGGATTAAACATGTAGTTGTTACTTTTGGAACTTGTTTCAAATACGAAATTCTTTTTTAACTAATTTTTGTTTGTTACATGTAGCCCTTATTATTGGTTGTAGGGTTGTCACAACGTCTAGGTGTCTGTCATGTGACCCAACATCACATCAAAATAGGGTCAACCTAGGTCAAAGCCCATATCGAGTTTCTTAAGGCAAGGATAAAGGCAATTGGAATTGGACTTGTTTCAGTCACCATATAGTTAGGACTTTTCAATTGCCATTTTTTCTAGTTGCCACAAAAAAAATTTCACCAAAGTTACAATCCTTGCATATTTTTCCATTGCCAAACTTTTGGTCATGACCATTTTTGGTTGCCATGTTTTACAATTGCCACAAAATTTTCCATTGCCAAACTTTCAATCATGACCTTTTTTTATTGCCACAAATTTTTCCGTTGCCAAACTTTCAATCATGACCTTTTTCAATCGCTACAAATTTTTCCATTGCCAAACTTTTGGTTGTGACCTTTTCCGATTGCTAGCTTTTTTGTTGCCACAAATTCAATTGCCACAATTTTTTTCATTGCCACAATTTCAATCATTAGCAAAAAAATTGATCATCAAATTTTTGACCACCACACGATGACTAGCAACTAAAATTTAACAATGGATAAGAAGGGGTTTAAAGGTTTTCATCCAATGATTTTTTTGGGCCAATGTTTTTTTTTCCCCAAAAAGTTTGGAGAAATTTTTATTTTTGTTTAAACAAATTTTTTTTGAAATGGAACTTCAATCAATTTTCCAAAATTTTGTTACATTATAACTTTAACGAAAATTTGCACACCAAAAAAAAGAAAAGGTTGGGGACATGAAATGATGGGATGCACGTTATTTATTTATGCCTTTAACATGTGCAAAATGAAGAGTCACAATATGAATAAAAAGTGTAATAGATCACACAAATTTCAAAAATAATTACACATAACATGATTCCTTGAAAACAATTTTGAATTGCACTATTCCAAAAATTGACCCAATCTATGCACTAGACAAAATTTGATGGGGGTATTTGATGTCTCCCGTTCACTTTGGCCTATGTTTACCTAGTTGAAAAGAGGAGGGATATACGTTTCTTCCTTAAGCATATGAGGGAATTATGTGTAGGGGAAAGCTTGAAAGGTATTACAACTACTATGCAACTTTCCCCCTAGAAATATGGGGAATTAATAAATAAATTGTTTTGTTGAAACATCAGTCAGTTGCATTGTAATTAGAAGTGTGTTGAAAATGGATCTTCTACATAGTAATTTGGACACATTATACATACATCCATAGTCAACCATGTTTAATTTTTTAAAGAATTGCATTATAGTTGCATGTGAAATTATTTTAGAACTATTGTAAATGTGCCACTAATGCAACAATTATGTTGCAACTAGTGTATGATGTACATACTTGCAATCATGCCATGTGTCCCCATTTCCATTACCCATTATGGGTTACATTTGCAACTAGTTTTTTTTATTATCATTCCCATTGATACAATTAATAAATACTAAACCCATTAGTGTGCCATTATTAAATTATTAGTGGTCAACTATGTTGTGAATATTGTGCAACAATTTATAATTTAATACTTAGGATTAAAATATTCGTAGTTAATATTATGAACTTATTAATTATACTAATAATTGATTAGTAATCTAATTAAATAATTTTAATTCATATAATTAATTAACTAATTATACTAATTAGATTGAATAATATGGATGTGTAGGAACAATAATTATTCATCAAATAAATATTTATCTAAATTGGAGATACTTAATAATGAATAGAATTGATTAATTAAGATAATTATTATCTCACACTAATTACCAAATCATGAATTATCTAAATAAACTAACAACTTAATTTTTTGGATACAAATAATTAATTTAAATGTAAAATTAAAAGCAATGTGTATATTATAGTAAAAATTCAATTCAAGTGTACATATGGATATGTCTATTTATACATTTACATTTTCTACCCAAATTCATATTTAATTTTCAAGTTTTAGTC
>Ga0209611_10006924_pt1 | contig 18350 bp, 10 predicted proteins | sample S1TSphgellanicum_3_FD_187693 | JGI IMG/M metagenome (GOLD analysis project Ga0209611, IMG submission 187693) | Host-associated microbial communities from peat moss isolated from Minnesota, USA - S1T2_Fc - Sphagnum magellanicum MG (SPAdes) (version 2) | ecosystem: Host-associated > Plants > Peat... | reverse complement strand
CGTCGTGCGCCTCGTGCTCGCCGCCGTCGTGCCGCTCGTCCCCGACGAGGCGTACTACTGGGAGTGGTCGCGTCGGCTCGCGCCGGCCTACTTCGATCATCCCGGCGCCATCGCCGCACTGATCCGCGCCGGCACGACCGTCGGCGGCATCACATCGTTTGGCGTGCGACTCGGACCGGTCGTCGCCGGCACCATGGCGACGCTCGCCCTCCTCGCGTGGGCGCGCCGCCTCGGCGGCAATCGGCCCGCCTGGTATGCGGCCCTCGCGATCGTCGCAATGCCACTTGCCGGTGCCGGACTCCTGCTCGCCACGCCCGACGTCCCGCTGCTCGCGGCAACCGCCGTCGCGTGGTTCGCGCTCGATCGCGCGCTCGACACCGATCGGCTCGTCTGGTGGGCGGCAACCGGCGTCGCGCTCGGCGTCGCCGGCTGCTCGAAGTACACGGCGATTCTCCTGCCGGCGCTCGCACTCCTCGCGTGTCTCTGGCGCCCGACCCTCCGGCGTCGCCTGCGCGGACCCGGTCCCGCGACCGCCGCCGTCATCGCGCTCGTCGTCATCGCGCCGGTCGTCTGGTGGAACGCGACGCACGCCTGGATCTCGATCCTCTTCCAGTTGCACCACGGGCTCGTCCCCGCCGGACACGGGTCGCCGCTCTCGCGCGAAGGCGCACTGATCGGCGGTCAACTGGGCCTCGTCACGCCGATTCTTCTCGTGCTGTTCGTCGCGTCGGTCTGGCGCGGCCTCCGACGCGAGGCGCCGGATCGGGTCTTCGTGCCGTCGGTCGTTGCGCTCGGCAGCGCCGCCTTCTTCGTCTGGAGTGCGTGGCGGCATCCCGTCGAGCCGAACTGGCCCGCGCCCGCGCTTCTCCCCGCCGTCGTCGTCTTCGCCGTCGAGCGCCGCCCGCGACTGTCCTCCTGGGCGCGCGCGGGCATCGTGCTCGCCGGCGTCGTCCTCCTTCTGATCTACCTCCAGGCCGTGGCGCCCTTTCTGCCGCTCGCCGCGGCGCGCGATCCGATGGCGCGCGGCGCGGGGTGGGCCGATCTCGCGCGCTCGGCGCAGGTGATGGCGCGCGTCGACGCGCAGGGTCAGCCGACGGGGTCGACGATCTGGATCGCGGGGAACCGGTATCAGGATGCGGCCGAGCTGGCGTTTCACCTGAGCGCACATCCCACGGTCTTCTCGCTCGATCTCGGTGGCCGACCCAATCAGTACGATCTCTGGCCGACGTTCCCACAGACGGCGCGCGCGGGTGACGGTCTGGTGCTCGTGCTCGACGATGATGCCGGCACGCCGGGGCCGATCACGCAGCTGCTCCCCCACTTCGCCTCGATCACGCGTGGCGAGCGCGTCGAGCTGCGCCGCGGCCGGGAGCTCGTGACGCCCCGCCGGCTCTGGCTCCTCGACCGGTGGCGCGGGAGCTGGCCGACGAGCGCCCCGCCGCCGCCGCCGCCAAATTCCGGGACGATCACTTTCGGAGGGCCGCTGCCATGAACACGACGACGACCACGATGTCCACGACGAGCACGACCATTCCACGCGATCTCGATGCGTTCTTCTCCGCCAATCGCGGACGCATCGAGCGCGAGCTCTTCGAGTTCCTGCGCATTCCAAGCGTCAGCGCGCGGTCCGAGCACGATGCGGACACGGCGCGCGCGGCCGAGTGGCTGGCGGCATCGATGCGCGGCGTCGGGCTCGTGACCGAGATCCTCCCCACCGGGGGCCACCCCGTCGTCCTCGGGGAGTGGCGTGGCGCCGGCAAGGGACGGCCGACGATCCTCGTCTACGGCCACTACGACGTGCAGCCCGCCGAACCGCTCGACCTCTGGACGACGCCGCCATTCGAGCCGACGATCCGCGATGGCCGCGTCTACGCGCGCGGCTCGGTCGACGACAAGGGCCAGCTCTTCCTCCACCTCAAGGCGCTCGAGGCGCATCTCGTCGTCCGCGACGCACTGCCGGTGAACGTCGTCGTGCTCGCCGAGGGCGAAGAGGAGGTCGGCAGCGATCACCTCGGCCCGTTCGTCGAGGCGCACGCCGAGCGGCTGCGGTGCGACGCCGTCGTCATCTCGGATTCGTCGATGTTCGCGCCGGGGCTGCCGTCGATTCTCGCGTCGCTGCGCGGACTCGCCTACTTCCAGCTCGATGTCCAGGGGCCGGCGAGCGACCTCCACTCCGGGAGCTATGGCGGCGCAGTCGTCAACCCCGCGACGGCCCTCGCGCGGATCATCGCGACGCTGCACGACGCCGATGGCCGCATCGCGATCCCGGGCTTCTACGACACCGTGCGCGCCGCGACGTCGTCGACGCGCGCCGAATTCGCCGCGCTGCCGTTCGACGATGGCGCGTTTCTCCGCGAGGTCGGGGCGCCGGCACTCGGCGGCGAGGCCGGCTACACGACGCTCGAGCGGCTCTGGGTGCGGCCGACGTGCGAGGTCAACGGCCTGCTGAGCGGCTACACCGGCGAGGGGGCCAAGACCGTCCTCCCCGCGCGGGCGATGGCGAAGGTCAGTTGCCGGCTCGTGCCCGACCAGGATCCGCAGGTGATCGGCGCACTGATGCGCGCGCACGTGGCGCGCGTCGCACCCCCTGGGGTGACGGCGACCGTGCGCGAGCTGCACGGCGGGCGCCCGTGGCGTGCCGAGCCGAGCGGTCCCGTCTTCGACGCGGCGCGACGCGCACTGGCGGCGGCATTCCACCGCGAGCCGGTGATCACCGGCGAGGGCGGCTCGATCCCCGTCGTCGCCGACTTCGAGCGCACCCTCGGCGCGCCGGTCCTGCTCCTGGGTTTCGGCCTCCCCGGCGAGAATGCCCACGCCCCCGACGAGTGGCTCAGCGTCGAGAACTTCGAGCTTGGCATGCGCGCGATCGCCACCTTCTGGGACGAGCTGGGCCGATCGCACGGGGCGGTCGGATAGCCCCTCGACGCGCTAGAATCGCCAGTCGCGGACGACGAAGAGACCGAAGACCTTCGTCGGGTTGATCTGGTTGAGCGTCAGGTCCGGCGTCTGCAGCAGGAAGACCGGCTGGTACGTCGCCTCGAGCGTCGTGAATCGCGCGATGCGCGTCTGCACGAGCGCGCCCGGCGGCGACTGGCCCCAGTTGGCGGCGCGCGCCTCGAGGGCGACGTAGGTCGTCGGCGTCCAGTATTTCCCGAACTCGAGCTGCGTCCCGTACAGGAACTGATTGAGCGTCGAGTTGCTGTAGGTGCCGATCGGGGTATCGCCGGCGGTGATGTTGAAGACGTCGGCGTCGAGCGTGCGGGCGAGGTTCCCCTGCAGATCCTGGGTAAACGTGCCGAGGGCGAGCGTCGCCAGCTTCTCCTGCAGGTAGGTCGCGTAGTCGGTCGTGTAGAACGGACTGCCCGCGCTCGACGCACCGCCGCCGCCGCTCCCCTGGGAGAGCAGCGATGACGACGAGCTGCCGAGCGCGAGATAGGCGATCAGGTCACTCTGCGAGAGCGGCGGCTGGGCATCGCTCGTCAGCGTGATGCGGGGCTTCTGCGCGGTCCCGGCGATGACGATCTGGATGTTGAGTGCCTGCCCGGTCGGCGTCTGGACGGCATACGTCGCGTTGGCCTGGATCGTGGGATCGAAGTCGGCGGTGCCGATGAAGTTCGCCGTCCCCTTGGTGATGTCGAATCGCTTGGTGAGGAACGTGTACTGGCCGCGCTCCGAGTTCACGACGCCGTCGAGGACGATTGCGTGGGCCTCGCGATCGGTGCGCAGGATCAGGTCGCCGTCCGTCGAGACCTCGACGTTGGCGTCCTTGTTGCGCACCCAGACCTGTGGATCGACCTGCACGTCGACGTCCATCAGCAGGTTGCGCGTGATCGTGTTCGGCGACGGAATCGCCTTCCGCACATCGCCGATCGTCGTGTCGGCGACGCTGTAGACCGCCGGATCGGTGACGTCGATCGGGCTCCGGCCGCCGACATCGGGGATGTAGAAGACGCCGTCGGTGACGTGGAGGCGTCCGGTGAGGTAGGCGGCCATCAGCGGGCCGTCGACATTCAGCGAGTCGGTGACGATTGCCCAGCCCCGCTCCTGGGTATTGATGACCCGGGCGCCGCGCGCCGTCTGGACGAGCGAGAGCACGGGGATCGACGGCGTCGACAGGTCGACGAACCCGGTGATGCGGATCGGACCGCGGCTGCGGGCGACGATCGAGTCGACGGTCACGGAGTCGTTGACGCCGTGGACGCGGACGCCGATGTCGGTGAGGCGAATGCCGAGCGGCACGATCGAGACGGTGCCGTGATCGACGGCGATCGTGCCCGACAGCTCGGGCTTCCGGATCGTGCCGCCCCAGTGGACCTTCGCCGTCCCGTGCCCGTGGAGGTCGGCGATCGTCCCGACGAACTCGGGAATCAGCTCGAACGGGATGCTGTCCGCATCGACATCGACCGAGACCGGTCCGTCCTCCGGAAATCGGGACGCGCTGGTGTCGGCGAGCTTGCCGAGGTGCATCGGCAGTCGGCCGTCGATCCTCGCGAACGTGCGCCCGCCCGGGACGGCCATCGTCCCATGCGCGTCGAGCGTCGTCCCGTCGTAGGCGAACCGGCTGGCGAGGTCGGGCACCGCGATGCCATCCCACGCGGCCGCAGCGGTGGTGACCGTCCCGGTGAACCGGGGCGCCGTGATCGTGCCGTCGACGTCGGCGGTCAGCGAGAGGTCGCCGCGCACGAGGACGCGGCTCTCGAGCAGCGCGGTCAGGTCGCCGACGGCGAAATGGGCGATGTCGACGTGAAGCTCGCCGGAGCCGGTCGCCGGGATCGTCCCGCTGACGATGATGTGCCCATCGGTGCCATCCGTGAGTGACAACCCGCGGACGCTGACGCCGCTCGCGCCCCACGTGATCAGTGCCGGCGCCTTCGCGCTCCAGAAGGTCGTGTCGAACCGCATGGCGACCGACTCGATTTCGAGCGTGTCGCCCGACGGGTCGACGGAGAGGTCGGCGTTGACCGTGTACTCCTGGTCGTGCGTCGGCGGGCCGCCCGGGACCGACGGCAGCCCGCGCTGTCGCACGAGCAGCACCAGCGCACCGGCGGGCTTGCGGTAGACGACGCGGGCATCGATGCTGTCGAGCGCGAACGAGCCGAGGGCGACGGTGTCCAGTTGCACGCCGACGACGATCGGCGCCGCGAGGTCGGGCGCGGCGATCCACGCGTATTCGGCGCGGGCGCGCTCGAACGACCCGCCGAGGGCGATCACATCGGCCGCGGTCGCGCTGCCTCGCACGTCGAACCGCTGGATCGATCCCTCGAGCGTCCCGTCGGCGTCGACGCGCCCATGCAGCAGGTTGTGCCGGATCGCGGCCGTGTCGCGCGTCGGCGAAATCGGCGAGGCCGACGCGACGACCGAGTCGAGGGGCGCGCCGGCGACGGCGGCTTCGACCTGCTGGCGCGTCGTCGGGGCCGGGGGCGGCGTGCGGGGACGATCGCCGCGCGCGCGCTGGACGGCCTCGACGAATCGCCGTTCCGTCGCCAGCGCGCGCGAGGTATCCGTCGACGGGATCCAGCGCCGGATCGCCGACAGCGAGTCGATCGCAATGCGATAGTGGAGCGTGCCGCGACGGTCGCGCGCGAGCCCGATCGCGCCGGTCAGTTCGGCGCTGGCGGCGGGGACGCGGAGCCGGGCGGTGTCCACCTCGAGGACGCCGCCGCTCGCCGCGACGCGCACCGTCGCACTGTCGATCGTCAGGCTGTCGATCGTCGACGTCGTGATCCGCGCCGTCGCGGTCGCCCGCATCGTCGCGGGATCGATGCCGCGCCCCGCGGCCGTCACGGTTGCCGTCAGGGTCGTCGGCGGCGCCCGGCTGCTGACGACGCTCGCATCGACGAGGGTGACCGCGACCGTCGCGTCGTATCCGTAGTTGCGACCGGGCGCCGCGAGGTCGAAGTGGCCGTCGATGCGCACGCGGCCGGTCGAATCGGTACCGGTCGTGTCGGCGGCAAAAGCGGCGCTGACGGTATCGGGGCTGACGCGAAACCGTCCCGTCACCGTCAGGTCGCCGAGATCGCCGACGGCGCGCACGCGCCCGGTCGCGAGCCCGCGCAGCCCGAGCGATGGCGCGAACCGCCCGGTCGTGCGTACGGCGAGCGGGGTGGCGGCGAGCGTCGCGTCGATCCACGGGTGGCCGACCGGCTGCCCGGCGAATCTGGCCGATCCGTCGAGTTGCAGGTGCGACGTTTCGCGGCCCGCGTGGTGCACGATGTCGGCGTCGACCGCCATCTGCGTGTCGGTCGCCCCGTCGAGATGGATGGCGCCGGTGAGCGTCCCGTGCAGCGGCAACCCCGGTCGCACGAGACGCACGAGCGCGAGCGGCAGCGAGTCGAGCCCGATCGCGACCCCGCGGGCGACGACGCGCCGCGCGCCGTCGCGGATGCCGTCGCGGATGCCGTCGCGGATGCCGTCGCGGATGCCGTCGCGGATGCCGTCGTGGACGCCCGCCGTGCCGGTCACCGTGATGTGGCTCAGCGTCCCGCGTCGCGCATCGACGAACCCGATCTCGGCGTCGACCGTCGCGGCGCGGACGGTGCCGTCGATCGCGACGCGCCCGCTGAATGCGCCGGGGACCGGTGTGCGGAGCGACGGCACGAAGCGCTGGATCAGTCGTGTGTCGAGGTCACTGAATGCGAGCGTGGTGTGCTGGAGCGCGAACTCGGTGCCGAGGCGGACCTCGACCTCGCCGCTGGCGCGCGTCGGACCGGTGACGGCCTCGAGACCGGTGACGTGAAAGTCCTGGCCGGCATCGGTCCAGCGTACCGTCAGTGCCCCGGTCGCGTGCCCGTCGGTCGGCAGTCGCGGCTCGAGGAAGGCGAGATCGGCGAGGGCCACCGGCGCCGCACGCGCGGCGAGCGTGATCTCGGTCGGCTTGAAGATGACGCGAGCGCTGACGCGTTCGACGTGCGACGCCGGCAGCGCCACTTCGGCGCCGGTGATCCAGAGCGAGTCGCCCGTCAGGTGGACGACGGCGTCGAGATCGGTGACCTGCGCCACCGGCCCGCGAAAGAGCGCGAGCGACGTCGACAGCCGTGCGACGGCCGCGGTCCGCACGGGCGTCGCGGGATCGGCGAGGTCGAGGCGCGTGACGGTCGTCGTGAGGTGGTCGGCCTCGATCACCTGCTGATAGCCGTGCCCCGTGGCGACGACGACGGCGCGCGAACTCGGCCCGAGGGCGACGCGGATCGCGCTGTCGCGGGCCTCGCCGGCGAGGATCGAGTCCGGCGTCCACGGGCGCCGGATCAGCACGCGTGCGTTGGTGACCTGGACGTCCGTGAAGACGATCCGGCTCCCCCAGCCGCTGTGCGTCGTGTCGCCATCGGAGCGGTGGCTCGACGCGAAGAGGCGCGCGACGTTCCACCGCCCATCCGGCGCCTGGTCGAGGACGACGACGGGGTCGTCGACCCGGACCGAGCGTCCGGCGATCCGCTGGTGCAGGAAATCGCGCAGGTGGTAGCGGACGCTGACGTGGCGCGCGGCGACGAACGGTGCGCCGGCGCTGTCGGTGATCGCGACGCTGTCGGCGGTGACGCCGCGCAGCAGGTTGCCGCCGAGGTGCCCGATCGTGACGTGGCCGTGGATCACCGGGCCGAGCGCGTGAATCACGAACCGGCGCACCTGGTTGCGTCCGACGTCGGTGTTGGTGAGGACGAGGACGATCGCCGCGGCGAGGACGAGCGGCGTCGCCACGACGCCGGCGACGATCGCCGCGATGCGCCGCACGCGCCTCGCGAGGTGCACTAGAACGCCTGGCCGATCGACAGGTTGAGGACGACGCGGTTGAGCAGGCCGGTCAGTCCCCCTTCGGTCAGGGCCGGCGCGTACGTCCGCTTGCCGCTCAGCGTGACGAGCGACGCCGTGCTGCCGCTCCCCTGCTGCGTGATCACCGTCAGCGAGTAGGTCGTCACGGGATTGAAGCCGATGTCCACGCGGATCGCGCCCACGGACGAATAGTACCGGATGCCCACACCAGGCGTGACCGATCCGACCGCCGGGAGGCTCTGGCCCCCGAGGCCCGAGCCGCCGCCGACGATCGCGCCGTCGGCGAAGACGGCGGCGCCGAGCGAGCCGACGATCGGGAACCGGTACTCGAGGGTGCCGGCGAGGAGCGTGTTCCCGCCGAGCGGCCGCGGGGTGAACTGCTGGTCGGAGATGGTGACGGTGCGCAGCTTGCCGTTGACGTCCCGATACTGCGTCTGCGCGTTGGGATTGCAGTTCACCAGTGCGACCGACGGGCCGCAGAAGACGACCGTCGTGTCATGGTGCGGCGTGATCGCGATGGTGCGCTGGCGGAGCGAGTCCGGCGAGACGGTGAGGACGCGGGGGCCGAGCTGGTTCTCGCCGAAGCCGCGGACGGAATTGGCGCCGCCGGCGTAGAAGCGGACGCGCGGATAGAGAATGTTCGCGACGTTCGTCGAGTCGGCGGGGTTGTAGCGTCCGATCGGCGAGACCCAGCCGGCGGCCGCGTGCAGCGCGAGGACACCGGTCCCGATCGCGCTCTGGTTGAAGTGCCCGATCGCCGTGAACCACGCCGCTTCGCCATAGGCGCGATTGTAGTGGAAGTCGGAGAGCGTGACCGAGGAGGCATGTTCGAGGTCGACGTGGCCGGTGTAGCCGCGCGTCGGGTACGACGGGTCGTCGGAGCGGTCGACGTTCGCCGTGAAGATCAGCGGCGAGAGCGTGTGCCGGCCGTTCAGCGCCTGCACCGAGGGGCCATCGCAGGCGCCGAAGTTGACGCAGTAGTACACCTGCGTCGAACTCGTGTTCGTCTCCTCGAACTGGTAGCGCAGGCTCGCCGTGACCCCGCTGAAGAGCTGCCGCGTGAACGTCGCGTTGGCGCCGTATCCGGTCTCGACGAAGACGCCGGGCGCGCTCCGGCGCCGCGCGAAGACGCCGGCGCCGAGCGAGTTGCGCTGTCCGAGAAACCAGGGCTGCACGAGGTCCGCGCCGAGGTTCCAGTCCGGGTCGAGGAACTGGCTGGTCGAGAACCCCTGATCGCCGGCGAGGTGGATCACGTTCTGGAAGATGAACCGGTCGTTGAGCTGCGGCGCGAGGAGGTTGTCGGCGCCGGCGCTCAGCGTCAGTTGCCGGCCGCCGCCGAGGAAGTTGTAGGTCGTCAGCTGGCCGGAGGCCTGGAAGAACTGGACGGTGCTGAACCCCGTGCGGAGCTGCGCGCGGTGGAGTGGGGCCTCGACGACCGTGACATTCAGGTCCTTGACGCTGTCGCCGCGCGCCGAGTCCGGCGTCACGGCGATCGCCGCGCGGCGAAACATCCCCGATTCGTAGAGCGCGCGCTGGTCGCTGGCGACCTGGTCGCGCAGGAACGGCTCGCCCGGCCTGAAGCTGAGCGAGTGGCGGACCGTCGTCGATGAGACCTTCGAGTTGCCGGCGACCGTCACGGTGCCGACCGTCGCCTTGCGTCCGGGCGTCACGCGAAACGCCAGCGCCGCCGTCGGCATCGCCCCGCCGCCGAGGGTCGTCGCGGTATCGACCGTGGCGTCGGCGTAGCCGCGATTCCAGAGCGACTGCCGCATCGCGGTGATCGCCGAATCGAGCGCGTAGAGGTCGAGCGGCTGGCCGACGTGCAGGTGGAGCAGGCGCTTCCGCGCGCGCGCGTCGAAGATCGTGTCCGGCACGATCGCGATCCCCGAGAGTCGCGTCGGCAGGCCTTCGCTGATCGTGAACGTCACGCGCGCGGTCGTCGCGTGCGGCGGGGTGAGCGCCGTGTCGACGACCGCGTCGCGGTAGCCGCGCTTGTAGTACAGGATCAGCAGCCGCAGGACGTCGCGCTTCAGCTCATCGCGATGCAGGTACTCGCGCTGGTAGAAGATGTGCGACTTGCTGATCAGGCAGAACGGCGCGAGGAAGAGGCTCTTGCAGTGCGACGCCTGCGTGACGATCGAGGACGCGAGGGCCCCCTTCGGGATGGCGCGCGCGCCGACGAAGTCGAGCGACAGCACCTCCGGCCGATCGCGGCGCGTCGCCGGGCGCACGCCCTGCGCGGCGGCCCGGGGCGCGCGGCCGAGGGCCGTGACGACCATGGCCGCGACCGCGGCGACGCGCGCCGGGTGACGGAGTGAGAACGACGGACGGCGCACCGGCCCCGGGAATGCAATAGGCGGACCGGCCCCGTCGGGCACCAGTCGGCGCGGCGGACTACAGGCCCGCGAGCAGCGCGTCGTTGTTGAGCGTGCCGGCAATCCGCTTGATCAACCACTCCATCGCCGACTGCGGCGGCATCTGCTGGAGCCCCTTGCGCAGCGTGTACACGGCGTCGAGCTGGTCGGGCCGGAAGAGCTTCTCCTCGCGGCGCGTCCCGCTCGTCGCGATGTCGATCGCGGGGAAGATCCGCTTCTCGGCGAGACTCCGATCGAGCTTGATCTCGCAGTTGCCCGTGCCCTTGAACTCCTCGAAGATCACGTCATCCATCCGCGAGCCCGTCTCGACGAGCGCGGTCGCGATGATCGTCAGCGAGCCGCCGCCGGCGGCCGGCGCCACCGACCGCGCCGATCCGAAGAACGCCTTCGGCCTGGCCATCGCCGTCGCGTCGAGCCCGCCGGAGAGCGTGCGACCCGTCCCCCGCTCGACGGCGTTGTGCGCGCGGGCGAGGCGCGTGATCGAGTCGAGCACGATGACGACGTCGCGCCCCTGTTCGACGAGGCGCCGGGCGCGCTCGAGCACCATCTCGGCGACGTCGGTATGCCGCTCCGCGGGCATGTCGAAGCTCGACGCGACGACTTCGCCGTAGCCCCAGGTGATCATCTCGCTCACTTCCTCCGGGCGCTCGTCGACGAGCAGCACGAGGAGGACCGCGTTGGGATGATTCACCGCCACGCCCTCGGTGATCGCCTGCAGGAGCATCGTCTTGCCGGCGCGCGCCGGCGCGACGATCAGGGCGCGCTGCCCGTAGCCGATCGGCGCGATCAGGTCGATCGCGCGGCGCGTCAGCTCCGGACCACCCTTGGCCGGGCGCCCCGTCTCGAGCGTCAGCTTGCGCTCGGGGTACGAGGCGACGAGCGAACTGAAATCCGGCCGGCGCAGCGCGGCCGCGGGATCGCCGCCATTGATCTGCGTGATGTCGACGACCGTCAGCCGCCCACGCGCGTCGCGTCCCGTCGTGGCGACGACGGCGTCGCCGCGCCGCAGCGCGTACTGCCGCACCGTGTGCACCCCGACGAAGGCATCGCCCGGCTCGGCGAGATAGCTGTTGCCCGCGCGCCGGATGTAGCCGCCATCCCGCCCGCTGTCGAACCACCCCGTCGTCTCGCCATCGGCGACGATCGGCGCCGGGACACCACCCTGCGGCGGGAGATGATCACGGCGCGGCCCGCGCCCGCGGTTGCGGCGCCCGTGTCCGCCGCCGCCCTGCGGGTTCTGATGGTTCGGCCGGCGGCCGTTCTGCGGGTTGTGATTGGGGTTCTGGTGGGGTGGCTGCGCCGCGTACTGGTTGTGATTGACGGCGGGACCCGTGGCGCCATTCGGCGGGAGCGGTGGCGTCGCGCTCGAGGTGTCGGTCAGCGTCACCGGCGGCGATCCGACCGGACCGGGGGATTCGCCCCCGTCACGCACGGGGCCGCCGTCGGCGCCGGGGCTGCCGGAGGCGTCGCCGCCGGCGGCGAAGTCCATACCCGGTCCCTCATCGGGGACATCACGATACGGGTTGGATTCGCCGGATTGTTCGGGCTGAGGGCCAATGGGGCGAGGCCCACGGCCGCGACGATGGGGACGTCGACGTTCGTTCATGCAACAGTCAGTAGGATGTGGTCTTGCGCGTTCCGCGCAGAATGCTGCGCGACTGCCGGTCGGAGCGCGGATCGGTCACGCGCGATATGGAACTGGCACGGCGCACTTCGGAGACTCGAAGTCGGCCGCTTCCAGCTACGAGTATCGCCGTTCCCCCGGCGTTGCGCAAGGTGGGCCGCCCCGTCACGACTCCGGGTCGGCGATCGCGGCGTCGCGCCGGAGGGTCGCGACCGTCGACCGGCACAGCGCGACGATCCGACCGACGCCGTCCAGCTGGCTCGTCGTCAGCCGTTCCATTTCCAGCAACTGCGCCTCGGCCAGGATCGCCGCCAGCGAGTTGTTCATCGTATGCCGCCAGCTGCGCGCCGCCGCTCCATCGGCGATCGCCCGACGGATCCGCCCCAGCTCGAGCGCCGCGGCCGGCGCGACGATCTCCTCGCTCCGCAGCTCGGAGACGGCGAGCGCCGCGGCGGGGAGCGTCCCGCGCAGCGCATCGAGTGCGGCGCGCACGGCGCCGGCCGCGTCGGCCCCGTCGGCGACGGCCACGAAGCTCTGGTACCTTTCGGGCATGGCATCCTCACGGGCGACGCAAGCGGGTGATCAAGCGCCGACGGCCGACACCGTGCTCGCGCACGCGGTCGCCGAGGCGGTAGCGGCCTATCGGGATGGCGGCGATCTCGCGCAGCTCCACGAGCGGCTCGCCGCGCTGACGGGCGACGCGGACGCACTCGCCGCCGCCGTCGAACCGTATCGCGACATCCCCGAAGTGGCCGGCCCGATCTACGAACGGATCGTCGCCGATCAACCGAACAATGCGCGGGCGCTCGTCATTCTGGGGAGTGCGTACTGGCTGCACGGTCGCGGGCCCGAGGTCGTCGGGGTGCTGGCGGCGAAGGCGATCGCGGCCGATCCCGGTCACCGCGGCGCGTGGCACCTCTGGGCGCTCACCGAGTCCGACCAGCGCGCACGCGTCACCCGCTGGCAGCAGGTCAGTCGCCGCTTCCCCGAGGACGACCTCGCCCGGGCGAACCTCGCCGACAACGCGGCCAGCCTCGCGAGCGCCGAACACGATCCCGTCGCGCTCGGCATCGCGCTCGATACCTACGTGGCGCTGCGCGACCGCGCGACCAGCGACGCCCAACGCACGGCGCTCGAGCGCGCGATCACGACACTGAGCGGCTGGCGGCTCTGACGGGACCGACGGCGCTGCCCGGACTCGCGGCGCTCGCCGGGTAGAGCTTCGCGGCCAGCGCGTCGACGAACTCCTCGGCCGCCATGCGCCGCCGCGCGAGGCGCGGCGTGACGCCGACGAGCTCGCGCATGTGGCGCGTCAGCATCCGCGGCGCGCTGTACCCGAGGCGTTCCGCGACGTCCTCCAGCGACTGCGCGGGATCGCGGGCGCACGCATAGGCGCGCAGGAGCCGCGCGCCGACGATCATCTCGCGGGGCGAGCCAAAGCCCGCGGCGCCGAGCTGCCGGTAGACCGTCCGCACCGTCACCTGGGCGGCGGCGGCGAGATCCGCCGCGGTGTCGAAGCCGGTCGGACGTCGCACGAGGCGCTCGACGGCACGCGCCAGCGATGGCGTCAGACGGCCAAGCCCCGGCGCGAGCCGGCGCAACAGCGCCCCGCTCAGCGCATGGCCCGGCTGCCGCTCGATCGTCTCCAGCAGCCGGCTCGGCGCGTCGTCGTAGCGGAAGAGCACGACCGGCGGCGCCGCGATCGTCGACAACTCGGCGACGGCCCTGAGCGACGTCGGCGAGACCGCGGTGTAGATGACGAGCGGCGTCCACGGCGCCGACGTGAGCAGCGACGCGAGCTCGGCGACCCGCTCGGCGCCATCGGCGTTCGGATCGGCGATCAGCACGTCGTGCGCGCCGCTCCGCGCGCCGGCCTCGAGCGTGCGCCATCCGTCCGCGAGCGTCAGCGCATGATGCGCGCAGAGCGCGACGCGGAGATTCGCCTGCAGTGGCAGGGCGACGTAGGCAAGCACATCCAGCTGGAGACGGCTCACACGCCCAGTATCGCGCATCCGGCCGCCAAACGCGAACCCCGGCCCGCGACCGTGACCCGGGCGGGACCGACCTATCGGTGTTCGTTCGCGGCAATTCGTGCCAGCCGTTCGGCCAGCACGACGTCGATCGGCTCGGAGCGGTCAGCATCCTGCGTCGCGTGATCCAGCCATCCATGCACGAGACGAAGGACGAGTCGCGCCCCGTGCATCGGCGCCCGGGCGTCGACGCGCGCGTCATCGAGGCGCGCGAGCGTCGCGCGGCGCGGCACGGGCCGGATCCCGTCGCGCGGATCCGCGCCGTGGCCGCCGCCGGCGGCCGGCGGCATCGGGCGGGCCGGCGCGAGGAGCACGCCGCGCTTCGGCCGTCCGGCGTGGCGCCCGCCGCTCAACGCCCCGTTCCGTCGTCCGTCGCGCGTTCCGCGCCGGGAGAGCGGCTGATCGCGCGAGGTCCGGCCGAGACGTAGCGCTGACCCGGCTCGTCGAGCGCGTCGAGCGTGTGCTCGAGCGCGTTGCCGAAGACCTCGACGCGCGGCAGCCGGTGCGGATCGAACGCCGGATCGTGCGGGCTGCGCGCCGGGCCGCCGGCGACCTCGAGGATCGCGTCGAAGGCATAGCGCACCTCGCGCCCCGTGCGCGGGTCGCGCCAGACGCCGGCGCTCGCGAGCTCGCGTCGCTTCGGCCAGACCCCGAGGGGCAGCGCGAACGTGCGCACCGGGTAGCCTGGCACCGCGGAGTCGATCGCCAGCGCGCCGCGGGCGATCTGCTCCTGCACGACGGCATCGGAATACTTCCCGAGGTTCGCGTGCCAGAGCGTGTGATCGCAGAGCTCGAAGCCCAGCTGCGCGAGGTACTGCAGCTTCCGAAACCGCCACGCCGACAGCTGGCCATCGATGCCGCGATCGCCGAAGAACGCGTGGCCGGCGGCGGCCGCCGGCAGCACGCAGAAGTCGGCGCGGTTCGCCCAGTCGGGATGCCGCGCGTGAAAGTCGAGCCAGATCCCGAGCGCGGACCCCGGGTCGACGACGAGGGTGCCGTCGTGGTCCAGGTAGCGGAACTGCGACGGCGACGCGTCATCGAACGTCACCACGACCGGCGAGAGCCCGGCGGGAAGGTCGATCTGCCCGGCGACGAGCTGCGCCACCGTGATCGGCCGATAGCCGCGATCGTACAGCATCGCGAGATCGCGGCGAAAGTGATCGCGCGAGACGGTCCATCGCGTGTCGCTGTCGCCGATCAGGTGGTACTCGAGGATCGGGATCCGACCGAGTTCGTTGGGCGGACGGCTCGCGGGCGCGTCGGGACGGCGGGCCGCGACGACGAGGAGCACGGCGGCGATCGGCGCGACGCCGAGGGCGCGTCGCGCCACGCGCGCGAACGGACGGTGGCGGCGCGCGGACAGCACGGATCTGGTCACGTGGAGTTGACGAGTGATGCGGGGCCCTGTCACCCGCATCCTCGTCCATCATGCGCGTGCGTCAGGCGCGGCGAATCACTCCGAGCCAGTCGGCCTCGCGTCCGCCGTATCCGGGGAAAATCCGGTCGAGTTGTCCTGCGCCGAGGTGGCGTGCGGCGACCTCGCTGAAGACCGCGCGGAAGTCCGTCGTCAGCGCGAGATCGCGTCCTTCGTTGAGCTGTTCCGGCGCGAGGCCCGGCCAGTGGCCGTGGACGCGGCCGCCCACGACGTCGCCGCCGAGCACGAACATGCTGCCGGCGTGTCCGTGATCGGTGCCGCCGTTCCCGTTTTCATGCGCGGTGCGACCGAACTCCGACATCGTGACGATCGTGACGTCGCCCATCCGGTCGCCCAGATCGATGACGAGGGCGGCGAGGGATTTGGCGAAGTCGTCGAGGCGGCCGGCGAGCTGGCCGGTCGCGCCGCCCTGATTGACGTGCGTGTCCCATCCGCCGACGTCGGCAAACGCGATTTCGACGCCCAGGTCCATCTTGATCAGCTGCGCGATCTGCTTCAGTCGCGTGCCGAACTGCGAGCGCGGGTAGTCGGCGAGCGCCTCCGGCTGGTACTTCTGGATGTTGGCCGCCTTGAGCATCTTCACCGCCTCGAACATCTCCGAGCCGGTGCCGTGCACGAGATCCGCCGACCCCGTGCGATAGAGCGCCTCGAGGCGCTGCGCATCGGTCCCGGTCGCCCGGACGGAGAACTCGTCGAGGCTGTTCATCGCGACGCTCGGCGCCGGTCCCTCGAGGATGCGCGGGCTCTGCGGGGCAAGCGCCACGGCGCGAAACGGCGACGGCGCATCACCGACCCGACAGGCCTCGCACGTCCCGCGGGTCGCCAGGTAGCGATTGAGCCAGCCGTCCGGCGTGTTCTTGTCGTCCGGCGTGCCGCTCTCCATGAAGTCCTGCGCATCGAAGTGCGAGCGGGTCGCGCTGGGCGAGCCGACCGCGTGGATCGTCGCGAGGAGCCCGCGATCGTGGAACGGCTTGAGCGGCGCGAGCGCCGGGTGGAAGCCGAAGTACCCGTCGATGTCGATCGCCGACGTGCCGATCCCGGCCCCCGGTCTCGGCACGGCGATCGAGGGACGCATCGCATAGTACGCCGGATCGCCGTGCGGCACGACCACGTTGAGTGCGTCGGCGGCGCCACGCTGGAAGAGGACGACGAGCGTCTTGCCGCGGGGGGCGGCGGGCATCGACATGCCGAACGCCGTGCGGCGGAGAAACGCGGGGCTCAGCCCGAGGGTGACGAGGGCGAGTCCACCCGACTTGACGAAGACGCGACGATCCATGGTCCGATGCTCCTGGAGGATGGCGAGCGGTCAGCGCCGCTGGAATTCCGGGGCGCCGATCGCGAGACCGACGATCTCGGCGAGGCCCATCGGATCCGGCCGGCCGGCGGGCCCGCCGATGCGGGTCGCACTGCTGTCGGCGCGCGCCGCGGCCAGAAAGGGGTGGTTGCCGGAGATCAGGATCCGGCGCGTGTCGGGTGACGCGTCGCCGCCGAGGAGCGCGGCGATGACGCCGTCGACCTGGTCGGTCCGCGGGGCTGCGGCGAGCGTCGCGGCCGGCGGCCACGCGCTGACCTTGACGCCGGGGATGCGATCGGCGGCGATCGCCATCCCGAAGTTGATGCGGCTCAGGATCGCGCCGGTGTTCATCCAGCTCTCGCCGGTCTCGGCGTAGCCGTTGGGGGCCTGGTGTCCGAAGATCGGCTCGCCGAGTCGGGCGACGACCTGCGCGGTGCGGTCGGTGCTGTCGGGCGTGGCGCCGAGCGCGCGGAGGGCACTGACGACGATTTCAAACGGCGTCTTGACCTTGCTGCGGTAGGCCGCGCGCGAGAAGAACTCGGGCGACGTGACGATCGTCCAGACGACCTGCCGGATGTCGCCGTCGGTGCGCGTGAACGTCGCGGCCGCCCGGTCGACGAGCGCGGGCGGCGGGGAGTCGCTCACGAACCGGACGCAAAGGGCGCGGCTGATCGTGCGCGCGGTCGCCGGGTGCCGGGCGACGATGTCGAGGACGTCCTCGCCGTCGGCGAGTCCGCGACCCGCGGGTAGCGTGTGACCGAGGACGACCTTGGGGTCGGCATCATGCGCGGCGGGTCGGAAGACGAAGCTGCCGGCGGGCTGCATGTTGCCGTCGGCGCGCTGGATCGACCAGCCGGTGAACGCGCGCGCGACGTTGATCACGTCCTCCTGCGTGTAGCCGCCGTCGACGCCGAGCGTGTGGAGCTCGAGCAGCTCGCGGCCATAGTTCTCGTTGAGCCCGCGCGCGCGGCGGGCGCCGCGACCGCGTCCCGGCTGCGCGGCGAGCGTCTCATGGGTGCTGTCGGCGACGCTCTCCCAGTTGTCGAGGTAGAAGAGCATCGCCGGACTGTGCGCGACCGCGCCGAGCAGGTCGCGGAACCGGCCGAGCGCGTGGGGCCGGATCACGGACCGGTCGAAGTCGGCGAGGTAGTACCGCTCGGGGCCGCCCTTGTTGGCGTAGACGTTGAAGTGATTTTCCCAGAAGTCGGTCATCACTTCCTGCAGCTGTCGCTCGCTCATGACGGCGCGCGCGACGCGGGCGCCGTCGACATCGGCGAGGATCCGCCCCTGCGCGCGCCGCAGCGAATCGCGGGCCTGCCGGAGCGCGACGGTGTCGGCGACCTCGCCGGCCTTGAGCATCCGCGTGAGCTGGCCGGGTTCCGGGTACGTCGCGACGAGGGTCTGGATCGAGAGGCTGTACGTCGGGAAGTGCGCCAGGAACTCCTGCGTCGTGACGTCGTGCACCGACGCGGGCGTCAGTTGCTCGGCGATCCAGCGATCGAGCCCCATGTGTCGCACGCGGGTGACGTCGCCGGGCCGCGCGCCGAATGAGAGGCGGCTCAGCGCCTGCTGCACCTGCTGGTCGGCGGTCAGTTCGCGGCCGCTGTCCGAGACAGGCGGGAGCGGTGCGGCACTGACGACATCGGGGTCCGTCTCGGCGGGATGATGCGCGCAGGCCGCCACGCCAAGGGCGCACGCGGCGAGCGTGGCGAGGCGCGCCACACCGAGATGCACCCCACCGGGGCGCACCGTGCCGAGCGCGGCGCGTCGCCCGCTGCCACGTCGCGACGTCGCGCGGGTCCCGTCGGGCCTGCACGTGCCTGGGTCC
>Ga0209611_10006923_pt1 | contig 18353 bp, 16 predicted proteins | sample S1TSphgellanicum_3_FD_187693 | JGI IMG/M metagenome (GOLD analysis project Ga0209611, IMG submission 187693) | Host-associated microbial communities from peat moss isolated from Minnesota, USA - S1T2_Fc - Sphagnum magellanicum MG (SPAdes) (version 2) | ecosystem: Host-associated > Plants > Peat... | reverse complement strand
CGGAAAATACAAATACGGGAACAGTGGGTACTCCTGAAGACATGTCCTTAATCCACGTTTTTAGAATTGTCTTTTGGCCCTCAAATTAACTGGTTGGCAAGGCAATGAGAGCTCAAATTTAGTACTAAATTTAATCTATAGACCATAAATCTTAGAGAATGTGGCCAAATGCACAACAAGAGGCAGTTAAGCATACTCTTGTCCAACAGTAGTAGTAATAGGAATTTTTTTGAAGAACTCAAGAGTATATGCCCAAATTGAGATTGTAATTCCTCTCGCATACCTATATCTCCTAAAAAACACCAAACTTTTAAATCCAGCGCTAGCTTTGCATACCCATTCATGGTCATGACCTATGTCTCTGGAAGCACCAGATGGTCTATGTAAAGTACTGGAATATTGAATTTATATTATTGCTGACAACACATTGGCATCAACCATTAGCCTTCCACAACTTTTTCTTTCTTTCAAATGTAGGTAGTTCCTAATGTGGCTACATAGCTAAGGCTTCAATTAACATAAGTGGATACATATAAGTATAATATTTGATGACATAGAGCACAAACAAAAGACTACAATCTCCTACAAAGTGAATGAGAAGTAAATAAAACTAACTATTAAGTATTAATTGAAATTGCAATCCACATGAGGAATTCAAATCATGTCAATATCATGTTAATCATGGGCTGTTGAAATATTGGGATTAAGTACAAAATTGCTGATCATTTTTTGAAAAATTACCATGAGGCCAAAACTTGATAAAGTTCTATGGAGTTTGATATAAGCATCTTCTGGCTATGTGGCCAGATAGCCATTTTATGGATGCACTGGGCTACTAGGTATTTGGCCACATTTCATAAGAATAGGCTGCATATGCTTATGTATGCTAATGTAAGTTTGGTAAAACAAAATGCACTTGTAATATGCAGGAATCCTATCTATACATAGCAGTCCCTACTTCTCCAAGAAAAAACTGAAGTTAAACACTCAATAGATAGGGTGTTATTTGCAAGGGGTATAAGCCCAGTCCAAAACTGGTGACGAAATCTTTTGGGAAGAGATATTTCATGCAGCCAAAGGGAAGGCCCAAGCATGCACTCAAGGTGCCTTGCTTTTTCCCCTTTTAGGTTTTTTTTTGGGGGGTGGGGGGTTGGGAGAGGAATTTTTTTCCTGTTTCCCTGGTTCCCAATGTGTTCCCATCAGATTCCCAATATGTTCCTCAACATGCTTTCCATAAGCACCTGACTTTTATCCCACATACTTTGGCAAATGTTGTCCACCTTTCACCTATATAGCTGGGCCAATGGGAAGGACCTCTATACTTCAAAATAGAACTTGGAGTGATTGAGAATTTATTGTTTGTCGAAATGGAATCATGAAAATTAGACAAACATGTGTTGAGCTTGCCAAGGTACTATGGTGATTAAAAAGTTGCTTAAAAGTTTAAAACTTAACCAAGTTATAGTTCATTTTAGTGATCCAAAGAAGTGGGACCCAGGACCATGAAATCACCAGCTTACCCTGCCAAAAAATAAAATTACGGTCTAAGACTGGACGCACCAAATGAAGGGTTGTCAAGGAGACATGCTCCCCACAATGTTCTTTTTGTCACTTTGTGATGATGATCTACAAAAAGAATGGGCCAAATTTGGATACAAGCCAAGTGTGAAAGTAGTTTTTCTATAACATCCTTCTATGTTTTGGGCCACCTACTAGAGCCTAATGTTTTTTTTTCAAATTTGTTACATAACTAAGGTGGCCATCATACCTAAAATTATTTAGGCTCCAGATTTGGCGATTAAGCCTTTTTTAACAGCATTACCAGAATTTACAAAATGGTTTGGCGATTTATAAATTTTGGAAGATATTGGGTCAAATTTTGGCCAATTAAAAATCCAAATTTCAGCATTCTAAAACAAACAGGACATTCAGCGATTTTTCGCAAAATAAAATAAATCACCACCTAAGCCAAGTATAGAAAAAATGTATTTAGTTTTGAATTTTGTTCAAACCAACAAAAATGGCACATGTATGGCAGCATGCCTCAGCGTGTGAGCTTCTGCAAAACATGACGAGCCACAGGCCTTTGCCGAATGGTCATTTCTCCAAATATCACTATTGCAATTGTTCTCTTGTTTTTATGGCCTCTAATGCCTCAAAGAGAACTGCTCCCATAACATAAAGCTAGATTTATTAGTGTATATGCAGGTCACCGTAAATCCAAGAAAATAGCCTCCTAAAAAATAAGAAGTAGCTTACACGTACTTACTACATGTAAGGTGGCTCTTGCATTGCACAGTATGTGTAACATGCTTTCAGTGCCTCTGTAACTTGATGTGTAACTTGATTACACAATTACTTAGGTAAATGTTTAATGGAGTAAGTTGGGTGTAGGATTCCATAATTTGGTCATGGTGCATTGACTTATATCATGTGCACCATGTGATGTTGTTTGCTTGTGATTAATTGTGGAATCACATGGGGAACCTTGATGTAGAAACAATTGAAACTAGAGAAATTAAACATGTGGATGTTAGGAGAAATTATTATATTAGATCAAAAATATTCACACATTTCACCAAGGGGCAAATTTCTTTCTTTCTCGTGAAAACTATCTTGGCCATTCCTCGTGAGTTAGAGTCCTTGGAAAGTCTAGTCAAATTAGCACGAAAGAAGCATAATGATGGGCTTAAATCAGTCAAAGTCATTAAGGTGGAAGGATCTCATGCACTACGCAAGATCAACATTAATAGAAACGATCATAGTAAAACACTACACATTTTAATTAAAATTAATAATAACTTAGTAGAACAATTGGTGGACACTAGCACTTCCATGTCAATAATGTCAATTGCATGGATTAATGCATTTGATGTCTAGTTTTCAATCTTACAAAACAACGTCTGGGGTGGTGACCGAAGCTTTTTGCAGGATCTCTGAGTTGCCTATCAGAGTTGGGGATGTTCAATGTTTCATGACATTTATGATCATGGATATTATTATGATGTGCTGGTGGGATTGAACTTTTTCATTAATATTGGTGTTGTTATGGATGTGGAAAAAGGTTTGATATAAGTCAAACAAGGTCTAGGGAACAATGTGTAGATTCTACCATTAAATATGGTGAATATGCTCCAACTAGTGACAAACCAAAACAAATGTATTAGTGAAGGAAATGAGGACGAAACTTTTCATTTGTGGGGTATGGGGTGCCAGCCATTGGGTGAAACCAAAGTTAAGTAAGGAATACATAATAAGGATCTATTGTTTGATGATGAAAATACCTTAGATGCATTTGACAACTTTAATGCGAAGACATAAGATTCGGTAGATGGTGAAATGGAAGATCTGTTCTCGCCAAATGGATCTAAAGAAGTTGAAAAGTTGACGGACAATGGACTTGACCTATTTGTACAAAATGAAGGCCTTCACCAAATCATGAACTTGTTGCTTGAAGTGTAAGCAAACAAGGTGATGTTTGGAGAAATTTTTTATTCTAATATTTTGAAGAGTGGATGTGGTGTGTTAATTAGGATGAAGATAGGAGGAAAATGATGTATCAGGGTGAAAATTGTTTAAGGTGTACGACATAGGATGAAAAGGGTTTAGTCCTTACTGCAATTTTTTTTACCCCTATATTTTGATCCCTATAAAAAATAATGAATCAAAAGTTGTCAAAACTTTCAAAAGGACTATATTTTAAACCATTATAATTTTAGATTCCATCATAATCATCCATAAATGTGTCTTTACATGGTAAAAAAGACTAGTTAAAAAGGACAGAAAAGGGTGACGATGTGACAAGATTTTGGTACACCTTAAAGAATTTGAACCCAGTAGACATCTTCCAACTTGATATTGAATGAAGCTTTCATAATGTTAATGAAATGAATATGGTATCTGATGAAGGAAAGGAGAGATGGGTTGATATTAACGGCAAGATCAAAGTCAGTTTTGATTTGGATCAGGAGAAAACCAACCAACTATGGGAATTATTAAATTAATTCTTGGATTTTTTGCTTGGCATAAGGGAGAATTAGGGTGTTGTAGAAGTAGGGAGTATGTGGTTGACGCCTAGGGATTTCTTCCACGTAAAACCACACCTAGTACGCTTTCATTTTGGGAGGAGGTTAAGGTTAAAAAACAAATTGACACATTAGTGGCATTGGGGAAGATGAAGCCAAATTCATATAAGTATGCTTGCAGAGTTACATTACCGGTCAAGAAGGATGGCAACCACCGATCCTATGGTGATTATAGACCTTTAAATTTGCAAGCTTAAAGAGATGCATTTCCCATGCCTCTTGTGGAAGATGTTATACATAGCTTAGCAAAGTTTAGTGGTTTTCTACACTTGATTTGCAATCCAGATTTTGGCAAATCAGGATGGCATTAGAAAAAATTTGCAAGTCTACATTGATTACCAAATCAAGCCTATTTGATTGGACAATCATGCCTTTTGGCATGAAGAATGCAACTAGTACTTTCTCCAAGACTATGATTGAGGTTTTTGGTATTTATCTAGACAAATTCCTTAAGTTCTTTGTGGATGATTTGAATGTACACAACATTACTTGGGAAGAGCACTTGGAACATTTGTGTCATGTGTTGCTGCAGTTGAAGGAAGTTAATATAAAACTCAACCTAGGCAAATGTGAATTTGTGAATTCTAACTTAAGATTTTTAAGGCATGTAGTAAGTTGTGACGGAACCCAACCATATCTGAAGAAAATCAAAATTGTAACTAGTTTTTCAATTCCCATCATTGTGATTAATGTGCAAGTGTTTTTGGGACTGACAAGGTACTATAGGAACTACGTCAAGGGTTATTCTTGCATTGCCATTCCATTGTTTAACCTAACAAAGAAGGATGTTGTTTTTAAATGAACCCTAATTGTTATACTACCTTTGATTTTTTGAAGGTTATTCTGATATCAACTCCAATTCTTGTCAAATTTGATTTCATGAGGGCATTTATTCTAGATGTGGACTGGTCAACTCGTGGAGTAGGAGCCATATTGTCTAAAAAAGAAAGGAGAAATGAAAGAATTATTACCTATGTCAACAAGGGGCTTTCCCATGTTCAGAAAAAATTCCACCCTATGGAGGGTGAGTGTTATGCATTGGTATGGGGCATAATGCACTTCAGACAATATTTATTTCGAAATCATTTTACACTTCAGACTGACCACAAGCCACTAGAGTGGCTGGCTATAGTTTTAGATGCCTATGGAAGGCAAGGCTGATGGGTCAACACATTCTAGGACTTTAGCTTCAAGATCTAGTATAGAGTAGGATTTCAACATACCAATGTTGATGTTTTAAGTCATAATCTAGTTGGCGTTATTGAGGAGAATGAAGATCTAGATGAAGAGATTTAGGATTACAAGTTGGTACAAATTGATTGGACAACTGAAAAAACCATTTGGACCGGGAAGAGAAGTTCCAAAGTGGGAGTTAATTTGTAGCAATTGAGAAGTCACGAATTGTTGAGATAATTTATTCATGGTTGAAGCATGAGTGAATGATAAGAATGAAATCCACATTAACATTGGTACAATTGCTATTGCTAGCATAAAAGGGTGTATTGAAATGGTGGATGCCAGATAAGAAGTGATAAGTCAAAAAAGGAGGCGAGAGCTTTGGGATGTTAAAACCCATTGGTAATTAATTGATGAAACTTAGTCATTAGTTGATGGGGATGAAGAAAATGAAAGCTTGGATATAACTTTCAATGAAGATGATCTTGCAGTCATGGTTGAATAGATGATTAGCAAGATGTAGCTTATTGCTAAGATGGATTGGGAGGTTATTGGAAATATTAGTCAAACCCAAGCAAGGCAAAAACATGCTTATGTTTCTCAGAAGGGTAGGTAGATGTTTATGGGATTCAAGGAAGAATCACCTTGGTGAAGATGAAGAAACTAAGGAAAAAGAAGTCGTTGGCCTCCGGTTGGGAAGGATCATTTTTATTTGTGAATTACCTAGACAAAAATGGGTTTATGGACCATGATGAAGGAGGTAGAATTTGTGTGATCAAGGGGAAGAACAAACAACTTCAGGACAAACTTAAAAAAGACCTACAAGTGTTCCAAATCCACATGAAGTGTGAAAACTAAGGGACTTAGTCTAAATTGTAAACGAGTCATTACATTTGTGACGAATGATGATGGGATGAAACCCTAAAGAGGACGAAACATTATAACCAACTGTAGAAAATAGAAGACGATAAATTATTAGGTGGTTGATGGTGAGGTGATGGGAGTATCCTTTCTGTTATGGCTATTTTTTTATATTGTTGTTTATTTATAAGTAATGGCAATTGTAGGCTTTTACTTTTGACAACACTTGTTTTGTTGTTGTTTTTTTATTGGATGCATTTTTGGTGGTGTGGAGTGGTTTGCATTGCAACCTTGATGGAGGAAAGCCAAGGAGTTGAGGAGGAAGATAAGGAAGGAACTACTTATTGAATAGCATTGGTGATTCAACATGTTTTTAACAAAGAAGGAAATAAATAGTTTTGTTTATTAGGCAAGACAATGTGCTTGTAGGAGTTAAATTGCTATAGATGGGGGATTGCTATGTTGAAGCAATGTAGATTCCATTGCATTAGTTGTCTCAACAAATTAGACTTGGTTGTTGTATTTCCTTTCAAGGTTGATGACCCTGGGCATGATGAAAAACTTAGGGATCTCAATGAATAGCCATTCTACTTCTTTTTGTTGTCAGTTTTGAGTTGTATGTTGTTTGGGGTGAATGTGGTGATTGTTTCTCATGAGAAAATACCTTTTAATTTTGGAGCTTCAAAGGAAATTTGGGATTCATTAAGGTCCAAAATTTGTGAATTGGGCATTTGAAAGATTGGGATTTCATTTGTCAATCTCATGAGTAGTTTTATATGTCAAATTGAAGTGTGGGGTGTTTTAATTGTAAGTGTCAAGTTTGGCATTGTTTGTACTAGTGGTCAATTATTGAATATGTGGACTTGACATAGTCACAAGAGTGGAATTGCCAAGGAAATTTTGGGGCATAAGTGGTTTCTTTTATATGTATGGTGTGTCATGGGGATGGAAGTTCTTAATATGGGGTTCAATGGTCTGTTATGAACAAGAACGATGAAACATGGCCGTTCAATTTTAAAAGGAGAGATCAGAGAGACCTTATTCTTAGATACCTTTAATCACTTGATGTGTTATGCTGAATGAAAGAATTTATCTAGGTTTCATTGATGGTGTTTAGGGCTTTTGGAAAAAATTGCCAAAGACAAGTGAATCTATGTAATTGTCTTATGATGAATTGACCTACTAGGCACATTATGTATGCCTTTGTTTTTCATTACAATACAATGATTAGAAGGATTATGGAGAAATTGATCCTCACTCATAAAATAAAACATACTAGGTACCCTAATATTTTTTCAAGTTTAGCAATAGTTATATTAATTTTGAAAATGTTGTTTTTTGGGAAATTATTTGTTTAAAGATGTTGAAATTTAAAAAATTACAAAGGAGAGAAAATTAAATAAATTGGTGGAAATTGTGGAGCTTCTTGCTTCAAAGTTCAAGCTAGTACATTTGTAGAACAATATTCAATACTTGATTGATAACATTTTTCTTCTTTTATAATTTGGTGAAACTTTAAATCACTTCATTTTTGCAAAAAGGCATAATAAAAAGTGTTTTCAAAATATTTTCATTTATGTTAAATATTCAAAGTCTAGAAAACTTGTTGAAGAAGCTGCCTACATTTATTGTTGAAATTTCGTAAATTATTTCTTTTACTGCCAAAGTGGATTTTGAAATCTAAAATTATTATTTGACAACCAAGTATTGAACCTAAAAATGGCACTACACTATATATAATATCTACACAATTTTTTCCCCCAAAAGTAGTTTAGGCAAAAAATAGTGTTAAACATAATAAAGATTTATGTTTTTTTGTTGTTGTTTGGACATGCAATGAAGTGAGCCAGTTTGAGTAAAATGGGCTCATGTTTTTCTTTTTTTCAGGCTGGGTTAAGGAACTTGATTTTTTTTGGGTTTGGGAGGTTTGTTCTAGTGTCGTCCAATTATCCAAATTCATCTAGATATGCATATGAATAATGGCTGGATATATATTCATACATATCTAATTTTTTAAATATTTTTCATAACCAACTATGTGCACAATTGTCGGATGCTTAATTGCTCTATTATTTTTATCTTTAACCGTATCCACCCAAAAGGGTTTTCAAAGGTTGATATTTGGTTATTAGGGTTTAGAAAAATGTCAAATATGTGTTTCATTTAGGGTTTAAGCTCTTAAGTTAGGTTTCAGTTTCGGAGGAATGAAAAACCTATCACTCTCAAACTTTCGACACTATGGCTTTTACATTTTGTGTTTTGTGCTCAACTTTGCTTTGAGTTGCAAGTTTGTGTTCTCAAGTTCCTTGTTTCATTAGATTAGTGTGTGGTGCTCTAATTTCTTAGCACTTGGCACTTTCTTTTCTTGTGCTTGGCCTTTGCTTCTTGATGTTTAGTGTTTTGAACTCTTAATGTTTTGTTTTCTTTGTGTTTAAGCTTGGTTTTGGATGCAACTTCAAGAGGTGCAACGTGTAACTTGAAGAAACTTGAGAAAGTTTTTCATAGTAAAGTAAGCTCCTAACCCTAAACCTCTTTTTTTGTTTATCAAACACTGTGATTTTTTAGCATTGTTTTTATGCATTGTTTTTTTTCAAGCATCATGAATTTTTGATGTTGTTTATGGGCACTATGCTTTCTCAAGCGTTGTGGTTCCTCAAAGTTTTTTGACATTATTTTTGGGCACTATGTTTTATCAAACACTATGGTTTGTTGGTGTTGTTTTTGGGCATTGTGTTTTTTCAAGTGCCGTGGTTTCTTAGTGTTGTTTATGGGCAATGTGCTTTCTCAAGCTAGACAATGTGCTTTTTCAATCATCATGGTTTATCAATGTTATTTTTAAGTAATGTGCTTTTTCAAGCACCTTAGTTTTTCAGCCTTGTTTTTTGGCATTGTGGTTTTTCAAGGATTGTGATTTTTTGGCATTATTTTTTTAGCATTATGTTTTCTCAAGCACGGTGTTTATTTGACTTTGTTCCTAGTGTTGCATTATGTGTTTCGTTTTGAGCTTTGCATGTAACTTTATGCTTCTATGCTTTGCACTATGCATTTGTGTTTCCTTCTTGGCTTTGCTCCAAGTGTTGTGCTCTCCACTTCCTTTTATGCCGTGCTTTTGGCTTTTGTTGCTTGGTGTTTGTGCAAATTTGTTTCCAGTTTTTGGACACAACCTACAACAACAACCACATTTTGGACTTTGGATGTAGCACGTAACAATAAGAAGCCATTATGTTTCATAATGAAGGTAAATTCCTAAACCCTAAACCTTTGATTTATTTATTTTTGGTTTTGGGAGCTTGAAGTTGAGTTTGTTTTGTTTTAGTGTGTTTTCTTTGTTGTGTGTAGGTGCATTGTGCATTGTGCATTATGTTTGTTTGTTCGATGGTTGAGGAGGCAGAGTTTTGCATGATTAAAAGTGTGGGCAAAGTTGATGAAAATGCATCAACTCCCCAGATTCAAACACCTATAGCTACATCTTCATTTTCAAATGTTGAAAGTGTACCCCTTCAAACTGGCAGTAATGTGCCAAATTTAGATGCTTTCCAACTTGAGACCATAGAAGCACAAGTTATTACTTGGAGGCCTCATGCTTGGATTTCTATATGTTGGGAATTTTTTGTTATTAATGATAATCATCTTGTGGATTTGGAAAACTTGCAAATGCTGTAATGCATCATTTGCAAATTTGAGTAGGCATCTGAGATTGATTCAACACAATGATCTATTCTTCGTAAGGGTTTAATAAAATACAATAAAACTAATGGCATAACTCCCATGAATATTCATGTGGAGATTACACATCCAAAGTTATGGGCTTAAAAGAAGCAAATTTGTAGTGAGAAGGTGGTAACACTTGATTATACCCGGCAGCCAAGAAAAAAGAAGGCAAATCCTTCTAGTTGTGCAATTACAACATTCTTTGGTGCAAAAAATCCTTATAAAAAAACTGATGATGCTCAATTGTAGTTTCTTGAGGATTTGGTGTTATACATCTGCAAGGGTTATATGCCATATCCTCTTGTAAAAACATTTGGTTTCGGAGGTTGATCTTATGCTAATGTCCTTGAGTTCAATTTCTCTCTCGATCTTCTTTAGTGGAAGAAATGTTACTTGCAATGGTGAAGAAGACATTAGACTAGCATGTTTTGCCAAATTTGAAAATTGTAGCAATAGTTTCAACTAGTTTCGATCTTTGGATGTCTCGTGGTGGTGTTGACACATTTGCTCTAGTTATAAATTTTTTGAACGAAACTTGGGTGTTGATGCATGTTACTATGGGGTTGTTTAAGGTTCATGAGACTTCTAGGCAATCCATGGCCATACAACTTTAGTCCCTATTGAAGAAACATGGATTATTGCATTGAATAATTGCCTTTGTAAAAGTTGAAGGTAGTAATTTGACTATTATGGTAGTAGCTCTATAATCAATTGTTGATTGTGAACTTTTGAAGTTGCTTAGGGTCTATGAGGGTATTTGCTTTGGGCATGTAATGTCTAAGGCATGTTAGTATGCTTTTAATGATGACAAAGTTTCTACTGGGTTGAGAAATGTCAATGTGAAGGATGCACATGTTGGTTTACAGAAAACAATTACCTAGACCAAAAAGTCTAGGAAAGGGAGGTAGGAGTGGGAGCAGGCTTGTGATAGCGAGATGCAACATCAAAAATTAAAAACTCTCATGAATACCATATTTACAAGCAAGGTCATAATGTTTGAAGAATGTCTACAGTTTAAAGACGCCATTATTCTTTGTTATGGAAGGCAAAAAACTATGGCTTTGCAGCAAAGAAATGCCAAAAGCTCAAGTGTGGGTTGTTGTTGAAGTAATCACATCTTGCTTAAACCCTATTGTATCAACATGTGTCATGAATCAATCAAAGGGCCATTGGCTATTTTCAAACACTTTGACAACAACTATTGCACTTACTATATATGAACATGGAAGCAACATTATTGCCATTTTTTGGTGGGCATAAAATTTCTAATTCATTTGAGAGTGAAATCCTTGTTTTGCATAGAAATATGTGATTGGAGGTTATTAAGGTTATCAAACCTTTTTTGCAAATTTTCAAACTTTTGATGGAGGGCAAGCTCATAATAGATGGCCATCATGTTGGATTTGCGCTTCAAATCTTTATGTGTTGTGGAAAATTTGTTGGGATGTGGGAATGCCATTGAATCGGCCACTGAATATGATACCAAAATTTTTATTCCTCTTTTGATGGTTTGCTTTAAATGGCTAAACCGTATTGTCGTTAAAGCATCTACAACAACAACAACAATTGATGTTGTGGGTGAGGAATTTGAAATATGTTTGGTGTGGGGGCCTCAATTGAATAATCTTCACGTGCACTGGTTATTGGAGAGCTATCTTTGTTTAGGAGGCTTCTTGTTTTGCCATTTGCATGTTTAGATCCACTAGCATGGTGGCACATCCATGAAGGTTAGTTTCCAAATGTGGGTTTCTTTGCAAAACAAATTTTTGGAAGCTCAACTTCACAAATAGAAACTAAGCATGTGTTTAATCTTGCAGGTGTGTTAAAAACTTTAAAACATTATCATTTATAGGTGGAAAACATGGATAAGATCATCCACGGCGGTGAAAAGTTGGCTTGATGACCCACGCCACAATTGCAAACCAAATGCATTTGAAGGAATACTTAAAAAAGGAAGATTTTTTGGTAGAGAAGAACTATGACTTGCTTGAAGAAGTTGATTTCTTTGAACAATTACAAGTTGACAATGATTAATTTTGTGGTTTGTTTTTGTGGGGGTGTGGTTGGGGTAAGAAACTTGTGCTACAATTGGGTAGAATTTTTCATAGTTCTATGAAGAACTAGGGTTCAATTCCCCCACAAGTTACTTTGTTTTGGATTCTACTTGTGTTGTTTTTGTTTTGCTAGATTAGCTTGTAGTCTTTTATGTAACCAAATTTGGAAATTTTGCATACATAACCTTTGTGCATATCCACCATGTTTCAAAAATTAAAAATTGGAATATTCATATTCGGTAGATGAAGGAGAAAAATAAAATTATTTGTAACCGGTTATTGTAGTAGATTGATTTTTTTTGGGATACATATCCTTCCTTGCCCAAAAATAAAATAAAATCTATTATTGGTATCCATAGGTTAGGTCTAGATGTTGATAATTGGACAACACTAGTAATAACCATTGGGTAAATACCCTTATGTATAAGGGTATTTTATTAAATATCCAATTGATAATCATATTATATTTTCTTGGTTATTAGCTAATTATAAGGGTTTTGAAAAAAAAATGCTATTAATATTGAAAAAAATTGAATTTTTGTATTTGTGTTTAAAGATTGATAACCTACTTGAATGATAATCGGGTCACCCAAGTAATTTATTAGGTTTTTAAAAATTCAGTGCCATCTAGTTATTAAAAAAATCAATAATCAACTTGATAACCAAGTTGATGAGTGAGTCAAAAACTCAATAATCGCTCAACACTGGTTTGGTTTGCTCCCTTATGTATTCTCAAATATGTTCCAAATGGTGATCCGAAGTATTTTTTGATTTTTTTTGGCACATATCAGCAGACCTGACTGACAAGCTGTTGGTGGAGACCCCAGGTCAGGGCCAATAGTAGAGGGCCGGCAGGAGCTTCACCACCACCACGCCACTGGGTTTGAAACCCAGGACCTTTTAAGTCCAAGGGGCCCAGAAGGGGCTATAGCAGTGGGCCATAACCCCAGGGGCAATCTGAATTGCTTTCAATTGTGGCATTATATAATCCCATATTCTTTGCCACATTGTTCCCATAGTTCCCAGCTGTCCCCCACTCTGGATCTTCAAATTCATCCAATATGCTTTGCCAAAATGTTCCTTATGTTATTCCTCATAGTTCCCATGTGTCACTCATGTTACACCCAATAGACCCACCACATCTTATCCCATATTCCTTGGCCAAAGTCCTAGTGTTTAAGCAACATATGTGGGTGAAATAAGGAAGAAATGCAGTATATATGTTCTAGGTACCTTGGCAAGCTTCAGCAATGTTATATTATTTGTAGAAATGTGGAAAATTTAGAAACCCTAAACCCTCTCTACACGGAAAGAGAATACCATATTTGTATGGTGCTGGATTCTTATCACTTAGTCCACATTTTCACATATGTCTGGATTGTAACTTGTATGTGTAGTATCCAAATGCACAAATTCCAAGTTCCACTTCTGTGAATAATTGACAACCATCCATTCACACGGCAAACATCTTAGGCAAGTTTATGTAGTTGAAATACAAATCATCTCATATGTTCCATAGTTTTCCTACTAGTTGTTTGTTGAGTACGTTAAACTGGATTGGGGCATTAGAGTTATCCATAAAGTCCCACGACCGCGGGGCAAGAACAGCCAGTTTTGGCATAACAGGGCATCAAATGCGTAACTGGGAATGAAAATTTTACAAAATGAAATAACTGGGACCCAAATTAGTTTTTCCAGCAGTTTTGGTGATAAACTAAGTTTCATGTTGTCTTTCATTTTTCCTGAGCGCCTCCAGTGCTACTGCTGCTAAATATATTTTCACTGCTCCTATCTGTCCAACTACTATACCAAATTAGTGCAAAAAGTTTAAGGACTTAGGATGAACCCATGTAAATGAGTATAAGCTTCATTATTTTCCATCCAGTACTGACCACACTGAGAGTAATTACTCTTGAACCTTGAAAATTAAATACTGAGTTTCAGCATTTCATATTGAGATTTAATAAAATTTTCTTACTTTGCAGACACTACTGAAAGAGGGGATAAGGGTGAAAGCAGGCTCCAAGAGAGGGTGAAGATAGGGTGACTTTACATATAACTCTACTAATGTTAGCAAAATATTTCCAGGTTCTACCTCTGATATAGTCCTCAATTCTTTTTCATTTTGCTTGTGCAGCAAGATGCCACCAAGGGTTTCTGCATATTATGGAGCAATCCCAAATTAATGTCCGACTTAATTAGTGAAGTGTTTGCCGACTTCTAGAAGCATGTTAACAGCCCTAACTTCTGAGAGGATGGGAGAATGCCTCATTATGGTATGCCGATGGAGTTAATGAAGTGTCGACATCCTAAGCTAACGTTGATCACTTTGTTAGAAGGCCAAACCGGTATCCACCAAAGTCGGGGCACTGATTTTTCATGTTGCTTGGGCAGTGATTGTTGCTTGGGCGGCACGATGCCACCTACGGCATCATGCCCGCCTGAAGTAAGGTTTGGATCCAAATATACTGACATAATTAATCCTATTTTGACATAATATTTCATGACCTCACAAAGGATAATATCTCATGAATAAGCATTGAAGTGAATCAGAGGCACATTCTTTTCCTCTGCCATTATCTCTTTATCCTTTTTTTCTTTCCATACACATACTTTAGCATCTGATATGAACCCAGTGCAAGGCATAATTCTTTATCTAAAGAAAGATTATGGATGAAAACCCGGGTGAGTATATTGCCTTACTGGGGAAAATGGAACTTTGGCTAAACACCCAATTGTGGAACATCGTGCTTAACTAGATGTATGTTTCATTTAGTTAGGCGTAAGGCAGTAGCTAAATGGGGAATGGAGCAATGATCTATGAAACATTTCAAAGTTTAATTATGTGGGTAGTTTGTAGAGCAAAGCCCCAGGCTCACTGGGGCATTCCCAAATGCCCTAGGGAGTTTCTTGGAGTGCTTTTTATGGGTGCACCCATTGCCCTGAATGTGAAGGAAAAGGGTGAGAGCTGGGACCTTTTTAAATTGTGTAGGGTAATGCAAGAGGATGAGGGCATTACCGGAATAAGGACTCAGGGGAGGCAACAGCCAAGTGGGGACCCATATATGGTGATGTCCTTGTTTGAGGGCATTACCCAATGCAAGGATCACAAAGAAAAACCTCACCTAAATGAAAATATCTGAGAAGAGAAGGAACATTGCAAGAAACAAAAGCCATAAAAATGGGCTCCAAAGCAAAACAATGCTTCCATCTCGCAGATGAAAAATAGGTGTTATATAAAGTTTCTGTACAGTTTTGACATCCATAGGGTAGTCTTGAGTAACAACAGAAATTTTTAGGGCTCTAATTAAAGCCCGTCCCCACTCCAACAGAAATTATTAGGTTTTTGTATGTGAATCCTATGGGGTACGCGAAACACATAGGCCTCTGTTGCGTTAGCATCGTTTCCTCAGTATTGAGATCTTAAACGAGATCTTAAAACTCAAGGTTGAGTACACAAGTTTCTGGCCTTCTCTTGCACTCTGCGATGAGCACTCTCTTGTCCACCAAGTTTCTTTGTGTCTGTAGTCTGTACACAACTGCGTGTGCCGCAAGGACCGGGTTTCTATATAGTAGACCTTTGCAATTGTCCGCATTGTGCACTTCCGAACAAAGGAACTTGGCTCTTGGGCGCGCTGTTCAGCTTCCAGTCAGTGTGTGTATGTGTGTGTGCGTGGGAGGGATTTGCTTTGTGGGTGCAGACTCGTTCCGACATAGCTCTCACAGTCAGGGTGCATCATCACAGGAAAAGCGTTGTTCTGTGTGAGGGAAGGGGTTGGAAGATGCCGGACCCAACGGACAAGTCTGCCTCTGATCGGGCGAGAATCTTGACCGAATTCGGCAACATACCAAGGTGGGACATTTGTGTGCACTTGGGGCAATTGAATACGGTCCATGGATTTGAAGCGATTCATTGAGGGTTTTTTACATTTAGTTGATGTTTTTCAGTCGTCATGCAGGAGTGCCCCGCAAGGAAATATTATCAAATCCAATTCCTTCGTAATGGTTGTCGGTCACAACATAGCTCGTTGGTTTCAGAGTACAAGAGTTGTTGCGTTCTATTCCAATGGGTTGTGAGGATCGATTTGTATTTCTCTGTTTATAAAAGGATTTATCCCCTGAAGGAGAGTTGTAGGTGTTGTAGCCTTCTTCTGTGAGGCTTGTTTGGTTTCATTGTTTCTGCACCAACAAGAAGAGAGCTCTTGTTGTGTTTCCCAGATCCTGTTTGTGTTTCCCAAACGGGCCCATGTTTTTCTGAAGTGAAGTCAGGAGATGGAGATTTTCAAGTACCTGACTGGTTTCTCTAGCGATGATACAGTAGTACAGTTTTCATATGATTTTCTCTCATCTGTCAATGATCGACTTACGAATTGTACACTGGTTGTTGCAAATGCAGTTAATTGGAGCCCAAGTGTCCTTGTGTTCCAAGGGAGTGTATTTTCACAGCAGCGACGTTGCTGATAGATTGTTGTATGAATTTTACACTGACAAAACACTGATTGTGGCGGCCTCACATTCTCTTTCTGTTTTGGGACCAGGGGTAATACAACAATGGATGAGACAACGAGGCAATTCCGTGAAGTGGTTGACAATGCTCTTCCTGATAATGCTTTTCCTGATCCACGGATTCCAGCATCCGTACCAGGTCAGGATGGCAACCCTCAGGAGTAAGGAGGAGGAGGAGGAAGGTGATAAAACTATCGTGGTTGGCTGAGAGAGAAGAAGAAAAAGAAAAGTTGAAACCAGTTGCGTTTCTCCGTGTGTACGTGAACAAGTCCAACTGGTTCGGTTCCGTGTAGTAGTCCAATCTCTCCAGCGTTCTTTCATTCGCTCCGTGTGTACGTGTAGGCCCTAGAGGATAAAGGCCCTGAAATTCCCCATGGGTTTTTAGTTGTTGCTTTTTACTCTCTTCTGCAACGCGCTCTCTAACGTACACTTCAAAATCCAAGGAGGTCTTTATGTGACTGTGTGCGTTCTCTGTCCTTGAATCCCTAAACCCTGTTCTTTGTTAGGAAGGACACGGAAGTAAATGTGCGTGGTGAGGAGGTGCTCACTATCATACCGTTGTTGTTTTTGCAGAAGTACCTACTTTGATTTTTGGATTTGTGTTGTCTACAACTACCTATTTTGAATTTTGGATTTGTATTGTTTATACACAAGTGCCTACTTTAATTTTTCGATTTGTGCCTCCAAAAAAATCTAGATTTCAACATTGGTTTGTGTACGAGGGTTTTGTAAGTTGGATGTAGGCCTCAGTTTGATTTCTTTTGCAGGTCAATGGGATTGCTAGATTATTTGGTGCTCTGAATTTGTTTTCTTCATTAAAGTTATCCGTAATGACAGGCGATGAGGGGGCAAGAACAGCCGGTTTCAGCATAACATAGGCCATCAAATGCATAACTGGGAATGAAATTTTACAAAACGAAATAATTGGGCTCAAACTAGTATTTCCACTGATTTTGGTGGTAAACTGAGTTTCATCCCCCTCTTTCCTTTCTCCTCCAATGCTGCTACATATATTTTCGCTGCTCCTACCCATACAACTACTATAATTACTCTTGAAGCTTGTGCATTAAATGATGGGTTTCAGCATTTCATACTGAGATTTAATATAATTTTCATTACTTTGTGGATACCACTGAAAGACAAGACTTAATATAATTTCATTACTTTGCGAATACCACTGAAAAGAGGGGACAGGGGTTGAGAGAGAGGGTGACTTTACAGATAACTTCATCATCTTGAGGGAACTAATAGGCAATGTGTAATAGCCATTTGCAGACAGGGTTTTAGCACATTGCTTATGCACTTTATTTCAATTTTGTGATGTTGATCAAGTGCTGATTATCCAGAAGAATATTTAGCCAGTTTTGGCAATAATACAAATATGAAAGTAAAAAAAATTAAGCACTCTTTCATCATTCATGTCATAAGAAATTTTTTTTAGGAATTTTCTTTTGGAGCCACAGGGTGACTGACGATCCATAGAAAGATGTAGAAAAACTGATTATCTTCCAAAGGAAGATTTGGTGAAATCTGGCTATGAATCAAATATGAAGGACGAATCTTGAATCATCGTTCTATATATTTGGCTACACAATGGAAACCAAATATAGGGATCTAGCAATTTGTATAATATTTCCCCTCACTTTTGGTGATTGAAAACCTTAAAAAACACTTTATTTTAAACTTTTAAATGATTTAAAAATTTTCTGGCTAAATTTCACCAGTGAAGAAAGGCTGGAACTTGTAAGCAGTTGAGGCAAATTTCGAATTTTTTAAAATTCGTTTTTTGTCAACTTTTTCAAAAAACATGGAATTTGTGACAGAATAGGTAGTCCTTATCCAAAATGTTTTTGAAAAATTGGCGAAAATTCCCGCACAAAAAAATCACAGCTTTACTGCATGGCATCTTATTTCTGTTGAACTTGTTATACACTATATTGCTCAATACTTACTCCTGCAA
>Ga0209611_10006919_pt1 | contig 18357 bp, 15 predicted proteins | sample S1TSphgellanicum_3_FD_187693 | JGI IMG/M metagenome (GOLD analysis project Ga0209611, IMG submission 187693) | Host-associated microbial communities from peat moss isolated from Minnesota, USA - S1T2_Fc - Sphagnum magellanicum MG (SPAdes) (version 2) | ecosystem: Host-associated > Plants > Peat... | reverse complement strand
CTCCCCTGCTCCCCCCCCCCCCTGCTCCCCCACACCCCACTCCCTACTCCCCACTCCCCACTCCCTCCCGCCGTTCCTTAAGTTTCAGCATAATTTCTGCATGTACCTCGCGGGTAATCGGGTAAAAATAAGTTAAGAATAAACCACAAATCAAAAAAATTGTAGGCAGAGGACCAGTAGCACTACGGATGGCGAACAGTGCTGAATCTGGCTGTATGGGTAGTGGTTGACCTGCTACAGCGGCTTTGAAACCCGATGCTTGTAAGGCATTTCCCACTAGAAACAGTCCCACGGCTAACCCGAATTTTTGCAGCAAAACCATGAATCCATAAAAAATTCCTTCGCGGCGTTGTCCTGTATTGAGTTCATCTAGTTCAATGACATCTGGGATCATTGACCAGGGAATGAGATAAGCGGTGGAAACGCCAATACCTGTCATCACTGCCACAAGGTACATTAGACCGATTTGACCTGGCTGTAAGAAAAATATTCCGGCTGCTGCTATTATCCATAAACTCATTCCCATAAAATAAACAGCTTTTTTCCCGATTCGCTCACTTAAAGCACTCCAAACAAATAGCATTAAAAGGGCGGTTCCTTGCACTGCAATCAGTACTGTTGGTACGTCTGATTCTTTGAGGCGCATACAGTTGACGACAAAGTAGGGAATAATGCTGGCTTCTACCTGCACACCTAACCAGGAAAAAAGATAGATACCGATAACAAATAAAAAAGGTTTGTTACTTAAGACGATTTTGATTTGTTCGCCTATGGTGAGTGATGTGGGTTCCTCAGTTTGAGTACGTTTGGCTTCAAAAGCCATGACGCGATCGCGTGTTCCCCAAATGCAGCAGTATAATGACAGTACGGCAATGACAGCACAAAATGCTGCTAGCACGACATACCGTTGCTGGCGGTCAGCAATCTGCTCAAAAATGACCTTTGCCACAATCAACGAGAGAATGCTACCACCAATGGAAAAAGCAAAGCGAAAGCTGTTAAGTCTAGTCCGTTCGTCATAATCCTGAGTGAGTTCTGGAGTCATTGCCGTGTAAGGCAAATTGACGACAGTGTAGAGAGACTGAACTATCAGCCCAATCACGGCGTAATAGCAGAACAACCCCCAAACACTAAAGGGTGGTACCATCCATTGTAAGAAAAAGAAAATCCCAAAGGGAATTGCTCCATATAACAACCAAGGCAAGCGACGCCCCCAGCGCCGAGATTTCGTTTTGTCACTGAGTGCCCCCAGAATGGGGTCAATCACCGCATCCCAAATCTTGCCAATCATTAAAATACTTCCAGCTAACCCCGCTGGAATACCAGCAACGTTGGTAAAGAAAATTAGCAGAAAAAAGATCGAAACATTGGCAGTAATCGCTGGTCCTAAATCGCCAGCGCCGTAAGCCAGTTTGGTTTTTAAATCAAGTTTTTCACTTTTGAGAGTTGGTTGAGAATAGCTATCAGGGGCAGAATCAGTCATAGTACCTTGCGCTCACTCATACTAAAATAAATTGCTTGCTATCCAGTATCAGCCCTAAATCATATACTTTATGCCAGACCTTTACGTTTCTTGGTCAGAGTACTACCAAAAGATTGAACAACTGGCTGCTCAAATTTATCAATCCCGTTGGGAATTTAACCAAATTGTCTGCCTTGCCAGGGGGGGACTACGAGTGGGAGATATTCTCTCCCGTCTATACGATCAACCTCTAGCTATTTTGGCAACATCGTCTTACCGGAGTGGTCCTGGTAAGCAAGAAAAAGGCAATTTAACTTTTTCCCGCCATCTCACAATGACCACCAAAAATTTAGGTTCGCGCATTCTCTTACTGGACGATCTGGTAGACTCTGGAATCACACTCCAGGAGACTATCCCTTGGCTTAAACAATATAGTGATTCCCCAATAGAAGAAATTCGTACTGCCGTCATCTGGTATAAAGCCTGTTCGGTCATAGCACCGGATTATTACGTCGATTATCTGCCTGATAACCCTTGGATTCACCAACCCTTTGAACACTATGAATATATGAACCCAGCAGATTTAGTTATTTCGCCGTAAGCCTCCCACGATCATTTGGTACTCTGAATCGGTGGCGAGATATAAGGCAAGGGATCGACCTACCTATCCCTCCAAACAAGTCTAAACTTGAGAAGAAACTTATTTGTTCCTACATTCTCTCCAAAACCTTAATCCCTAGCAAAGAAAGTCCTAGCCTCAGGGTTTTAGCAGTCAAATCGCACAGTACTAACCGGGATGTCCGCATTGGTTCTTCGGATTTCAGCACAGGGCAATTCTCGTAGAATTTGTTAAACTTATCGCTCAGTTGATACAAATACTCGCACAAACGATTTGGCAGCAAATCTTGTTCAACATCGCTGAGAACTTCGTCTAGTTGTAACAAATGCTTTGCTAACGCTAATTCTGTTTCTTCTTGTAGTAGAATTTTAGCATCTGCTCCTAGCTGCTCAAAGTCAATGTGACCTTCACGACTAATACCTTGAGTTCTGACGTAAGCATAGAGCATATAGGGTGCAGTATTACCTTTGAGCGCTAGCATCTTGTCATAACTAAAGATGTAGTTGCTTGTGCGGTTTTGGCTGAGGTCAGCGTATTTAACTGCACTAATACCTACTACCTCGGCGGCTTGGTTAATAAACTCTTCAGTTTCTTCGCGTCCTTCTTCTTTCAACCTCTTTTCTAGGTCAGTGCGGGTATGGGCGATCGCACCATCCAACAAATCCTGCAACCGCACTGCTTCCCCAGAACGGCTTTTCAGCTTCTGACCATCTTCTCCTAACACTAGACCAAAAGGTGCGTGAACAAACTCTACATTGTCTGTAATCCAACCAGCCTTTCGCCCCACCTGAAAAACTTGGGCAAAATGATTGCTTTGTCCAGCATCAACAGGATAAATTACCCGTTTCGCTTTATCCACCCGTACCCGGTAACGGATTGCTGCTAGGTCTGTGGTTGCGTAGTTGTAACCTCCACCCGACTTTTGGATAATTAGGGGTAAAGGTTCACCCTCTCTATTGGTAAAGCCTTCGAGGAAAACGCATTTTGCTCCCTGATTTTCCACGGAGAGACCTAGTTTGTCCAACTCCTCTACAACGTCAGGCAGCAAAGCATTGTAGAAGGATTCACCCCGCTCAATAATCTGAGGAGATATTCCCATTAAATCATAAATCACTTGATATGATCGACTAGAGAGTTGACAGACTATTTTCCAGGCAAGCAGTGTTTTTTCATCCCCCGCCTGTAACTTTACCACTGCCTGTCGAGCAATTTCTTTAAACTCCTCGTCCGCATCAAACCGTTTCTTTGCTTGACGGTAGAATGAAGCTAAGTCCCCTAAATCTAAAGTCTTGGTGGTGGTCAAGGCTTGCGGATACGCCTCTTCCAAGTAGGCAATCAGCATCCCAAATGGTGTTCCCCAGTCTCCTACATGGCTAATCCGCAGAACATCATGACCGACAAACTCTAAGATTCGGGAAAGGCAATCCCCGATAACAGCTGGACGCAAGTGACCGACATGCATTTCCTTCGCAATGTTTGGGCTGGGATAATCGACAATAATTCGTTGAGGATTCTTGGTTGGCGCTACTCCTAGCCTTGGATCCGTCTGAATTTTGCTGAGTTCTGCTTCCAGGTATTGTGTTGTCAATTTCAAATTGATAAAGCCTGGACCTGCTACTTCCGGTGGTTGGCAAATATCGGCTACATCTAGTTTTTCGACGATTTGTTGTGCGATCGCCCTTGGCTGCTGCTTTAACTGCTTGCTTAAAGGTAAAGATACATTCGATTGGTAATCACCAAATTTAGGATTGCTAGCATTAACCAAAATCGGATCTACTCCAGCGTACTCAGGGCCAAAAGCTGCGATCAAGGCCTGCTGAAGTTTAAGTTTTAGTTGCTCTTGTGTAGATTTCATAGGTTTTAATATAGCGGGTTTCAATTGGGTGCGGTACATTAAGAATTTTGAAACCGCAGATGTAGACGCCCGGAGGGCGGCTTCCCGGAGGGTACGCACCCTCGACGCAGATAAATCTATTCTATGCAGAAGGTGCGCACTCCGCGCCATCGCTCGTATTCAATCAACTATTCCCCAGGTGCTTCCCTCTCTAGGATTTCCTGTAGTTGTGGTACAAGTGTTGATAACATCTTGAATCCGAATCCGCCAATTTCTAGAAGGCACGAATGATATCCTTTAGTATAGGTTCTCGTAGATGTTCTCTTAAAGCATCCTCAGTTCCTAAATCTACAGAGCATCCCAAAATATCTTCTAAATAATACTGCACTTGGAGAAGTTGAAAAAAACCACCAGGTTGATTAAACTCCACTAAAAAGTCTACATCACTATCTGAACGGGCTTCATCCCGTGCCACTGAACCAAACAAATTGAGGGATTTTACGCCCAATTCCTGTAGTTTTTCTCGGTGTGTAGCTAAAAAATCGCCAGTACTTCAGCCCTTTTCATGATTTGTCCCCGAAACAAATTCAATATTTGATATCAGACTCGCCACAAAATAAATCGCGAAATGAAGTCGGGTAATGGTTTTGATCATTTCTATTTGTGGCACGGGTGATTGCAATTTGCTGTAATTTATGAATTACGAATTACGAGTTTTATCGCTGTCGCCTAACATTTGGAGTAATTTCCTCGCAACGAGAACGCCGACAACGGCACCACCAACCAACTCCACTGCCTGCACCACTTTTTTGCCTGTATCACCGAGATGGTGTTGAAAAATCCCCTCATTCAGCCATTCGGAAGTGACTTTGAAATTATGAATTGGAGTAGGTAATAGCTCTAGATAAGTGGCTTGCCGGATCAAGTGCGCGGGTTCGCCTGTGACTTCAAAAGCGTCGAAAATGTTAGCTGCAGCATCATTTAATCCTAGTTTGAGGAGGGTTCCTCGGGAACTGACCCTAGCAGGTCTGAGCTCATTCCCTAACGCGATCGCTTTCAGGTTATAAGCGATCGCCGCCCCCTCTTGATAAGCAACCTGTGCAGTCGCAGACCAAGAAGTACCGTCCACATATGCACAATCACCGCCTGCAAAAACTTCAGGAAAATCGAGCAACTGTAAGGTTTCGGAGACTTGTAATCGACCATGCCGATCTCGGTGTTCATCTGGAACCGCCAAGTCTTTAATCAGCTGATTGGTAGCAGTACCAGCAGTCCAGATCGCGGTTGCAGTTGGCAGTGTTTCGAGCTTACCATTGCGCTTATACTCAACAGAGTCGGGACGAATAGCAGTAACTTCCGATTCCATCAGCATTTCTACTGGTACGGCACGTTTTTGCAATTTTTCTTCAGCAGTTTCCTTCAGCAGAGTGTTAACGTCACCCTTAAGGATTTCCTCACCGTGATTCAGCAGTACCACCCGTACCTCGTGAAAATTGCCTTGCATGGCACTATACCAATTTGGCAGCAAGTCAGCTAGGGTGGCTGCCATTTCTACTCCACTAGGACCACCACCGATCACTACTGCTGTTAGTAATTTACGGCGTTGTTCCGGATCTTCGATTTGCACGGCTTGTCGCAAGCGGTCGTGCAAATGGCGATCAATAGCGATCGCATCGTCTTGTGTCCAGAAAGGTAGACCATACTCTTTTGCTCCTTCAACATGGAAATAACCAGTCACACTGCCTACACCCAAAACTAGGTTGCTGTAGTTGTAGCTATTTCCTGAAGCTAATTTAACTTCCCGTTCATGCAGGTCGATTGATTGTACCGCATCTTGAACAAAAATGACACCACTCCCCTCAAGCAATTCCGTAAAAAGCGGCACTACCTGTGTAGCATCCATTTCACCACTAAAATACTCGTAAAGTAAGGGCTTAAAGCAAAAGCGTTCATGCTGGTCGATCAAGATCACAGTTCGAGGATAGTGCCGGTGGGCAAGGTTGAGTGCTGTAAATAGACCCGTAAAGCCACCACCTACAATCACCGTTTGATAAACTTGGTTGCTCATAAAATAAATTTCTCCACCTTGGTATCTGCTAATCAGGAGTCAATCACTACGACTTATGCACACCAAATGCATCTCATAACGTTAAAAAGAAAACAATGAGAACGATACTGAGGGCAGTAGCGAAAAATAAAGCGTATTCGACCTTGCGACTAAAAAATCCGACAGCCAAGATCAAGGCGATCGCAACGGTAAAAATGCCAATGTACTGCCCCTTTTGCAAGTCTTTAGCAATTAATGGATCTTGTTGAGGTGTAGTTTGTGACAGAGTACCTCGAATTGTGTTTGGCGATCGCTGTAGTGTTGGGGATTCTTTATTTGGTAAAGCCATAGAGTTGTCTGTTAAGTTTTATATCCAGTACGGGTTAGCATGTCTCCAAAGTTCAATCCTGATCAAGCCATATTTCTAGCTACTCTTTCCCAAATAACCGTCTATCTTGAGAAAGCTTTTATGCTCGCCAAAGGTAGACAAGCGAGAACAGGATGACCCAAATTACGTCAACAAAGTGCCAGAACAACGTAGCCGCACTGACACCAAAATCACCTTGATCATAGTTGCCTGGAATAAAAGACCGGACAAGCATAATCATCTGCAAGAGAATCCCAGTAAAAACGTGCAACCCATGAAAGCCCGTCAGCACGTAGAATGTCCCACCAACCAGTCCTGTAGACAGCCCGAAATCAAGACCAAGCCACTCTCTAACCTCACCCACTAGGAAGAATATTCCCATTGCAGATGTAGCCAGCCACAACAATCGAAATCTATTCAGATTACGGTTCTTGAGAGCACCTTCCGCCGCTTGAATCACAAAGCTACTAGAAACAAGCACCACTGAGTTGATCATCACAGCAGTAGACAAGTCCGGTCCTTTAACACCAGGCGGTAACCAGTGGGGAGTCGTTAATCGCAAAGTAATATATGTTACAAAAAAACTGACGAAGACAACGCTTTCCGACAGCAGGAACACGGTGAAGCCAAACATGCTTTTGCCATGCTCATCATGAGCACGCCCGCCACCAGATGGCAAGAAGCGCTTCAGCCAATTTGGCAGAAGACGCCGTAACGCCTCCAAAGGGATGGGACTTTCATCTTTATGTGTAGAACTTTCCATGACTTATTCAATAAACTTATATAGATTCTTCCCCTGCCCCCCTGCCCCTACTCCTGGCCAGCTGCTTCTGGTTGCTCTGTCTCACCAAAATCGTTGTAGTGGTAAGGTGGTTCAGTAACGACAGGAATTTCCTCAAAGTTCTCCTTGGGGGGTGGTGAGGAGGTCTGCCACTCCAGTCCTGTAGCATGCCAAGGATTATTTTCTGCTTTGGGTCCCCTGAGCCAAGAACCTACTATATTGGCAATGAAAGGCAGCGTTGACATCCCTAGCAGGAAAGATCCCAAACTAGCGATAACGTTCCACCATTGGTACTCTGGGTCGTAGGAGGAAACCCGGCGTAGCATACCGTGCAAACCTAGTGGGTGCATGGGGAAGAATGTGAGGTTGGCACCGATAAAGGTCAGCCAAAAATGTATCTTACCCCAACCCTCGACGTACATCCGCCCTGTTATTTTTGGGAACCAGAAGTAAATTGCTGCGAAAATTCCCATCGTGATTGTGTTGTAGACCACGTAGTGAAAGTGACCAACCACGAAATAGGTGTTGTTGACGTGAAGGTCAAACGGTGTCGAGGCAAGCATAACGCCGGTGATGCCAGCAAAAAGAAACATCACCGCACCCCCTAAGGCAAACAGCATTGGTGTCAAAAGGTGTAGTCTGCCCCTCCAGACAGTAGCAGTCCAGGCAAACTCCTTAATACCAGTCGGCACGGCGACCAGCATCGAAGTGAACATGAATAGTATCCGCATCCAGCCTGGTGTGACGCTGGCGAACATATGGTGCGCCCAAACCACAGTACTGATCACAGCAAGTGCGATTGTAGCGAGTGCTACTGATCGGTAGCCAAACAAGGGATTGCGGGAAAAAGCGGGGAGGATCTCCGAGAAAACACCAAATATCGGCAGTACCATCACGTAAACTGCTGGGTGGGAGTAGAACCAAAATAGATGTTGGTAGAGGATTGGGTTACCACCTTCCGAGGGTTTGAAGAAGTTTGTCCCGGCAGTGATGTCCAACAATAGTAGGATCAATCCGCCAGTCAGGGCAGGCAGGCAAAACAGTTGCAGCAACTGGGAACTCAGGATCGACCAAACAAAAATGGGCATGCGAAAGAACGTCATACCTGGTGCCCGCATCCAGAAGATGGTCGTGATGAAGTTGACTCCACCCATGATCGATGAGATCCCGATAATGACTAGACTCAGTATCCAAATCACTTCGCCTTGGTTATGCGGACTCTGGAGACTAACTGGTGGGTAGGACCACCAGCCAGCTTGGGCAGTACCACTCTTGAGTAAGAAGCTGGACAGTAGCAAAAGACCCCCAGGCGGAATCATCCAGAAGGCGATCGCATTGAGCCGTGGGAACGCCATGTCCCGTGCCCCGATCATCAGCGGCACTAGGTAGTTGGCAAGACCAACATTGAACGGGATGATCCACAGGAAGATCATGATTGTGCCGTGCAAGGTGAACAAGCCATTATAGAGGGGGCGATCAACCACATCTAATTTGGGGGTAATGAGTTCGCCACGAATGATCATTGCTAATAGCCCACCAATCAAGAAGAAGATAAAGGTCGTCACCATGTACTGGACACCAATAACCTTATGATCAGTGCTAAAGCTGAAGTATTCTCGCCAAGTCGTCTGTTGTGTGCTGTGGGAATTTTCCGCTGATTCATCAGCCCCGGCAATGCCTTCCCTGGGATTGTTTGTCATTTTTTCCTTCCTTTTAACTGGAATAATTCACAACAGAAGGTTCAGCAGGCTGGACAGTTTGCCACCGACTATTAAATATTTTCTTGGTTGCTTGGGTATACTCAGTTACGGCTTGATTGGATGCGATCGTTGGCTCACGAGAAGCAGCCTGCGCTAGCCATTGGCTATAAGCTTGACGGGATTCAACGTACACATTCGCCTCCATCAAGGCGAAGTAAGTGCCACTGAATTGGGAATCATGCAACCGATATTGGCCTACACGCTCCGGTGTTAAAGTTAAGGTAATGGTGCGTCCGGGAACCATGTCTTGCTTTAAACGGAACTCAGGAACGTAGAAACCGTGAAGAACATCCTGCGCATGCAACGCTAGGCTAACAGGCTGGTTTACAGGCAAATGCAATTCGGTACTGGTGACATTGCCTGGGTAGCGGAAAGACCAAGCCCACTGCTTGGCAAAAACATCAATGCCCTCCCCAACAGGTTTGCTGTCGTTGCTGACCGTAGCAGCGTCAGCAGATTCTACCATATGCATATGCATAACTACTGGCGGCAGACCCTGGATATTGAGTTGTTGATAAATGCTAAGGTTTTTAAATGATAGCCACAATACCAGTATAGTTGGAAGCACTATCCAAAGGATTTCCACCTTCACACTACCTCTAGCGGGATGACCATGGCTCCAGTCTCCCTTAGGTGCTCGACAGGTAATGATCGAATAGACAATGACCCCAGTGATCCCCAGGAAAACGAACGTTCCAATTGAGGCTAGAAAGCTAAATATTTCATCGACCTGTTTTGCTTCTGCTGTTCCCTGCGCCGGCATCCACGAGTAAGCCTGCTGTCCGACCCAACGACTGATTAATAGAATCACCGCGATAAAAGCAGCCAATAGCAGAGAGTTTAGAATTTTCCTCATAATAGAAAACTTTTGCTAAATTACAGCACATTGCCGGTAAGTCAAGTACGATACTTTTGTCTAAAAGCTAGGCACAAAGCCCTTTTTACTCCTGACTCCTAACTCCTGATCCCAGTTACTTTAGCAGCACGTTAGGGTTTTCACCATACCGAAGCAAATTGGCAGCAGTATTATGAACCCCAAAATCGTCTCCAAGTTGAGCCCCCAGCGTCCCTTGAACAAACATGATCCCCATGATTGCAACACCCGCCACCAAGTAGATCCAGCTCACCTGAAGAGATGCGCCTTGACGCCACTGGTAGCGGAGAAACCCTCTCCACACGGTCATGGCAACGATAGCAGCTAACAGGAAGACACCACCCAAACCGTGTAAAATCATGGTCAGACCTGCCTCTAATCCCCAGGCACTCTTGATATCGGTAGGCGGATTTGCCAGAATGATCTCGAAAAAACCTGCCGCTACAGTGAAAAATGTGATGAGCGCTGAAGCAAGCAGGTTGTACCAGCCAACATCGAAGAAGCCCTCACGGATGGCAGGGAGGGCTAAAAATCTGAATATCGGTTTTTCTAAGGGAAAAAATGTTCCTGCTATATCAAAAGTGATGGCGATGATGAACAGGCCCAGGGTAAAATGGACTAAATTGGGATGCATTGGGATCTCGTAGGGCAGTCCGTTAGCACCCAGCTTAAATCCCCACTGGGCAATGATCTGTGAGTTCATTTCAAGACTCCCTTGTTGATCGCTTCCTCTACAGGCTTCACATGTAACCCGTATTCCCAAACCAGTTGGGTTCCTAGATAGACTTGGAAGGACACTAGGCAGATCAAAAACATTGCTACACCTAAGTAAGCAGTCGGGATCTTCAATGGGTCACGGTTGCGAATCACGAAGCGCCATGCTGTCATGGCAACGATAACCACTGAAAGCGACCAACCAGTAATTGTGTGTTCGGTTAGGACTGGCTTGGCTGCTTCGTAAGCTTGTGCTAGACCTGCTTCCAACTCCCCAAAGATGACAGCGACAAAGATGGCAGCCGAGGCGACAAACATGTTCCAAAAACTTACCTCGAACAAACGGTGGTTGCGGGTAAAATAGCCCACTACGTCGCATAAGAAAGCAAAAAACACCATTGCAATCACGAAGTGGACGACAATGGGATGGATCGGATCGGGGTACGGTAGATTAGCTTTATTTAGAGGCAGGGTCGGCATTGCGTTCTCCTTACTTCATCCAGACACCTTGATGACTTCTGTTTGCCACAACAACACTCAGCTTATGAGTGTTGTCTCTGTTGGACTTTATTTCATGTGTAGAGGCAGATGCACAGCAAAATTTGCCGCCAAGCTTCACTAATGGTGCGTTCCCACCAAATTGCAAGAGGGTATCTTGCTTGCTGCACACTGTCTCGCATTTTTACTCTCACCCTCCTCAAGCGGTTCCCTATTTATTCCCATGTTTCTACTAACTATTCGCTTATAAAGGCATAACTTCAAATCTATCTTTAGATTGAGATAGGAATCCGGTTTGATTTTTGAAAAAATTCCCTACACTTAAAGCTTTAAGTGTAGGGTGGGCAGTGCCAGCCCTTTCAACCCGAACAGATGTACTATGAAAGTGAAGGCTGAAACCCTCCCCTAGACTATAGCAATCCTATTTGAGATCCAAACAAGGGGGACAAGGGAGAGGTGTTTGTAATTCATTTAGGATTGCTATAGAGGGAAAAATCATAGATCTAAGTCATCTAGAGAAAGTAATGGGATCTGGGCGAATCCCACTCTTGAGACGAATGAGTGCGAACGCGAGTACTCGAGTAGCAAACGCTGCGGTCAAAATATGAACCCTTTGCTTGAGTATTTTCTGTACGTTCGCTCATTTTTAACCGCAAGATTTAATTAAGCCTTACAGGGCTTATAATCCAGGCTGTGGAATGAATTCAGGCATTTTTAGTCCGATAGGAGCTTTTGGTCATTTTATGATTTATCCTATGCCTACGCCTTAAATAATCACCTCTGAAAGCCTTTTGGAATGGTCAAAAATTTTACATAAAAATACCGATTTACGTAAAAATCCCCTTTTTCCTTTTACATTAAGGCTTTAATTCCCCTTCGGATCTCAAAATAAGCGAACGTACAGTATTTTGTTGCAGAAAGTCCTGTAAGCAGGATAGCGCTTTTGATGAATCATGAAGAGATTGGCGTAAAATGTACTACTTTGTCTTGTAGATGACTCTGGGGATGGCGAGAAAAATCTGTATTTTTTGGCGATTTTTCCGGTACTAACCTTTGAAGCTTGTTGTCCCGTTAGGCGGATCTATACATCTAGAAAAAAGGATGATGATCAAAGAGCGAAAATTAGGTAAAACTATGATATTTGATCAATAATGAACATGCGAAAGCGAGCAACAGTTTGAATCACCTTCATATTGGTCTTGTCAAGGATACCTTGAATTCATCACTGACAACATATATTTAGCGGGACTTTCAGTAGTTTGAAACCGTTCCCTAAATAGTACATCTGTTCGCGTTGAAAGGGCTGGCAGTGCCCACCCTACGTATATTTCAAAAATCAAATATGATTCCTATAGAGAAGAAGAAAAGCGTTCGCGCAGCCATTTGACAAATAAATTAGCGATTGGCAAGTAAATTAGCAATGTGTATGCTATGGTTAAAGTGGGAATCAAAAAAGCGCTCATCAAAAAAAAGTTTGAGGAGGAAATTGGGATAGACTCAATACTCTTCTGCTCCGTTGGTAAATCCGCTTCAATGCGCTACACATCTTGTAAGGAAGAGATAAATTATGAAAGATTTTGTGCAGCAACTTACAGTTTAAGTTTGCGGTCTATTATCGGTTGGTTATTAATGTTTTAGGGAATGGGAAATTTCATAAACCCATTCCCTTTTATTCCATGATTTTGACCCACTCATCGATTTAAATGATATAAGGGACTTCCAAATAAAAAGATATCCAATACAAAACAGTTAACCGTTAACCGTCAACAAGTAAAACAAGCGTGATAATTGATTTCTTGGAATTCCCTAAACTCAAAAACCATGCTTTTGCCTAATTCAGATTTAACTAAATCCGAATTAGGCTTTTTACAACTGAGAGATCGAGCAAATGAAGCAGGAAAGTAAGCTCCGTAATAACTTGAAGTCCATCAGAACCCGTCTAGACATGAGCCAACAAGATTTGGCTGATCTAGCTGGTGTTACTCGTCAGACTATTAGTGGCGTAGAGTCAGGACAATACGCTCCCTCAGTGGTCATAACACTTCGCTTGGCGAAGGCGCTGGGCTGTCAAGTTGAGGATCTATTCTGGTTAGAACGTGATTTACCTGAGATTGAAGCAGTTCTTGCCAAACCTGTCTCTAATACTCAGCAACTGCGAGTTAGTATGGCTCGTGTGGGAGGACAATGGATAGCTTATCCCTTGATTGGTAAGGATGCTTTTCGCCAAGACATGATTCCGGCTGATGGTGAGGCAATTGCCGTGGTTCAGCAGTCCGATCTTGGTGGTTTTCCCAAGGAGGAACTGCCGAAAGAGATCCCCAGCATAAGTAAACCATCGAACTCGGAAGGTGAGGTCCAAAGCCGGATAGGTACAGATAAAATTCGAGTCAGGCTCCTAGATGATAATCTGGACACACTTCACAACACAGTTGTGATTGCTGGTTGTTCACCCGTGATTTCACTATGGGCAAGAGCTACCGAACGCTGGCATCCCCAACTGCGTGTTCAATATAACTTCGCTAACAGCATGGCTGCATTGCACAGTCTATGTCGAGGTGAGGTGCATATTGCTGGGATGCATCTGTATGACCCTAAGACTGGTGAGTATAATACTCCCTTTGTTCGAGATGTTCTTGCTGGGAGGAAAGCAGTTCTGATTACCCTTGGTGTCTGGGAGGAGGGACTTTTGGTGAGGTCTGGTAACCCGATGGGAATCAGAACAGTTACTGACTTAATGGAAAAGGGAACCACTATAATCAACCGCGAAATCGGTTCTGGCAGTCGGATGCTTTTGGAACAAACACTCCAACAGCAGCACATACCATTCCATGCTGTCCAGGGCTTTGACTGTATTGCCAAAAGTCACCAAGATGTTGCCCAAGCTGTAGAATTAGGAGATGCTGATGCAGGTATTAGCACAGCATCTGTGGCTGCTGCCTTTGGGCTGGAATTTATCCCTTTACATCAGTCACGATATGATTTAGTGATTCTCAAGGAATATCTGGAAGAAGCACCAGTACAGCAGCTGCTCGGTACTCTAGGACATCGACTGGTTCTCTCACAATTAGAAATTCTTGGCGGCTACGATATCAGCAATATCGGGGAAGTTGTAGCGACCATTTAAGATCTGAGGCTTTTGCTATTTGATAAACAGCATCTCCTGGTAGTTGGGCAAGGGCCACAGATCATGCGCCACCTCACCTTCGAGAGCATCCGCATATTCACGAACTTCATCCATCATTGGGCGGAGCGTTTTGGCGCAGTACTGCATGTGTTCTTTGAGCGTAGTGAAATTATGCGTGCCGATCGCATTGTCTAACTCTCTGACTGTATCCATCATCTGCTTTGTCAAGGAAGCTACCGTTTTTGCACTTTCCTGCTCAAACTCAGACTCAATCCCGATTTGTCTCAGGTTGGTAATACTTGTAGAAAGCGCTGACAAGTGACGGCGTGCCGCAGGAGAAATCATCGTTTTTGCTATACTGATCACGAGCTTGGCTTCCATCTCAATCACCTGAATGTACTGCTCTGCATAGACATTAAAGCGACTTTCAAGTTCACAAACAGACAGCACTCCCGTTCTTTTAAACAGTTCCTGAATCGACTCTTCTTTCAAGATTGGCAACGCATCGGCGGTGGTGCGCAGGTTCAACAGCCCTCGTTCCTTAACTGCTCTTGTGTGCCATTCTTCAGAGTAGCCATTGCCGCCAAAGACAACGGCGCTATGATTCTCCATGATTTCTTTCACAACCGCAATAGCAGCAGCATCCTGCTCTATCCCGTTTGCTAACTTAGCTTCTAACTGGTCTGCCACCCATGTGAGTGAATCGGTCAAAATCGTGTTCATGGCTACGAGCGGACCAGAGACTGATTGGTTAGACCCGACTGCCCGGAATTCAAAGCGGTTGCCCGTGAAGGCAAAGGGCGAAGTGCGGTTGCGATCGCCTGGATCTTTGGGAAACTCTGGCAAGGTGGGTATACCCAAACTCATCACGTCAGCGTGAGCAGAACTTGTGACCTCGCCCTGCTTAATTTGGTTAAACACATCTTCTAGCTGTTTGCCCAGGTAGACTGAAATGATGGCGGGAGGTGCTTCATTGGCACCGAGTCTATGGTCGTTACCCGCAGTTGCCACCACGGCTCGCAGCAATGGTCCATATTTGTGAACCCCTCGAATCACCGCCCCGCAAAACAGCAAAAATTGTCGATTGGTATGAGGATTAGGACCTGGATCAAGCAGGTTGCCTTGAGTGGCATTGCTCACTGACCAGTTCACGTGCTTCCCAGACCCATTAATGCCTGCAAAAGGCTTTTCGTGCAGCAGACAGATGAAGCCGTGTTTCTTTGCGGTGTTCTTGAGAATGGTCATCGTTATCTGCTGGTGGTCGCTAGCCACGTTTGCCGCTTCAAAAAATGGGGCAAGCTCAAACTGACCAGGGGCAACTTCATTATGTCGGGTTTTTGCCGGAATCCCCAGTCGATACATGCGCTCTTCCACATCTTGCATGAAGACTTGGACGCGCTCTGGAATCGCTCCAAAATAGTGATCGTCAAATTGTTGCCTTTTGGCAGCAGGTCGTCCAAACAAAGTTCTGCCCGTCAGCAAGATGTCTGGGCGGCTGTCGGCAAAATCAGCATCTATTAAGAAGTATTCTTGCTCTGCACCACAGCTAGAGTTAACGGTCGCCACTTCCGAATGCCCCAACAGTTTGAGCAGTCGGGTTGCAGCTTTGCTCATCGCCGCATTGGAGCGAAGCAACGGCATTTTTTTGTCTAGGGCTTCCCCTGTCCAAGAAATGAACACCGTGGGAATGTACAAAGTGACCCCGTTATCAGTTTCCATCACGTAGGCAGGGCTGGTGACATCCCATGCAGTGTAGGCACGGGCTTCAAATGTAGAGCGAATGCCACCATTGGGAAAGGATGAACCATCTGGCTCCCCTTGCACCAGCGCTTTGCCAGTCAATTCAGCGATCGCCGATCCGTCTCTTTGTACTGAGAGAAACGCATCATGCTTCTCGGCGGTGATGTTGGTCAGTGGATGAAAAATGTGAGCGTAAAACGATGCGCCCTTAGAAATCGCCCAGTCTTTCATGGCTGCGGCAACGATTCCTGCTACAGACACATCCAACTTATTACCCGTCTGAATGGTGGCCTTAATCGACTCAAACACATCTTCGGGCAGACTCGTCTGCATCTTACTCAGCGTAAATACGTCGGTTGCCCATAGTTGTTCTGGGAGGCTGAGTTTTGCGTTACTTATTCCAGCCATGATCATCTCCTATGAACTTTACAAATATCCTTGTTCTGCGCCAAACTGGATCGGACGCGAGAGGCAATGCCGATGATAAAATGTCAGCAGAGGGAAAACTTTTCCACAAGCCTGATCAGTCCTTCATTTTCCCTTGGGAACAGCATCTGCTGAAATCAGCTTATAATCTATCTTTCGAGTATTTCTGTTCCGGATGGACTTAAGAGGATGTTTGAAAAGTCCTTAGTGATGTATCAACTACTTTTAGATCCCCCTAAATCCAGGCCTGTAGCGGTTTTGGCAGAGTGCGGGTGAGGTAGAATATTGAGCGAGCGTGACAGAATAGGTTGAAGAAGGCAGAAGGCAGGAGGCAGAAGGTTCCGTTTAGAAGGGGATTCTGACCCCTCCTAAACGGGAGCCACCAAATTGAAAATTTGGTGGGGGTCTTAAACCCTTGGCTCCCTTTGGTCGCCCAGAAGGTTCGGGCATTCGGAGAAGGGATTTATCCCTTCTGCCCTCTGCCCTCTGCCCTCTGCCTTCTGCCTTTCTTGATAAATTAGATGTAATTGTATTGTTGGGTTTCATGCTTCAACCCAACGATCGTGCGATTGCACTTAACTCTTCCTATGATATCGGCGATCACCCTAGTAAAGCTTGGTGCAATTGAACCTACCATTATGAGCCTTGAAAAAATCTCGGTTTGTAGCCTTAGAAAAGGGTAGGCGTATTTACGCTGCAGTACTAGCTAATATACCTCATCATGAGATCCTAAATTTAGGAGTAATATCGCTTCTTCTTGATCTTCAGGATTTTCCACAAATTCAAACAAAAGACGGTAACTATAATCAATTGAACATGACCAGATATTTGATAAATCGCCTTTGAGCTTGTGGGTGTGTAAGCTTTGATGAAAGGGATCTTCGGCTAACTGGCGTAATGTTTGTTCAATTAAAGGTCTAAGATTTGGGTTTTTACGCATTAGAAGTTTAAAAGCACGAAGAGATTTGGGTGTCCAACCGATTTTCATGGTTGATCTAATTCTGCTAAGAATTGATCTACTGAGCCAAATTTTACGTTTCCTTCGGCAAATTCTTGTTTAATTTCGCTAACTTCTTGGTATAAGTTAGTTCGTCGCTGTTCAAGTAATCGTTTTTGCAGGATATCGAGCAAGATTTCTTGATCTTCTAAGGGTAAACTTTCTACTGATTCAATGGCTTGCTGAAATGCTGATGTTTTCATAGCGCTCAAGGTGATTTGAGTCTGTTTCCTATTTTATCTTTATTTGTTGCTTTTCGTTCCCTCAACCCAACCTACGAGCGATCGCACTGAAGATGCGCACGGATAATCTCCTGCTGCCTTTGCGCCACCGCTCCCCCATTCTGCTGCACCACATGCGTCAACTCATGGGCAATCAACCCCAGCCCCTCTCGACTTCCTGGATTATATTCCCCCTGTCGAAAGAAGACGTCTTGACCCGTAGTAAACGCCTTTGCCTGTACCGCCCGATTTAAATGGTCTGCTTTTGTATCCGTATGAACTTTCACTCCACGAAAATCAGCCCCCAAAAACCGCTCTAACGGTGTTCTTATACTCTTTGCCAATGGCTGTCCACCTCCCCTAGCTCCTTTGATGGACGCTTCCAAGTCTGGCGTTGCAGCCATCCCTCCATCACTTGACCTACGATGTAATATTGGCGACCTCATCAGTCTTCCTTCGTGATCATTTGTTTCCTGCATGGTACAAGCCCCTGAATTCATTTATGGAGAAAGAAAAAAATGTCCGATCGCTTTGGCGTAGCGCACTCGACAGGGCGCGTCCTTATTACAAGCCCCCGCCCCCTTCGGGGAAAGTCACTCATTAAAAAGTCAAAATTCAAAAATAATTAAATAATTCTTACTTTTGACTTCTGAATGAGTGACTTTTGAATTGGAGCGAAGCGACTGATGGGGTTCTTACTTTTGAATGAGTGACTTTTGACTTTTGACTTGAAGCGAAGCGACTGACTAATCCACAAACGGTAAGAATTATCTGCTCATAAGTCCGAGAATTAAGCGGAAACCGTTGTTGAGTAATCCGGAATATTTTGAGCAGTCTAATTACGTGTTCCACAAAAATGCGTTTACTTGACAATTTTTTATTTTCGGCTTTTT